>Ga0228535_1001274_pt1 | contig 42011 bp, 27 predicted proteins | sample SJ1metagenome_FD_168457 | JGI IMG/M metagenome (GOLD analysis project Ga0228535, IMG submission 168457) | Enriched culture of PCE-dechlorinating microbial communities from Ithaca, New York, USA - SJ1 | ecosystem: Engineered > Modeled > Simulated communities (microbial... > Unclassified | place... | reverse complement strand
AGCCGGCAGCACGAGGGGTTCTTGCAGGGTTCCGTCAAAATTGGGAATGAAATCGACGGTATCCCTGTCGATTTGTGCAAGCATGTCTATTGCTAGCTGGCGCAGCCGGGCTTCGGTATACCGCATGGCAGCCGGAGGATCTCCATCTACACTTCCGAAATTACCCTGCCCATCTACCATCATGTTGCGCATGCTGAAGTCTTGTGCCATACGCGCCATGGCTTCATAAACAGCCATATCTCCATGGGGATGGTACTTTCCCAGCACTTCACCAACAATACGTGCTGATTTCTTGTATGCGGAATCCGCCCGGATACCCATGTCATACATGGCGAAGAGGATGCGCCGCTGGACAGGTTTTAAACCATCCCGTGCATCAGGCAATGCCCTGGCCACGATCGTACTCATGGCATAATCCAGGTAAGATTGCTGCATCTCCTGATCGATATCGACTTTTTTCACCAATCCCAAATCCATTAGAATACCTCCAGAACCTGCCTTCATTTTACTAGTTTTCGGAATTAACAAAAAACGCCGCCCGTCGAGACGATGGGCGGCGTGCCTTCTTATCAGTGGAATTACTCTGTCCGCGGCAGGTTGGAAACAGAAACTTTAGGGGTCTCAGGCTCCGGCCGGTCAAACCGTCCGGCAACAAAACCAGTGCCGGCAGGGATCAGCTTGCCGATGATGACATTTTCTTTCAAGCCAAACAGCGGGTCTTCCGTTGAGGCTATCGCAGCCCCTGCCATCACTTTGATGGTGTGCTGGAACGAAGCTGCCGACAGGAAGGAATCAGTGCTCAGGGAAGCCCTTGTGACGCCCAGCAGTACTTCGCTGAAGCGTGCAGGCGTCTTGCCTTCTGCAGCCAGCTGCTCATTGATGCGGCGCATTTCAAGCCTGTCGACGTAATCCAGCGGCAGGAAGGGCGAGTCACCTGGGCGTATCACCTGAACTTTGCCAAGCATCTTGCGGATGATAACTTCAAAGTGCTTGTCATGGATGTTCTGACCCTGGGCACGGTACACCTTCTGGATCTCGGTCAGCAGGTACATCTGGCTGGCATCGCGACCATTGATGCGCAGGATCGTATGCGGATTGAGTGAGCCCTCAGTAATCGGCTGACCGGCTTCAACATGGTCGCCGTCTTTAATCAGCAGGCGTGCAGTGGTGGGGATGTCATATTCTTCAGCTTCGCGGTTCTCGTGCGAAACGATCACCTTGCGGCCTTCAACTCTCACCTTGCCTGCATTTTGGGCAGTGATAGTGGCATCATCCAGGGTAGCAAGCGGGTCGCCGCTCTGAATGTCAGTTTCTTCTGCAGCAACAATTGTCCACCCTTCAGGAATTTCATATTCCTCGCTGACCATTTCGCTGTGTTCAACCCGGACAGTCCGCTGCTCATTATTGATGTCGTGCACAATGATCTTGGCAACGCCATCGATCTGGGTGATAACGGCCTCACCTTTAGGAGTACGGCGGGCTTCAAAAAGCTCTTCCACACGGGGCAAACCGGTTGTAATGTCACCGCCGGCAGCAACACCGCCGGTGTGGAATGTACGCAAAGTCAGCTGGGTACCAGGCTCAGCAATGGACTGGGCTGCTACAATACCCACTGCAGATCCCATTTCCACCAGTACACCGCGGCCAAGGTCGGTTCCGTAGCAGGCAGAGCAAATGCCATGAACCAGCTGGCATGTCATAGGTGAACGGACTTTAATAGCTTCGATACGGGTGGCCGCAATCTTGCGCGACAGCTCATGGTCGAGCACATCGTTGTATTCAGCAAGCACTTCACCGGTATCAGGGTCCACAACCCTTTCAGCCACCAGGCGGCTGTAAATACGGGTTGCGAATGACTGCCCGGCAACATCATCTTTGCGGCGGATGGTTATGCCTTCATGGGTGCCGCAGTCTTCTTCATTAATAATGATATCCTGGGCAATATCCACCAGGCGGCGGGTCAGGTACCCGGCATCTGCTGTACGCAGGGCTGTATCAGCCAGGCCTTTACGGGCGCCGTGGGTGGAGATGAAGTATTCAAGGGCGGTCAGCCCTTCGCGGAAGTTCGATTGGATGGGCAGGCGGATGATACGACCGGCAGGGTCTGCCATCAAACCACGCATACCCGAAAGCTGCGAGATAGGGCCGAAGCCGCCTTTGGTTGCGCCGGAGTTTGCCATGGTGGCCAGGTTGCCGGTTGGATCCATTGCCTTGCGGACTGCATCGGCAACATCCTTGGTGGTATCCTGCCAGACATCAACGATTTTCTCGTTGCGCTCCTGCTCAGTAAGCAGCCCGCGCCGCCAGTTGCGGTTGAGGACTTCCACTTTTGCCTGGGCATCTGCCAGGATGGTGGCTTTCTCTTCAGGAATGGAGATATCTGCCACGGCAATGGTTGAGCCGGACCGCATGGCATACTCAAAACCGATATCCTTAATCTTGTCTGCCACTTCGGTCGTCTCTTCCGATCCGCAAATCTCATACACTTCGGCGATCAGGTCTTTTACGCCGCCTTTATCCAGGACCTGGTTCATGAACATCATTTGCTCAGGCAGGATGCGGTTGAAAATCGCGCGGCCGACAGTAGTATCAACCAGCCGCCGGACTGGCTCCTGCAGGCGGTGGTTTTTGTCGTCGTACCAGGTTTTCACGCTGAGCCGGATACTGGAATGGATCTCGACCTGTCCAAGCTGATATGCCATTTCGACATCATTGATGTCGGAAAATACGCGGCCGTCACCGGCATGCTTTTTCGAATCGGAAAATGTCAGGTAGTAAACACCCAGCACCATGTCTTTCGAAGGGCTGATGATTGGTTCACCGTCTGCCGGTTTCAACAGGTTGCGTGATGCCAGCATCAGGTTGCGGACTTCCCAGACTGCTTTTTCTGATAACGGCACATGAACTGCCATCTGGTCGCCGTCAAAGTCAGCGTTGAAAGCAGTAGTAACCAGCGGATGCAGTTGGATGGCGCTGCCTTCAATCAGGACAGGCTCAAATGCCTGGATGCCGAGGCGGTGCAGGGTTGGGGCACGGTTCAGGAGAACCGGGCGGTCTTTAATAACCTCTTCCAGCACTTCCCAAACCTCCGGCCGGTTGCGTTCAATGAACCTGCGGGCGCCTTTAACATTGGCGGCATAAGAGCGGGAAACCAGGCGTGAAATGACGAATGGCCGGTAAAGTTCCAGGGCCATGGTCTTTGGCAGGCCGCACTGGTATAGTTTTAATTGCGGGCCAACTACAATCACCGAACGGCCGGAGTAGTCCACACGTTTACCCAGCAGGTTGCGGCGGAAGCGGCCTTTCTTGCCCTTGAGCATATCGCTCAAAGATTTCAGTTCACGGCGTCCACGCCGCGAAAGGGCTTTACCGCGCTGTGAGTTATCGATCAAAGAATCTACCGCTTCCTGGAGCATGCGTTTTTCGTTGCGCACAATCACATCCGGGGCACCCAGCTCCAGCAGCCTTTTCAGGCGGTTGTTGCGGTTGATGACCCTGCGGTAGAGGTCGTTCAAGTCAGAGGTGGCGAAACGGCCGCCATCCAGCTGCACCATTGGGCGCAGGTCTGGGGGAATGACCGGTAGAACGGTCATGATCATCCACTCAGGCCGGTTGCCGGAGCGGCGGAAAGCTTCAACCACTTTCAAACGGGTGGTTGCTTTTTTGCGTTTTTGTTTTGACTTGGTCGTGCGCAGTTCGGTCCATAATTCTTCGGCCAGCTTTTCCATATCAAGCCGGCGCAGAATATCATAGAAAGCTTCTGCACCCATATCAGCCCTGAAAACCTGTCCCCATTTGGTCTTCAGTTCGCGGTATTGGCTCTCATTCAGGAAATTAAAGGGCTTGAGGTCAAGCAGTTCATCGCGTTCTTTTGATGACTTATCCTGGGATTCGGAATTCTGTTCTTCCAGTTCGCTGCGCAGGGTTTCCATTTGCAGGTCAGCGCCTGCCTTAAGTTCCTGCTTTTGCATGTCAAGCATTTCAAGCTCGCGCTGCAGCCTGCTGCGGATATCAGATTCTATCGTCTCGAGCTGTTTCTTAACCACAGTCTGTACTCGCGAAACCAGCTGGGGAGTAATGGTCTCATTGGCAGAAGCGATCAGCTCGTGCTCGGGGCCAAAAGTAATATCCTTTTTGGCGGGCTTGTTCAACTGGTCCTGGAGGGTCTGTTCCAGTGACTGGCCTTCTTGAATGATCGGGTCGATCTTGGAAGCGATTTCCTCATCGGCCCGCGCCTGCATGTCCTGGCGCATTTGCTGTAACTCAGCGACTTTCCGGTCGCGGTTTTGCTTGATATCAAGGATGCGGGCGTTAACATGGTTTGCTTTTTCGCGCTCAGAAACGCTGATTTCATCTTCCAGGCGGCGTAATGCTTTCTGGCGGGCTTCCTCATCTACAAAGGTAATGATGTACTGTGCAAAGTAAAGAACCCTGTCCAGGTTGCGGCGGGAGATATCCAGCAGCATGCCAAGGTAGGAAGGGATACGGCGGGTATACCAGATATGGGCAACAGGGGTTGCCAGGTCGATATGCCCCATCCTTTCACGGCGCACAGCAGAGCGGGTTACTTCCACACCGCATTTGTCGCAGACAATACCTTTATAGCGGGGATTTTTGTATTTACCGCAGTAGCATTGCCAGTCACGGGTCGGGCCAAAAATTGCTTCACAGAATAATCCATCTTTTTCGGGGCGTAAACGGCGATAGTTGATGGTTTCAGGTTTTAGTACTTCTCCATATGACCAACTTTTAATTGTCTCGGGTGAGGCTAGGCTGATGCGTAATGCAACTAAATCTTTCGTTTCCACGGAAAACCTCCTGAACCGGGTGCCTGATAATTAACAAAAATAAGCGCACTGGGATATTTCAGGCGCTGCTAAATGTATGGTTTACCAAATAGACCTAACATGCAAACTTGAATTATAACATAAATTCCGAAAAGTCAATCACTTAATTTTCGTAAACTAGATTTATTTTCCCCTTGTTCACATGTCTTCGCCCAGCTTGGCTTCTCTGAACCTGGGCAGCTCAATTGAAAAACAGCTTCCTTTTCCAAGATTACTGCTCACTCTGGCTTTTCCGCCGTGCCGTTCCACAATGGAATGCACGATCGCCAGACCTAATCCCGTACCGCGCTGGGTATAAGATTCGCGCCGGCCGCTGCGGTAGAACTTTTCAAACATGTGCGGCAGGTCGATCGGTGAAATACCAATACCGGTATCATGCACCTCGATGACCACACTTGCAGGTGTGGGAATGACTTTGGTTGTTACTGTGCCGTTTACACCGGTATATTTAATACCATTATCTACCAGGTTATACACCGCCTGGGTTAACAGCGCCCGGTCAGCATCAATCACCGTCCTGGTTTCCTGCAAAGCCAGCGTATCCAGCTGAATTTTCTTCTGGGTTGCCTGGGGCTGCAGTGTCGTGGTAACCTGTTCGATCAGTTCCTCCACTACAACTTTTTCATACCTCAGGGCTACCCCGGCTTCAATCCTGCTCAGATCCAGCAGGTTGGTCACCAGTGCAGCGATCCTGTCCACACTGGTTGTGATCTTGTTGACATACCCGGTCTGCTGCTCGTTTAAAGGCCCGACCATTTGAAGCATGGTGGCATAACCACGCATTAATGTCAGGGGTGAACGTAAATCATGGCTGACATTCTCAACAAATTCAGTTTTTAACTTATCCAGTTCTTTGTAATTGGTAATATCCCGCAGCAGGCATACCTTTCCTACCAGGTTGTTATCTGCATCCAGGATCGGCGCTACACTGGCAAAATAAACTTTTTCTCTGGTAAAAGCAATCTCGCGTGAAGCCATTTTTGCATCTGTAACCGACTGCATCAGACTTAGCAATTCCAGGTTCGTAACCGCTTCTGCAATTGGCAGGCCAGGCATGGCAGAACGCATCAGCCCGCTCACCTGTATGGCTGCTGGATTGAGGAGAAACAGCCGGTTCTTTTCATCAGTTACCAAAACCGGTTCAGGTGTGGCAGCCAATACTGCCTCCAACCGCTGCCGGCCGATCTCTGCATTGGCATACAGGCGCGAGTTGGATGCAGCCAGGGCTGCAAAGCCGGATAACGTGCTGATGAACCGTAATTCAGGTTCAGTGAGCACTTTAGGCTGCCGGAAACCGGTCCAGAGCACCCCGTAATACTGGTTCTCGCGGTGCAGGGCAAAGGCATACAGCGCGCCTGGCCGGTTTTCCAGGTCAAACTGCACCCCTTTCCAGCGCTGCGTGTTTGAAACGCTAACCATTTCACGGTTACGCATCAGGTCAAACAATTGCTCATCAATGTAGGCATACCTGTGAGAGGATTCACCCAGCCCAAACGAAAGAAGTTTTTCATCCAGCGCTTCTAGGGTGGTTTCTCTCAACAACACCGTCCGCACCATGCCAGACGGGTCGAGCAGAGCAGCTTCCAGAATCGGGCGGATTGCATCCTCGACCTGCAAAGTGCCTGCCACACCCTGGCTGACAGCCAGAAGCCGGTTAAGCTCCTCAATTCGGTCCTTAAGGCTCAGGCGCATCTGGTCGAAAGTTTTGCCCAGTTTTCCCAGTTCATCTTCCTGGTTGAATGACAACTCATGGTCAAGCTGCCCGCCGGCAATCCGCATGGCTTCATTCCCCAGTGAACTGATCGTGGACAGGACACCGCGCAGTGCAAACCGAAGCGCCACAAAAGCTATGGCGGCGATGATAAAGATCATGAAAAGCAGCGGTAGTGCGATGCTCATGGCTACCTGCTGGGATTGCTCTGCCGGCACAGCCAGCACTATCGCCCAGAGTGAATCCGGGACAGGCTGGTGATATGCCAGCAGGTTTTTGCCTGTCGAGGAAATGCTGTTAAACAATTTCCCGCTCTGCCCATTGACACCATAATACGGCTGCAGGATCTTGGAGGGGTCTGTATGGTAAAGGATTTGCTGGTTCTCATCCAGGATCATTCCCTCACCGCCCAAATCCGCCATCGATTGCATCGAGCGAATGGCTGGTCCGGTAAAGCGGTTTGAACCCAGGTCGCTCCTCCCAAGAAGAATGCCGCGTACATTTCCCTGGCTGTCGCGGATGGCTGCCATGAAAGACACCGAAGCTGGCATACCGGAAAGCTGCGGCGGTACAGTGAAAACCTGGATCAATCTGCCCTGCTGAGCCATCGCCAATCCGGCTGTCTCCTGGCCCGTAAGCAGCAACTGGTTTATGTCATTGGATGGAAAACCGAGGACTGGTTTCCCATCTGCACTGAAAACAAATAATTGCGAGAAAAATTTTACTGACTTAAAGCGCATTGCCAGCATACGCGAAAGGTCTTCCGGGGGAGCCTCTACCAGCTCCTGGGTGGCATAGGTCAGGATCAGGTCCTGGCCGGTCTCAAAGAAGAATGGCAGGCTGTCTGCTGCAACCACCGCCGCATTTGCCAGCTGATCTTCCACCATCTGGCGTGAAGCCCTGACTGCCACTACCCAGTCTGTGATAATGATGACAAAAACCAGGATCAAGATGTAGGGAACCGAACCATACAGGAACCGCAGTTGCAGGTTCGTTTCCCCAGGAGATGGGACCAGTTCGCCCTGCACACCCCAAATATCTTTCCTGGTCTGGAATAATATTTCACCGACTAAACCGCCTAACAGCAGTTCTGCAGAACGGGTCAAAATTAACGGCCAGGTTTGGGTAAAGGCGAAATCCAGCCGGCTGGCAAGGGAGCCGTTGACTGCAAAGAAGGTGGTCATGATCAATAAGGGCACCTGGAATACCATCAGGATAAAGGCTGCCCCTACCGGGTGGCGGATAAAGCCGAAAAAGTGCGTGCGGTAAAGCTGGCGTACAGCGGTACCAAACAGGAACGCAATCGTGCTGATTTCGATGATTGTAAACAGGTTATGGGTTTCATACAGGCCGAGCAACAACCCGCTGAACGCCCCCAAAATAGCAGCATACCCCGGCCCCAGGATACCGGCTGCCAGCACCCACGGAAGGGTTGTAAACAGCATGAGGGCTGGAGATGTAACCGCTGAATTAAGAGAAGATTCAAGGGCAGCGCTGCCGGTTAAAATGCGCACACCCATCAACCAGGTAGCAAACGGCGTCAAGACAGCCAGGACAAAGAAGATCAGCCAGGTGCGCAACTTGTAAGCACTGGCTCCCTCCCACCTGCGCCAAATGACCAGTACCAGAAGCGCAAAACAGGCAAACCAACCCAGCCATCCCAGCAAGGTAGACGGCATGGAGATGTACGGGTAGGGATTCAGCAGGCTGAGTACGATATCCATGGTATTGGCGGTCTAAAATATTATAGCACTGCTAGGCTGCAGATATTTTTGCGCTTTTGTTAAATCCATTCCAGGCTTGCCGGTAATACCAAGGCAGCTTACTGGCGGGAACATTGCAAACTTTTTCAAACCAGGCTATCTCTGCTTCATCAGCTTTGGAAAAACAAGACCGGGTAAAAGACAGGCGATCCTGCCATGATTTATCAAGGATTTGATCAGCTTTGGAGATAAATGTATCTTCAAGAGCATCCCGTTCATTTTTATACACTGCCATCCGGCCGGAATAATTCCTGAGCACCGCCCTGTGCAGCTGTTCATGTTTCCAGTAAAGGGTTTGCGGATCAAATATGCCTGTTGGCGCTAGCCCCAGGTCAGGCAAGCCTGCATCTAGCCAGACGGGTTTGAATATCCCAGTACAGGGAGCGCTGGTACCAGTGAGGAAATGGAGATCACCTTCAGGGGTTAAGCGGGAAACCATTGAGCCGGCTGACTGGCTGCCCCGCGCAGGTCCAAACCCGGCATGCATACAAACATCTGCGCCTAGTATACCCTTTGCCGGCGAGTAATCGTCATTTTCACTTACATGGTAGCGCAAAGCGTTTATCATGTTCGCCAGGGTCAGTTTTCCGGTTTGACCTTTTAAAACAGTTGTGGAACACTGCTGCCGTTTCTTACTATCACTGAAGCGGGTGTAAATGAAATCGGAATAGCAGCCGGCGAGGTCAAATTCCGTTTTGTTTCGGCACCAGCCCTTTTGGATGGCATGTTCCACCAGGTTGGTGGATGCCAAATCCCAGGATGAGCCGATGGTGTATCCATTGGAGATCGACCGGATATCCCTGACTTTCTCGGCTGCCCATTCTTTGCCGGCTGTCTCTAACACCCAGGCTTCCTGGCGGTCTGCAATCAAAAAACTATTGTGGTAGTAAAGCGGATGCGCAAACCCGCAATTGCCGCTCTGGCCATATTCAGCCAGGAGCGCCGTGATCACCTCCAGGGCCTTTTCCGCCCGATCCGCCCGTTCCAGCGCCAGCCGCAGCAGGTCCATTCCGATCAGACCTGGCTCCTTGCCATAGGGCTCCTTACTGAAAACTGCTTCATTGCCGATCACCACCCCGAATTCATTTGCGCCCATTTCAGCGCCCCAAATCCAGAAGGGCTTTGACAGTAAAACCCGATGTGTATGCTCAACCTGGGGTATGTCAATGTATGTGCACTTTACACAGCTACCGGACTTAAAGTCTGCAGCCGGCTCGAGCACCAGCATCGAAGCTTCATTAGGTTCACGGTCGCTGTTCTTGGCAAATAAGACACTGCCATCAGCAGTACTGTTCGCTAATGCCACCATGGTGTCACACATATTTCCCTCCTTGAGCGGTTGTTATTCTATGCTGCTTCTACCAGCCGGATTGCTGCTTCAAGTACACCATCTGCATCCAAATGATCAGAATTTAGAATTATGGCATCTTCAGCCGGCCGCAATGGGGCTACTTCCCGGCTGCTGTCAATTTTGTCGCGTGTGCGTACGTTATCCAGGATGTCTTCATAACTGGTTGGGATTCCGCGCGCCTGTTCTTCAACGAACCTTCGCCTGGCGCGCTCTTCAGCAGAAGCATCCAGGTAAATTTTCAGGTCAGCATCCGGCAGAACCACCGTGCCAATGTCCCTGCCAACCATAACCACATTGCCCTGCAAGCCAATGCGGCGCTGCTGTTCCGTCATTGCTTTACGCACCCCTGCATAGGTGGATACGACTGATACATTCGCTGCTACCGGTGCACTGCGGATCTCCCAGGTAACATCAACACCATCCAGGAAAACATCGTACATCCTGCCATCATTAACACTGGCCTGCCTGACATCGATCACGATAATCTCTGCCAGCCTGGTTACCCCGGGTTCGTCGTAAACATCAGTACCGGTCTGGAGGGCTTTCAGGGTGACAGCACGGTACATTACACCCGTATCAAAGTACAGGTAACCAAGTCGCCTGGCCAGCCTTTCACCCAGGGTGGACTTGCCGGATGCAGCTGGTCCGTCTATGGCAATAGTTCGAGGTATAGTCATATTATGGCAGTTCTCCTGTTCCTGATTGCCCAACGGGCATGATATCCGTCCGCCCCCAAACGATAACGGTCTTGCTGACAACAGGGAGGGACCGTTTAAGGTACCAGTTCAGCCATTCTTGTGAGGTTAATGAACCCCATTCGGCATCGGAATTCCATTCCAGATCCTGACCGGTATAACTAAAAGAGGATGCAGGAGACGACTGTATAGTGGTGATGACAATTTCAGGATTATCCCCTGCTGGAAATGCAGAGTAGAAATCAGTTCGCTTAAAATTCCGCAGTTCCCAGTGCAAAGATGGGCTGTCAACATCAATCACAGCTATGGGGGTGTCGTTCGTTGTGCCATTGTTCCAGGCACTGATCGACTCAAGGGTTGAAACGAGCAACTCAGGGTGAACAATCCGGGAGCTGTTGCGCCAAAGTTCCTGCTCAGGGAATGCCCCCAGCCCGGCAGCCCGGTATGATTGCCCGATAGTGTAACAGACCCCCAGTGCCAGCAACCCCATGCCAAGCCCGGCGACGCCCGTTGGGCCAGACCAGGCCCACGCCATCAGTATAATCAGAATAGCTGCCACAACCAGGGCACCAACCAGGCTAATGATGCGAATCTCCATGTTCTGGCCGCCTATCCCTTGCGTGAAAATCAGCAACCCGCTGTATAGGGCAAAAGTCACCAGGATCGCCACTGCCAGCCCAAGACCGGCAGAAGGCAGCCAGTTGTCTTGTGACAGGCGGACCAAGGCGTAGATCGCATCAGATGCCAGCAGAAGCAACGGAAGGACCACCCAGACCATATCCAGCACGTTCCTGGCAGGGTAAACCAGGGTCAGGATCTGCGCCAGCAGGAAAGACAACATCAGGAACTGAGACCTGCGGTTTCCGCGTAAGATGGAGTGGATCCCGTATCCAATGCCCGCCGCAACAAAAAGCAGTTCATACGATGGCAGCAGCAAGACATATTGCGTGATTGAATCCTTGAAAGCCGCACCCCATCCCTGCCAATATGCTGTCAATCCAGCCAGGACTTCCCCTGCGCCACCTGGAAAAGTAAACATCAACGTGCCCACCAGCAGGATTACGGCAAGGAAACTGATCCATCCTTTTTGGTGGAAGAATTCTTCAACCAGCTTTTTTGCCCCAGCCAGCCAGGGGTCAAAACTCCTACCAGTAATCAGCATGTACAAAACAGTTGTCACTGCCAGGAGGACAAAACCCTGCCAGAAATGCAGCCCGCTTAATAAGCCTAACCCTAAGACAGCCCCTGCCAGCTTGTGCTTCCGGTTTAGAAATAAAACCAGGAACAGGAAGAGAAGCAGCATGCCAGGCATGGGTGAATCTGCCTGCCGGGAAGCGGCGACAAAACCGGGATCAACTGCTGCCAGAAAAGCAGCCAGGAGTGAAACCTGGCGCCCCAAGTACTTGCGGCCGAGATACAGCACCCCGGCAATACCTGCGCCTGCCAGGGCAGGAAGAAGCCTTGCCAGGAAAGTCGTTGGTCCCAGTAAAGCGAACATAGCACCGGTTAGCAGTACATACAGCGGATGGCTGGCTGCGAGAACTGTGCTGCCGCCTGCCAGGCTGGCTGCCTGAAGTGCAATTTGCGCTTCGCTGTCATTCAAGCCGGGCTGGCTGAGATGGATCATGCGGAAAAGAACCGCAACGGCTGCAACGGTGATCCATAAGGCTGATTCAAGGGTTAAACGATGTTTCATCAGGGTAATCTGGTTAGCGGTGCTTGGGGGACTTCATAGATTGTAACCGAACCATTTTGAAAAACAACACTTAAGAAGTTATCAAATTTTTCAGTTTTTGCCCTGTATTTACCAAATTCATAGCTGCTAACCACCACATAGCGGATGCCATACCGCTCCAGGATAGCTTCCGCTTCGTTCCAGTTGGACGTCTTATATAAGGTCTCGATATCTGCTTCCCTGGCTCCCAGGATCTCATACCAGCCCCCGCGCCACTGGCTTTCATGTCCAGGCCAGCCCAGTACTGCAGGCAGTCCAGTCTGGGTTGAAAAACGTGCGTACCCCGAGTAGCTTCCGCCCACTGCCTCAGCCAGGGTGCCAGGCGGGGCACTTTGCAGCCACTTCATCGCATCCCAGTCTTCAGGGGTATACAGCTGTATGTGAGCATTGCCATCCAGGGTCATGGCCTTAAAGTTGAACTGGTCAGTCTTCAGCCAGACCCCCCAGATGGTATATGCCAGCGCCATCAGGCAGACAGTGCTGATCACTACCACAAATAAGCTATGCGCAATGCGTTTAAGGCTGCGGCTCATCACTGCCACACCATAAGCTGCCGCCAGCCCCCATAATATCCAGGTCTGAAAGTAAAACTTGAATATGGTGTTCATGCGGGTGCCAAACTGATCGCGCAGGTAAATAAATTCAGGCACAAGGGTCAGCCCGATTCCAACCAGCACCACCAGCAGAACAAAAGCATCAATACTTGCGGTCCTGGAAGCTGCTGGTTCCTCCTGGCCGGCTGCTTTTCTAACCACCCCAAGCCCTGCCCAGGTAAACATGACCAGCACGAACAAGGTCAGCCAGGTTCCTGGGGATGTTAAGCGGCGCAAGAAGGCAACCACCAGCACAGTTGTACTATCCGGGCTGCCTTGCAGGTTGGCAAAATGGGAGCCGGCATCAAGCAATTTCAACCCGATGGTACTTACTGCACCGCCTGACGATAGCAGTTTAGAACCAATTGTTGGAAACTGCAGCGCCAGCCAGCCCATCAAGAAAGAAATTCCCCACAAACCAAATACGGATATTGCCGCAAACTTTAGCCCGCCAGCCAGGTTGAGTTTACCCTGGTTTCGGGTAAATAACCACAGTACCAGGAGCAATACCGGAACCAGCAACGGACTAAACATGACCCAGAAATGGATACCACGGGTGTGGAACACCAGGCTGGGGATGATCCCTCCTGCCTGGGAGGAAAACCCGATGTAAAACGGCAGGTAGAAAAGGACAGCCAGGATAACGTACACCACAGCCAGACCAATGAAATTCCAGATGATGCCGAAATGCCAGCCGTTATGCCGGTAATCAGCCAGCGCCCAGACTGCGCACAACAGGGCAATGTAAATAGGCAGGTCCCAGGTATTCAGGAATGCCAGCCCGCCCAACACCAGGACCGGGATAACCAACCTGCCGTCTCTGAACCTGGCTGCCAGCCGCAGGTCGTCCAATCGTACCTGCTCGCCAGATATCCATTTCTTAAGCCAGGAAAAGAAAGGCTGCTTTTCTGAACCCTCCCAGCCGTCCTGGACCTGCAGCCACACCACCAGCGCGATGGCAATGGCCAGGATGGCAAACGGCATAGCCAGGACATGCGGATGCAGGTCAGCAAGCAGGTACGAGAAGAAGGGGAATTCATCAATCACTTCCTGGCGGTTGTTCAACAGGTCATAATCCTGGACCACCCGCGATGCCCGCCACCACCAGGTACCATTCACACGTTCCGGTACCCATGATAATGGCAGCTGGGGCGGTTCGTTGACTTCCAGGATGTTGAGCCAGCTCCAAAATTTCGACTGCCAGGTGCCGTCCGCTGCCTGCTTCCAAAATACCCCGCGGCTATGCAGCATTTCCAGGAATCCCTGCAGGTTGCTGACGAGCAAAATGAAGAATGGCCCAAGTAAAGCAGAGAAAAATGGTAATTTACTTTCAGGTTCGTTATCGGCTGCCTTACCATTCCTGCCCCACAGGGTTACCAGGTTAAAAATCAACCCGTAGGCAGCTGTTGCAGTTAATCCAAACCATAGTGCAACGGCCAGGTTGAATCCAACACCCGAAACCACTCCGCTGATCTTGATCAGCATGGCAACCATGACATACCCGAAGTAATAATAAGAGATCGAGTAGCCAGATAACCAAGGGTCTGCCGGCGGGTATGTGGGTGACCGGAGGATGGCATTGATAAAGGCCAGCTCCATCGGCTTTTCGGTGCCGATGATCTCGGGATTTAATGCCCGGATGAAAGCCCATAGCCCGAACGCGGCCAGAAAAACAACCTCCGCTGCCAGCAGGATGCGTTTATTCGATTTCACCCATTCCCACAGGTCAGATAATCCCTCTTTCCGGTTGACAAGAACACCTGCCAGCAGCATTAGCAGGAAAACAACCAGCATGGCAGATATACTGTTTTGCAGCAGCTGCAGCGAGGCCAGCATCCAGAAGCCGTATCCCCAGACCAGTAAACCCAGGACCTTGCTGAATGCAAATCCCCTGTCAGGAAGCAGCTTGAAGAACCGGAAGGCGATCGGGAAAGCAGCCCAGCCGGTCAGCAAGATCAGGAGATACCATGAAATAAATGCCAGCATGCAGCTCCCTATTTCACCCGGTAAATGACGGTATATCCATCCCGGTAAACCTCAGTCCAGAGGTCATTATTCCAGGTTTCGAATTTGGCCAGGCTGGTCGCAGGATACAGGCTTCTTTCAAGACCACCCACAATAATATACTGGACTCCGTACCGCTGCAGGAAGGTTTCGGTGGTTTGCTGGTCTTCTGTGGCGTAAAACTGTTCTACTGCTGCCACACGGTTGGTAACCCAATCTGAAGAAACGCTTGTCCGCTGTTGGCGCTGGTGCCAGTTCCAGCCGACCACACCCGGCAAGCCTGTATAGATAGTATACCGGCTGCCCCAGCGGTACTCGGTCGTATTGGCTTCCACAATCACCGGAGAACCCTTAACATTATCTTGCATCCAGCGGATTGCCTTGTAATCTGCGTTCAGGTCCAGGATATTTCCCATGTCGTTGTATGTAGAAACCTGCATGTAGGTCATGCCATCCAGGCTGGAGGGAATATTCTCACTGATCCGGTCGGTCACCTTATCTGCAGTAGCCAGGATGGTGAAAAGCAATGCCGAAGCGGCCAGGATTACCACCCCTGTTTGCCAGGCAAAGCGCCATCCATTTTTCCAGCGGTTATTTACTTCTGGCAGCAGCCATGCCAGGCTTGCAGCTGCAGAAAGCGAAAGCATCGTCCAGGCTTGATAATAGAACTTGAATACAGTGTTCATCCTGCCGATATCACCCCGCAGTACAACCAACTCGACCACAAGCGTCAGCACCAGCCCGGTACCGGTCATGAACAAAACCAGCCGTTTGTTATCAGAAATATCGGGGCGAAGGATCAAAATCCCTGCCCACAGGATCATCGGGAGGGTCAGCCATGCAATACTGACATCCAGCATCACCAGCGCAACAGTAACAACCACAAACGCTGCTGCACCTGCCCACAACACCACCCGATAAGGTTCCAGCTTCTTGAGTGCAGATACCGGTGTATTCGACAGCCATTGGTGTGTTTCCCAATACATCCAGGAGAAGATCAACGCCAGGAACAACCCCCAGTGGACAATGTATGACCAGAAGGGTGAACGGTCGCCTTTCCACAGGTCAAAGGCGGTATACCCGGCGCCAAAATTCTGGGAGAATGGCAGATAGATCAGGTGGCTGAGGAAGTAAACAATGCCTGCAAAGATGATCGCTGTTCCCAGCCGTTTACCTTTTGAAGAAATTTCAGGCAGGAAATTTTTTGGTAATTGAAAGTACCGGTAAGCAGAGTAAAACAGGACCACACAGATAAAAATGGTGTACGTCGGCTGGTCCCAGGTATTGGTCGGTTTCAGTGCGCCTACTGCCAGGGAGGTGATTAACAATGCCATTGCAGCCTGCAGCCACTTCATGCGGACGGAAGTAAATTCGAACCGCCATTTTGATTTGACTAGTGCGATGCTGCAGCCCAGCACCAGCAATGTGACTGGTAGGTCGATCAGGTGGGCATGCAGATCAGCATACAGGAAAGTGAAAAGTGGGAACTCGGTGATCGGTTCATTGGGGTAAACCCGGCTCGGTATCCAGTACCAGTCACCTCTGGCAAAGGGAAGCGCTGCACCGCTCAGGAATGTTCCCAGTCCCTGGAAAGTCCAGCGCAGCCGGTCAATGATGGTTGAAGCAGCCAGGTCTACATTCGGCGCCAACCGCATGATGCCATGCCAGATCATGCGCACCGTACCGAGGTTCCCGACCAGGATCATGCCTGTTACACCCGCAACCCCGGCTGTCAGGCTTGCCTTATGCAGCCCGATCCATTCCCCGGCTGATTTGCTCGCAGGATCACCCTCATCCCTGGCAAAAAGGTTCCATCCGATGCTGAATGCCCCTGCACCGGTCATTGCAAAGAGTGTGGGCAGGATCAGGTTGTAAGCAAAAGTCGGGATGATCCCCAGCCACTTTACCAGTACGCCAACGATCACATAGCCGAAGTAGTAGTAATTCAGGTAGCCATCGGCAAACCAGGGATCGTAAGGCGGGAAAACGGTGCTCTTGATGACTGCCTGGAAGTATGACAAATCCATCGGCTTTTCGCCGCCCTTGTACGGGTGCCACAGGTCCGGGTTACCCAGGCGGACCATCAGGAATATGACAAACAAGGCCAGGAAGAGGAGCTCAACCGTCAGGTAGTATCGCCAGTGGGCTTTAAGGTCCTGCAGGATAGCTTTGCGCATTATGAAGAAAAACCCGGCGCTGATAAACCCTACCAGCACAACCACTATAGTGATGGTAACCCTGCTAAAGGCAATACCAATTGATCCTGCCAGCCACACCAGGGTTGCTACCAGCAGCATCCCAAACAGGCGCGCAAATGGATAGCCCTTATCCTTCAATCCCCATAAGCCCAGGCGCAGCCAGGGTGTCACCAGCCAGCCAAGCAGCATCACCACGAGGTACCAGGCAGCCACCCCCAGCGGCTGGATCCGGTTGAGAACAGAATCCCGGTTAAAAAGTTCCGACCAGGTTCCCCCAGCCTGCTGGAGGATTTTGTCTTTTTGATTCAGCAACAGATTCCCGGTATACCGGCTTGCCTGTGCAGGTGTAAGGTGTACCACCTGGGTGAGGTCAACCGCCTTGAGGATTGAACTTACTTGATCGGAATCATACGCACTGGTCTTGCGGAATATGAGGACTTTAGGCGCATCGTAAACCGTGAAAGCTTCTTCAGCAAACTGGGTGTTAAATTCCCAGCCACCCAGGTTTGGGTTCGATTGGAACACTGCTGCCAGTTCAAACCCAAGGTTGCCAGAAAACTTCCCGGGTTCTGCAACGTTGTAGCACCAGATGATGTCCTTTTCTTGCGGGCAGCCAAGCAACTGCCGGTAGTATTCAGTGGTCAGCGGGTAGCGTTCCGGTACCCGGACGGTGGTGCCATACTGGCGGTTTGAAGAAATGTAAATGTAATCAGCCTGGTCCAGTGTGGAAAGCATCCGCTCCAACTTGGTGGAATTATCATCCCAGTACATCTCAAAATTGAGGTCGCTACGGTAGATGCCGGTGTAAAAATCGAAGGCATTGTATCCGTCAACCTGGTATGGCAGAGGGTCATCCCAGCTGCTTTCGATCGCGTGCTTATCGCCGTAAAGGGCTATGGCGCCATCCCCTTCTGTCACTGAAAGGGTGATCATGTAGCTCACCCCGCTGGATACCGGCAATACTGGTTCCATATCAATGGTATAAGCTTCTCCCCTCGCATCCATTCCGGGCTCAAAGTCACTGGTTACACTTCCCTGTGAAAGCACCGCACCGCTGCCTGCATTTTTGACAGTCAGAAATAACGTCTTATTGCCTGGAACAGCTTCCCAGTCCACGGCATGATGCAGGTAGACCTTTTCAAGCGTTCCATCCTGGCGCGGAGAAAAAACAGTAGTAAAATCTTGCCCCGGACGGATGGCATTGATCAGCTCTGGCAGCAATTGACGGCTGGTTGATGTGCCCTCTACAAGGTTAAGCTGCATTGAACCTGCAGCATAGAAAATACTGTTGTCTGAAACCGGCTGCAGGATCAAGAAGTACTTATTACCAGCATGAAGCGGCACCGGTGAATTCATTTCTACCTGGTAAGAAGATCCGCGCGGATCCTCCGCCGCGCTGAAAATAGCAGATGCCAGTCCTGCTCCCAGCCTATCGCTGCCATCCGGGTGTTCCGAAAGGATAACCACCAGGTTATCCACGCTGTCGGGGTTGGTAATGCTGACGATGTGGCTGAGTTGGACAGATTGCAAAGCAGCGTCACTGTCCAGGGTGAACATTTGGACTACAGGCTCAGCGGCAGTGATGGGCATATCATTCCTGACCGCGACGGGAATATTCACCACACCGCTGCCTGCACTCACCTGCAGGTTGATGGCGCTGTAAACATTCTGATAAATCCACCGGCTGGCTTCCAGGCGGGTGACAGGGCGCGTGTAAATGCGGGTAAAAGCAAATGCCCAGGCAAATGTAGCAATAAACACTCCCGTGCCAAGCACCACGCCAGTGATCTTCACAGTCCTTTGCAGTAATACATTTCTGCTCTTAAGCCCATTCCACAGGAAGAAAATGAGCCAGGCTGCAATGATGATCAAGGTCGGGTAAACAGGCATCTGGTAGCGCATGCTGCGGGTGAAATTGAGCGACTGCCAGGCAAAATAGATGCCAGTCCAACTCCACAGGAGCAAGTGGTCGCGCCACTCCCTCTTCAAGATCCGCCACCCCATGGTGAGAAAACCTGCCCAGGCTAACAAACCCAGAGGCAAACCCATTCCCCATTTGACCATGTTATCCCAGGCAAAGGTAACCGGCCGGCGTGCCCACTGCAACGCAGGTGGGAAATCCACATTACCACTGGATTGCTGGCTCAATTCACGCAGGCTGGCAAGCCATTTTTCGTTGGGGATGACATTGAAGAAACCCGGACCTTCAAAAGCATAAGGTTGAAAAATCCGGAACACCAGCAAGGTGGTGATTCCCGCAAAAACCAGGTTGCGCCAGATAAACACCGATTGGCGCTTGCGCTGGAATGCCGGAACCCGCGAGTAATAAACCAGGCACCCCACCAGTAGGGTAAGCACAACTGGAGCAGAACTTACCTTGGATGCCAGGGCCATACCGAAAGCAACCCCAAAAAGCAGGTAAAACCCGAAGGTTGGATCCAGTTTCCAGAAGGAAATTGGCGCTTCCTCCTGGATTTCATCCTCAACGGAATTCTGAGCTGAGCCAGAATCCTCCCGGTTGGCGGTCATAATCAACACAGCAAATGCGATCGAGAGAATGGTAAAGAAGGTGGCAAACGTATCCACTGTGAAGTAATGCGACAGCTGGATTGGAAGCACAGCAAATGCCATGAACCCGGCAGCCACCAGGCTCAGCCGGTAATTGCGGTACAGCCGGAATGAGAGGAAGAATACCAGGAGCACGGTCAACAGGTCGAATATGCCTGACAGTGCCCTGCCTACCAGGTAGACCTGCCCATAACCGGTCATGTTTACCGCTTCAGCCGCATACCGCACCAGGAAGATGGGTAATGTGCCATAGACGTAAAATGTGTACCCTGCATTATTCGGGTTAAGTGGGGATGACCCGGTGTCAAAGTACTCTTTCAGGCTGCTTACCGGCCGGATAGCCGTTTCTACCATGGTCAGGAAGCGTTCATCCGGGTGGAGATGCTGGTCTTCATCCCAGTCAAGACCGATAAACCGGAAGTATGCCCCAGCTGCCAGAATGCCAAGTAAAAGGATATATGCAATCCAGGGGATTGAATGCTTTTCCTTGTACCTGGTATTCACAGGTACAGGTTCGGAAAGTTCAGCGGCGGTGTTCTCTTCAGCAGGCATCATCTGATTTTATCGCGTCGGGGGAACATAAACAATATAAAAGTCTTTTCCGTCCAGCTCCTGGTCATAAAGGTAGACTGCTGCATCCGGATAGTATCCCAGCAGGATATCCAGGTCCTGGTTGTCGTCACCTTTGAGCAGGAACAGTTTTGCGCGGGTCTCTTGCAGGGTTTCACCAAAACTCTCCGGCCATAAGGCATAATCTTTGGCAGGCATCCCTGCGTTGATCCCCACCAGGCGTGTGTCCACCCAGTATGCAACCGGGACAACATATGCTGTATCAAAAGTACCTGTCGACGCTGCAAATCCGCGGATCACTTCTCCCATCTGGGAGGTGTTCCAGGCACCGCTGTCAAATTGCTTTTTATACTGTACAAAGACGAGATTATGGTTCTGCAAGATCGAACCCATTAGAACCAGCCCAATTAGCACATAGGCAGCGGCCTTTCCTGACAGGCTTTTCATCCCTTTGATCATACTGGTAAACAAGGTTTCCATCCCAACAGCAGCAATAATGAATACCGGGATGATTGCCGCACCGCTGCGGTTTAGCGAAGGGTTTTCCTCCGGGAATGCCAGCGAAAGGATCGAAGGCAGCATGAAAAGGGGTACAGAAAGCAGCAGAATGGCATCCACCCACGAGCGCTGCCGGATTGTGCGCCACAGGCAGATAAAACCGCCGAACAGCAGGAATACAGCACTGACAATATCCAGAGCAGGCCGGTCTGTAACCGAATGAACCCAGATATTCCCGTTCTTATAGAAGAACATGACCATCGACTTCCATAGGTTCTGGAAGAAAATCGTCACCGGTGAACCAGGAAAATCCCTCTCGGTAGTACCCAGGCGTGTAAATGCACGATAGGCAAACATTTGGGGATCTTCCAGTGTGTACCTCAGGAGGGGAATGAAAATCACAAAAGAAACGACAGCCAGGATTATCAAAGCCAGCAGAACCTGCTGCCGCTTGCCCTTTGCAGCCGGGAATAAGAGAAAAACAGCCAGCAGGATGACCACTACGAAAGGCACAATCCGGATTGGACTGTAGCCATGCAGCCCCAGCCCCAATGACAGGCCTGCCCAGATAAATTGGTTGCGGTCCTTATTTTTCAGTCCCTTAACCAGGAAGTACATCATTGGTGCAACAAAAAGCGGGTAAAGCGGGAAGCGCAATCCCACCCGGCTGATCACATTCGGCCAGTAGGCAATGGCTGCCAGGAAGAACGCGATCACACCCAGCCGTTTTCCGCCAATTTCCTTTGCCAGGAGGTATATGAAGGGGAGCGTGAGAAACCCCGCCAGTGCCGTTCCCAGTTTCAGGCTCATGAATGAGATCCCAGTTCCGGCGGCCTTAGAAATGAATGCGGTAAGGTACATCTGAATCGCTTCACGCCCGGTATTGCGCGGGAAGAAAATTGAGGTTTGTCCATTGAGGACATCCATCACATCCATCAGTTTTTCAGCATGATCGCTGAACATCTCCCCAGGTATCTCACCCAGTTGACCAAAGCGGAAAAACAGCGCCAGCACCACCAGGGCAATACCCAGCCATACTCCCGGGTTGATGCGGATGGAAAAGCCTGACCTGCTGAAAATCCCTTTCATCCTCAACCAAAATCCAGGTGAGGCTGGTTTTCGCGGAATGAAAAACCCGGAAACAGTCAGAATAAGGGCAATTATCCAGAGCGAAACGTTCAAAAAGTTGAAACGGTTACCGCCAAAAAACAGGAATGCAGCCAGCATGAAGGGAACTGCCAGGAATATCCGCTTCCAGCGGATCGGGGCATCTTCCCAATCAGACGATTCTTCCATCTTTGCAGGTATTTCCCACTTTTTCTGCCACAGCCCGTATCCCAGCATAATAACAGCCAGCAGGTAGAATAGCACAGCCAGGCTAACTTTCTGGTCTGGCGGCTCCAGGAACCTCTGACCGACTACACCTAGGATGATTGCGCCTGCCACCTGCCAGGGGAAACCATGCCTGTCTCTTTGTCCTTTGCCCGCCAAAAGCTCATCGTCCAGCGCTTCATCCACCATTGTGGATTCAACAGTAACACCGGCAGCTGGTTCAGATTGCTCCTCCAGCCTGGCAAGGTCTATGGTCCTTTTTTTCCAGGGTGTCAGCATTTCTTTTATGTAATCCAGGATGCTCGGTTCAGGCATGTGAATAATCCATTGTGTAAGGCTGACATAATTATAGCCTGTGAAATGCAGGCTTTGTACCAGGTGATGCCCTATTATACTTTTCGGGTAATGTAAAAGGAATATGAACCCTGCGGCTGGCGGCGGGCTTCGTTATAGTACTTTTTTGTGATCAGGCGGGTTAAAGACAAACTCCATTTTGCCGGGACAACAATCCAGCGCCGGAACAGGAAATGCATTACCAGGGAAGGCAGTCCAAAATAATGGCCCCATTCCAGCACATGCGTGGCAGCAGGAGAAAAATAGTCCCACTGTTCCTCGATCGTTAATCCAGCCTTACTCAACCTCTCCTGCCAGGTTTTAAGGTCATCGCAATGGTCGTGCCTTGAGATGCGGTTAAAAAACCTGCGGTAAATCTCAGCCAGCCTTTTCAGCCCGATCCGGTCCAAAAATGATGAGACAGACAGGTTCGCAAGGAACCTGTGGTTGGGAACACAAAAAACGAATTTTGCCCCGGGTTTCAGCACCCGCACTACTTCTTCCAGAACCGGGTCGAGGTTTTCGATATGCTCAAGCACCGAATTGCTCATGGCGCTGGCAAAATAGCCGTCAGGGAATGGAAGCTGTGCTCCCTGCCCGTGTACTGCCATACAATAGCTTTTCCGCCTGGCAGCCTGCCGCAATGGACCCGTCCAGGGATCCAGGCCGGTGTCAATTTGGGTTTCAAATGCGGTGGTCACAAAATGACCGTCCCCGCATCCCAGGTCCAGGATTGGCTGCTCAAGCGGGATATCCTGGTATTCACGCGCCTCAACCGCCCGTAAAAGCGCCCGGAAATAAGGCAACTCTTTGATATTCAGCCAGTAAGGATCCTGGCTTTGGGGTTGGGCATACCGGGGTGCCTGGCTGGTCATTTTCTGCCGTTGTGAAGGTTTTTCAGGAGGTTCTCAAATAATTGTTCATATTCACTGGCTACCTGGTCGGGAATGTAATGGGATGCTATTTCGCGCGGGTCCTGCCGGTACTGCGCAGGATCTGCCAGGATTTTGTTAATTGCCTCTCCCAGCGCAGCAAAATCACCGATCGGGACAACTTCACCCATCTGGTGCATCTGCACCGGCCGGCGCACCCCTGGCAGGTTGGATGCCACGCATGGTACACCATTCATCATGGCTTCAATTTGGACCAGGCCGAAGGCCTCGGTTGAATTTAGACTTGGCAAAACATGCACATCGAGGTTGGGGTAATAGGCTGCCATAGCAGCCGGGTCCAAGGTGCCCATGAAATGCCATGTGCCGGCTTTTTCATATTCATGGATACGCGGCATCAACCGGGCGGCATATTCTTGTTCTCCAAGAATATTCTGGTAAGGGCCGGCAAACCAGACCTGGGCATCAGGCTGTTTTTCGAGAACTTTAGGAAGGGCATCCAGCAGAATCTCTACACCTTTTTCAGTGGCAAACCTGGCAGCCATGCCAATTACCGGCTTTTTCCCAAGCGGGTTATGTTGAAAGGCAAATTGCCTGATCGCTTCGGGAGATGCAACCGGCAGTTCAACCGGCGGCAGGATGGTTTGCAGCTTGTCCATATACCGCCGCAAGTAGCTGGAATTCTCTGCGTAATCCTGGGTATAGGTAACGATCCGGTGGGTGAATGTTGCAGCCAATGTGTTCATCAGCTTGACTGCCTGGTTGGCTGCCCAGCTGATGACCCCATGCGGGAGAAGCAGGTCGCAATGGTAGGTAATAACCGTTGGTTTTTTGGATAACCTGCCGCGCAATGCTACACCGGCGGCATCAAATTGCGGCAAGTGCAGCTGGATTACATCATGCTGTTTTACCAGGCGGGTTGCAGTCAGGCCGAATTTCGGCATGATCACACCCTTACTGATCCGGAAGCTGACCGGCACACGCACAACTTTAACGCCCTCACACTCTTCTTCAAGGGCAAGGGTTTTATCATATTGCGAAGTAAGTACAGTTACCTGGTGGCCTCTCTGTACCAGGGCTTTTGCCAGTCTCTCAGCGTAGATGGTCAACCCGCTTGTATGCGGGCGGTAATAGGTTAAAACTACCAGGATTCGCATCAGTGGTTTTCTCTATGAAGGCTTGACTCCCTGTTGGACCCAGCGGAAGAGTTTCTCGATCCCTTCCTCAACACTCACCTTGGGAGCCCATTTGAGGTTACGGCTTGCTTTACGGATATCTGAAACATACACTTTCTGGTCGCCAGGGCGCCAATCCCCCCAGGATACATCCAAAGGTTTTCCAATCAGCCTCTCCAGGAGGGGTTGGAATTCCGTCCACACAGACAGGATATTTTTGGCACCGCCGCCAATGTTATAAACCTGTCCCGAACTAACGGATGGATTTTCGATGGCGGCATCATAAGCATTTAGCAGGTCCTCCACAAACAGGATATCGCGTACCTGCTTGCCATCCCCGTAAATACTGATCCTTTTACCGGTCAGGGCAGCAATCACAAACCATGCCACCCAACCCTGGTCCTCAATGCCATACTGGCGCGGACCATAGATGCAGCTCTGGCGAAAAACAACCGTAGGTAGCCCGTAAATGCGGGCATAATCCCGGACGTACTGGTCGCCGGCGCCTTTCGAACAGCCGTAGGGAGAGTGAAAATCCAGCGGCTGGGATTCGGAGATCCCCTCGGGAAAATCAGCATAACGGTAGCGGGTTGGCTCTTCAACGATGGCTACATCATCCATCCCGCCATACACTTTATTGGTGGAGGCATAGAGAAAGAGAGGATTCCTGCCTGACAGCCTGGCTGCTTCCAGGGTATTAAAGGTTCCCAGCGCATTGATCTCAAAATCCTCACGTGGGTGAGTTACAGATGTGGTCACTGCCACCTGGGCAGCCAGGTGTACGATAACATCAGCCTGTTTGGCTGCCCTGGCAACCTGCTCTGTTTCACGCACATCCCCCAGCACCAGGTCAACACCTTTTTCGCCGTACACTTCTTTTAGCCAGCGGATATTGCGGACTGCTCCAGCTCGGCTGAGGTTATCAAATATGGTGACTGTTTCACCACGCTGTAGTAAGCGGTTTACATAGTTTGAACCAATGAAACCTGCCCCCCCGGTAATCAAGTAATGCTTGCCCATCGTTTACTCCATTTCTTCTTTTGCCGGTTCGGATTTTTGGCTGCTTTGAACCCGGTTGAAAAGGCTGCCTAACGATAACCCGTCACGGGTGATTCCCCATACGCCAAAAATTCCGGTAAAAGCAAATTGCAGGAAGTGCATCGCAATCGCATATCCGAGCGCAACCGATTCGGCCACCCCGAGGATTGCCAGGCCGCCAACCATGGCGGCTTCATACACACCCAGCGCGGCAGGAGCTGATGGAACCGCAACCCCTAATGCCAGGATGCTTTCCACAAATGCTGCTTGCCAGAGCAAAGTACCCGGAACCATTGGCACCAGCATGACATAATACAGCAGCAGCCACATCAGCCAGGATAAGGCGATCAACCCCAATACTGCCAGGAACTTTAACGGCGAATTAAGGATTTGAAAACCATCCAGCAGGCTGTTCAACCGGGGAGCGACCCAGCGGCTGATCCAGGCATTTTTTTGGGTAACCTTCTCCATCCAATTCTTGACTTTTTGTGTATTGGCAGAGATAAAGAACAGGATACCAAAACCTGCCGTCACAAATATCAGGGCAATCACTGCAACTGATTTTGCCCATTCTGCGCCAATTGCAAAAGGCAGGGTAGCCAGCAGTATCCCGGCAGCTATGCCTATATCCAGAGCTCTTTCAATTATGATGGTAGAGAGGACATGAAAAGTACCCAGCCTGGTGTTTTGCCCCATGATTATTGCCCTGCCAAACTCGCCAGCCTTGAGCGGGAACAAGTTATTGAGCAAATATCCTTCATTAATAACCAGAAATGTATGGAATAAGGAAGGACGGGTACTGCCGAGCATGATCCGCCATGCCTGCGCCCGCAGGATGAGAGAGAGAAATGTCAGAAGAATGGCCATCAACAGGCTGACAAGACTCACCGAGAGGAATGCCGCTTTCAGATCCTGCCAGGAAACCAGGTTAATGAGGACGATAACCGCAACCAGGCTGATCAACAATCCTGGTAGCCAGCGGCCGTACCTTCGCCAAAATGAGCCGGGAGAAGCGCTCATCACTCCTCCTCCAGCTTGAGCATTGCCATGAAAGCGTCCTGGGGGATCTCTACATTACCCACCATTTTCATACGGCGCTTGCCCTTTTTCTGCTTTTCGAGCAGTTTTTTCTTGCGGGTAATGTCGCCGCCGTAGCATTTTGCCAGCACATCCTTACGGGTGGCTTTAACATTTGCGCGTGAGATAATGCGTCCATTGGCTGAAGCCTGGATGGCAACGTCAAACAACTGGCGCGGAATGAGTTCCTTCAGCTTGGTCACCAGGCGCTGTCCCTGGTGATAAGCATTCTCCTTATGGACGATCATGGCCAGCGCATCTACCTGTTCACCGCCAACCAGCACTTCCAGGCGGGTGAGATTGCCTGGGCGGTATTCGAGTAACTGGTAGTCCATTGAAGCATACCCGCGTGAGCGGCTTTTTACCTCATCGAAGAAGTTGACCAGGATCTCAGAAAGGGGGATTTCAAAATTCAACTGCACCCGGTTCGGTGCAGGATACTCCTGTGATTGGAAGATGCCGCGCCGCTTTTTTACCAGCTCCATAAGTGTGCCAAAGTACTCGGTGGGTGTAAAAAGCTCCAGCAGCATCCAGGGTTCGCGAATCTCAAGGATCTTGTCCTCTGCAGGCAGTTGGGCTGGGCTGTCAATCACAATCGTTTCCCCGGTGATCATTTCCACTTCATACTCAACCGATGGCGCAGTGACTACGATATCCAGTTCGTACTCGCGTTCCAGCCGCTCCTGGATGATCTCCATGTGAAACAAACCCAGGAAACCGCAGCGGAACCCGAAGTTTAATGCCTGGGAAGTCTCAGGCTCATAGACCAGCGAAGCATCATTTAATTGCAGTTTTTCGAGGGCTTCTTTCAGGTCAGGATAATCTTCACCCTCAACCGGGTAAATGCCAGCATACACCATTGGTTTGGGTTTCCGGTAGCCTGGCAGCGGTTCACCGGCAGGTCTGGATGTCAGTGTGACAGTGTCGCCAACGCGGCATTCCTTCACGGTTTTCAGGCCGGTGGCTATATACCCTACATCACCCGTATCCAGGGTTTGGACCGGGTTAAAGCTCGGAGAAAAGATCCCGATTTCGACCGGTTTTACATCCACCGCGGTCGCCATCATCCGTAACGATTCGCCGTGTTTCATCTGCCCATCCACGATGCGGATGTAAGCGACAACCCCTTTATATGGATCATAATGTGAGTCGAAGATCAACGCCCGCAGCGGGTTTTCGGGTTCTCCTCGTGGAGGGGGCACCTTACTCACCACTGCTTCGAGCACAGCATCTACATTCAGGCCTTCCTTTGCTGAAACCCTCAAAACCGAATCCGCCGGCACGCCCAAGAGGCTGCTGATATCTTCGGCAACCTCATCCGGTCTGGCTGAGATCAGGTCGATTTTGTTGATGACCGGGATAATGGTGAGGTTAGATTCGATTGCCAGGTACAGGTTTGCCAGCGTCTGGGCTTCGATACCCTGGGTTGCGTCCACCACCAGCACAGCACCTTCGCAGGCTGCCAGCGCCCTGTCCACCTCATAGTGAAAGTCAACATGCCCGGGGGTATCGATCAGGTTCAGTTCATAATCATTCCCATCGGCTGCTGTGTAATTCATGCGTACAGCAGATGCCTTGATGGTCACCCCTTTTTCGCGTTCCAGGTCCATGCTGTCCAGGATCTGGTCCATCATCTCCCGGTCGGATACGGTATGGGTCAACTGCAGCATCCGGTCAGCCAGGGTTGACTTTCCATGGTCCACATGAGCGATAATACAAAAATTACGAATATGCGAAGTGATCATAGACGCAGCAAAGTATACCTTATTCTGCATCCAATCCGAAGGTGTGCCTGTCAATACCGGGAGCTAGAACCGAGCCAGCAGATCTTTTTTCTTTGCCTGAAATTCCTCTTCGGTGATGATGCCTTTTTGGCGTAATGCATCCAGCTCTTGCAGCATATCCGGTACTGCTACTGCGGCAGGAACAGATTTTACGCGCGGGAGCACCCTCCCGCTGTCATCATCATCCCCCAGCCGGTTTTTCGCATTCAACATGGTCGTCTTCACCTTCACCGGGTTGTCGATCCTGCGGAAGACATTCACCCCCAGTTCACTCGCAGTAAGGATCTCGAGGTCACCGTAATTAAATAGCCTGCCCCAAAATGATTGCACCATTTTCACATCATTCACTTTTTCCAGTGAAGAATCGGTGACCTGCTTGTTAATGATCCCGGAAACCTGGATCACCCGCCGGCTGGTAATGATGAATTGCTTGTTCGCCCACACCAGCACATCATGCACCAGGCCGATGAGCGGAAAGAGCAGCAGTAGACCGCCTGCAAGCCAGACCGTGATCGACCAGATGCCGGTTGGTACAGCCAGGATAAACACCAGCGAAATAGCAACGCTGAATAATGCGATCAGGAAAATTTCAAGGAGAATATTTCCGAACAACACCAGCCCGTGCTGCCTGGTAATTAACATGATTTCTTCATTTTCACTCAGCATTTGCTTGATATATCCGTTTGCCATCGTACCTCCAGCTGTCTCCATTGGATAAAACAATTATCCATTAATCATTCATGAAATGCAATGAAGATATCAACTGCTCAATATCACCGGTTCCATTACCAGGGTATGAGAGGTGCAGTAAAAACTCACGGTTGCCTTTCGGTCCCAGGATTGGCGAAGTGATCAATCCATGCAGGTCGTATTCTTCTGCCCTGGCCTGTTCCAGGACATCAGCCAGCACCTGAATATGAACGGCAGGATCCCGGATCACACCCTCACCCTTCGCAGTCTGCTTTCTGCCGGCTTCAAACTGCGGTTTTATCAGCGCTACAACCTGCCCGCCTGCACCACCAAACCAGGTTTTAATGACCGGCCAAAAGACCTTAAGAGAAATAAATGATGCATCAATTACCACAAGTTGGATTTCTTCAGGCAATGACCGGACATAGCGGGCATTGGTACGTTCCATCACCACCACCCGCGGGTGATTGCGTAGCGACCAGTGCAGCTGCCCGTAACCGACATCAATTGCGTACACCCTGGCAGCTCCATGCTGTAACAGGCAGTCGGTAAAACCGCCAGTGGATGCACCGATATCGGCGCAGATCCACCCGTCCAGTGCGACCAAACCGAAGGCAGCCAGCGCTGCCTCAAGTTTTTCACCGCCGCGCGAAACAAACCGGGCAGCTTCCTTGAGCTGGATCTCCGCATCTGTATCAAACTTATCCGAAGGTCTGACCGCCATTTCCCCATTCACCAAGACCTGGCCGGCCATGATCAGGCGCTGTGCCAGGCTGCGGCTTTCAGCTAATCCACGGTCGGCAACCAGGATATCCAGGCGTTCTTTGGTCATCCTTTCATTTTACAACATAGGTTGGCATTTGTTGTAATCACCCGAGTGCAGATATGATATATTTAACCGGGAAGCAGCAATCTGTGTGGAGCAATAATGACGATCCTGAAAGCATTGATCAAATCCATGAGGCTGCGGCAGTGGCCGAAAAACCTTTTTATCCTCGCTGCAGTTATCTTTGACGGCCAGCTTTTCAACCGCGCTTCGCTCCTGGTTTCGATCGCGGGCGTGCTGGTATTCTGCCTGATCTCTAGCAGTGTTTACCTGATCAATGATGTCAAAGACATTGAATCCGACCGCCAGCACCCGGTCAAAAAGAACCGCCCGATCGCATCCGGCAAGCTGCCAGTTCAGGTAGCAATTACTGCAGCAGTGGTTCTCCTGGTAATCAGTTTTCCTGCCGCCTACCTGCTTTCACCCGGTTTCGCAATCATATCCGGGATTTACTTCCTGATCAACCTGGCTTACTCGTTCCACCTCAAACATGTCCCTTTGATCGACGTTCTGATCATCGCAGCCGGGTTTGTCCTGCGGGTGGCAGCAGGCGTAACCCTGATCGCAGTGCAGCGCTTTTCTCCCTGGATGTATGTGGTCACCACCCTGCTTGCCCTTTTTATTGGTTTTGGCAAACGGCGGGCAGAATTAACGCAGCTGTCTATAGATGCCAATAACCACCGCCGGGTGCTGGATGGGTATTCCATCCCTTTCCTGGACCAGCTGATCACGATCGTTTCCAGTTCCACTATCTTGACCTACAGCCTGTACACTTTTTCTGCCCCCAACCTGCCGGAAAACCACAGCATGATGCTCACCATCCCTTTCGTGCTATATGGAATTTTCCGCTACCTGTACCTGATCCAGATCAAAGGTGAAGGCGGCGCCCCGGAAGAATTGGTTTTGACAGACCGTCCTTTACAGGCCACTATTCTTCTCTTCGGGCTGGCGGTCTTTCTGGTCTTTTACGTGTTTTAGAAAATGCCCTCAATCAGTGCAACAGCTCCTGCAAAGGTCATCCTGCTCGGCGAACATGCCGTTGTGTACAACCAGCCTGCCATCGCTTTTCCGGTACAGGATGTACGCGCCCGGGTTGCCATCCTTGCCAATCCACCAGGAAAACCCGGTCATGTGGAAATCACTTCCAGGCAGGTGCAGCTCCAAACCAGCCTTGACTTGCTTCCCCCAGAACATGCCTTCCAGCGCCTGTTTTCTGCCTTCCAGCGCGAGACAGGGTTGAAACAACTGCCTGCCATGCAGGTTACCATTTCATCTGAGATACCGGTAGCTGCTGGTATGGGATCAGGTGCAGCCGTGTCAGTTGCAATGCTGAAAGCCCTTGGGCTTTTTGTCGGCATCAAGTTTTCTACCGCACAATTGGCCACCATGGCATATGAAGCTGAAAAAGCATACCATGGCAACCCATCCGGGATTGATAACACTGTTATCGCCTGCGAAAAGCCGGTATATTTTAAGAAAAATGAACCCATTACCTTTCTTACCCTTCCTTCGGATTTCAACCTGCTGATTGCATACAGCGGTATCCCTGCACAAACCATTGCTACAGTCAATGCTGTGCGAGCAAAGATGGAACAATCGCCCGTGCAAACAGGAGCGATTATTGAACAAATTGGTACACTGGTGCGGCAGGCCAGGGTGTATGTGGAAGCCGGAGATGTAGCCAGCCTGGGACGGGCATGTACGCAAAACCAATCTCTTCTCATGCAGCTCGGAGTATCCACCCCCAAGCTGGAAAACCTGGTAAATGCAGCCATCAATGCAGGGGCGCTGGGTGCCAAGCTGACCGGGGGTGGAGGCGGCGGCAATATCCTGGCATTAGTGGATCCGGAAATCCAGGTTAAGGTAATGGACGCATTGTACCAAGCCGGGGCGGAGAGAGTCTTTCCAGCCACGGTAAGGAAGACTGCAGATTATGAATAAACAACTGGTTTTCCTAAAACTGGGTGGGTCGCTCATTACAGATAAAAATAAACCCTCAACTGCCCTTCCGGATTACATTAAAAGGATCGCCACTGAGATTGCGTCAGCCAGGGAACAGGTCCCAGGTATGCAATTGCTGCTAGGCCACGGCTCAGGATCATTCGGCCACACCCCAGCTAAAAAATATAACACCCGTGCCGGGGTTTCAACCAGGGAAGAATGGGCTGGATTTGCAGAAGTCTGGCAGCAAGCCAGGGCATTGAACCAGGTTGTGATCGAGTGCTTATCCTCTGCCGGGTTGCCGGTAATTTCCATTTCCCCTTCCTCAACGGTCACAGCAAATAATGGCAAAGTGCTTTCCTGGGATATCCACCCAATCTCCAGCGCCTTACATGCGGGGCTCATACCGGTTGTTTTCGGTGATGTTGTCTTTGATACCGAACTGGGCGGAACGATCCTTTCGACTGAAGAACTATTTTTTTACCTGGCAGGCCTGTTTGAACCCGCCAGGATCCTGATTGCCGGAATAGAAAAAGCCATCTTTGCTGACTTTCCCCAAAACTCTATCGTTATCCCCGAAATCACTCCGCAGTCTTACCCCGGGTTATTCGGGCAGATACACCCTTCTGCTTATACGGATGTAACCGGAGGAATGGCAGCCAAAGCCAGCAGCCTGGTAACCCTGGCCCAGCAGCTGCCCGGGCTGCAATCCTGGATCTTTTCCGGGGTGGAACCCGGATCAATTTTCCAGGTGCTGGTCAGCCAACCCGTGACAGGCACCCTGATCCATAACTAGGAGAAGCTCATGTACACCAGAAAGCAACTCGAAGAATTTGAAGAATCAAACCTGGCCCCTTATGCTACTTTATGCAAGAACACCCGCGGCCGGCTTCACCCGGACAATGAGCCCGACTATCGCACCTGCTTTCAGCGCGACCGCGACCGAATCTTGCATACGACCGCTTTCCGCCGTTTGGAACATAAAACCCAGGTCTTTATCACCCACGAAGGCGATTACTACCGTACACGCCTGACCCACACCCTGGAAGTCACCCAGATCGGGCGCACGGTGGCGCGGGCATTGGGGGCAAACGAAGACCTGACAGAAACCATCTGCCTGGCACATGACCTCGGGCACCCCGCCTTCGGGCATTCCGGTGAGGTCACCCTGGCGCGCTTGATGAAAGATTACGGTGGATTTGACCATAACAAGCAGTCCCTGCGCATCGTTACCGAATTAGAAAAACGCTATGTTGAATTTCCTGGATTAAACTTGAGCTGGGAGGTCCTGGAGGGAATTGTTAAACACGAAACCGAGTACGATATTTCGGATGCACGCGCCTTCAACCCGGAATTACGCGGCCATCTCGAAGCCCAAATTTCCAACGCCGCCGACGAACTGGCTTACACCTCCCACGACCTGGATGATGGGCTGAGGTCCAGTATGATCACTCCCCAGATGCTGGAGGGCATTGAACTGTGGGAAATCCTGGTAAGCGAATTAGGGATAAAAAATTGCACCCTGGATGACCTCACCCGACATTGCCTGATCCGGGAGCTTATCGGCATGGAAGTTTCTGACCTGGTAAAGCAAACCTCCGAAAATCTGCGCAAGAGCAGGGTAAAGAGTGCCCTGGAACTGCAGCAGCTGGACCATAATGTGATCGGTTTCAGCGAAGAAATGCATACCCGCAACCGGCAGCTTAAGGATTTCCTCTTCAAGAAGCTTTACCGTCATTACCGTGTCATGCGCATGCAAACCAAGGCAGATAGAATCATCACCTCGCTTTTCAATGCCTACCAGGACGAACCTCAAATACTTCCGTACCATGTACAGGAATTGATCGCTGAACGCGGGCTGGAACGCACCATCTGCGATTACATCGCGGGGATGACCGACCGTTTTGCAATCGACGAGCACCAGAAGTTATTCGACGCGACCCTCCTGCCATAATACATGATACAATTTTCAACGCATCATACTGATATTACCGCTACAAATCACAAGGAAGCAGGATATGGTTAACGAAGGACATTATTTAACCCGCGAGGGAAAAGAAAAACTACAGGCAGAACTGGATCAGTTGAAAGGCCCTGCGCGTGAAGATTTGAGCAAAAGGCTGCGGTCTGCTATCCAGCAGGGCGACCTTTCGGAAAATGCTGACTATTCCAAAGCCAAAGAAGACCAGGGATTCCTGGAGGGCAGGATCCAGGAACTTGAGATGATCCTTGGCAACACACTCATCATTGATGAACTGGAAGTCACTTACGATACAGTGGGCATTGGGAACACTGTCACCATCCAGGAAGAAGATTTTCCTGAAGAAACCTACTTTGTGGTAGGCACCAAGGAAGCGGATCCAGGAAAAGGCCGCATTTCCCATGAATCACCGATTGGAAAGGCCCTGATGGGGCACAAGGTCGGGGAAATGGTCGCTGTTTCAACCCCTGGGGGGGAGCTGTACTTTCGTATACTTAAAATCGACTAGCTGGGTAAAAAAGCAACCGCCCCGGAATGAAATCCGGGGCGGTTATATTTTCCTTACAGGTTCTATTTCGGCCAGACAGCCAGTTCAAGTGTCAGCCGGTCAAAGAAGCTGTTGGCTGGCAGCGATCCCTGCCCGTAAGCCACATCTACCACCCGGGCTTCCAGGATCAGGCTGGCGGTTTCCAATAGGACCTGTTTTCCGGGTGCCATTAAAACCGGCTCGCCCTTGGCAGCCAGCCGCTGGCTGATCGCCACATCATTCCAAGCATGGTCGCTCATAATCACCTTAGTAACCGTCTGAATGTCATTCTTATCGAACAACCAGACCTCAAAAGCGGTTACCTTCTTGGGATCGCCAACACCGATCGTTTCGGAAATGCCCACACCACACTCACCCAGGAATTCACCAGTCGGCGAGTCGATACTGAACGAGTCATCATACAGGTCATCACCCATCATGTATGTGGTCATAAATTGGGCAACAGGGATCTCCTGTTCTACCGGTTCTTCAACTAAAGGTTGGGGTTTGCTAACCGCTTTCTGGGGTTCAGGCTGCTGGCGGACAGGCCGTGCAACAGCCCGTTCTTCAGGTTTTGGAGGGACATACTCCTGGGCGGCAGTGCCTTTTTTCCTCAGGAACAGGATATAGACCAGCGCCCCGCCAATTCCAAGCAATACAACACACAGGATTGCTAGAAGCGCTCCCGAAGAAATCGGTTTCTTTGCCTCTTCAGTTGGGATAATTATGGGTGCAGCCGCAGTGGTTGGTTCAACAACTGGCGGTTGTACTACAGAACCGCTCATCGCAACAGCCTCAAGGAAATTGGTTTTCATTTTGCTGTCAATTGTCGGGTCCTGCATCAACTCATTCAGGATACCTTCTGCATCTTCCCCCAGGTTGTTGTACCGCTGGAGGGCCAGTTGTGGGTTTGAATCTGCTGAATAGGCGTAGATAGCGCTTTTCAGGTAGTCTTTCTGAAAATCCGGGTGCAGGTCTACTGGTTGGCCATCCGTCCAGCGCACCGGGAACAGGCCCCAACCTAAAACTAGCAGCCCGAACAAAGTGCCTATGACCAGTCCGGCAATGCCTGTATACAGGGGGTTTTGTAAGTACTCACGAACCTTATTCATCATAATCCTCCACCAGCCTGGTTAATCGCTGTCAAGAGATACTCCCGATATTCCTAATTGTAGATGAGAAAACCTGCATGTGCAACAATAACCTATATTAACAAGAGAATAGTTGCAAGGTTTATGCCGCTTCTTCCAAAACGTCGCTGAATTCTGCTTGCAGGAAGGTTGATTCGCAATCCAGGCATTGGTACTCGCGCTTGTTGGAAACCACCAGCAATCCCTTGCAGGATGGACAGGCATGTTTAACCGGTTGTTTCCAGGAGGTAAAATCGCAGTTCGGGTAATTTTCACAGCCGTAAAAGACCCGGCCGCGGCGTGATTTCCGCAAGACAATCTCCCCACCATCTTTCGGGCAGGCAACCCCAATCTTCTCCAGGAACGCTTCTGTATGCCGGCAGGCCGGGAAACCGCTACAGGAAACAAACTTGCCATACCGCCCCCAGCGGATCACCAGTTCCTGCCCGCATTCCGGGCATATCTTGCCAATCTTTTCTAGTTCCGCTTTCTGCTCCGGCATTTCCTTTTGGGCATGCTTTAACTGCGGCTCAAAGGTGTCATAAAAGGTACGGATGGTATCAACCCACTCCATTTTTCCGTTGGCGATCTGGTCCAGGTCGCTTTCCATTTCAGCAGTGAAATTGACATTCACCACATCCGAGAAGTATTCCACCACCAGATCAGATACCTGGATGCCAATTTCTGTCGGGCTGAGCCGTTTACCTTCTCGCTCCACATACCCCCGGTTTTGGATGATTGAGAGGATTGGGGCATAGGTGGATGGACGTCCAATGCCATACTCCTCCAGTGACTGCACGAGGGATGCTTCGGTGTAGCGTGGCGGCGGTTGGGTAAAATGCTGTTCCGGAAGCAGCCGCAGCAGGTTTTGCTTGCGTTTCTCTTCAAGGTCTGCCGGAATGCGGGTGTCTTCAGCATCCTCTCCCTTGAGATCTTCATCCTTCGCTTCTTCATACACAATCAGGTAGCCCGGGAATTTCAGGGTGGAGCCGGAAGCCCGCAGCAGATAGGTATGCTCGCTGGTTGTGCCCAGCACTTCCACAGAAATAGTATCAAAGACGGCAGCTTCCATCTGGCTGGCGATAAACCGCTGCCAGATGATCTGGTAAACCTTAAACTGGTCTGGTGCCAAGTATTGCTTGACCTTTTCAGGTGTACGCAGGACGGATGTCGGGCGGATAGCTTCATGCGCCTCCTGGGCTACTGCTGCACGGGTGTGGTATTGCGGCGCTGTTTCAGGTAAAAAGCTCTTACCATGGACATCCAGGATGTATTTGCGGGCTTCCGCCAGGGCAACTTCAGCAATGTTGGTCGAATCGGTACGCATGTACGTAATCAGGCCGGTTGTACCACCTTCGCCCACATCAATACCCTCATACAACTGCTGGGCAAGCGCCATGGTCCGTTTTGCTGTGTAGCCAAGCTTACGGGAGGCTTCCTGCTGCAGTGTGCTGGTAATGAAGGGAGCAGATGGTTTACGGCGGCGTTCACTGCGTTTGATCCGGTCAATCACATAATTAGCCGTGTTCATGTCCGCCAGAAGTCCGTCCACCACTCCCTGAGACGGCATTTCCGGTTCTACATCATCCACCCTGGCAAGTTTTGCAATGTACTTGGACTTGGAGCCTTGCTGCTGGAATTCGCCTTCAATGGACCAGTACTCAACCGGTATAAAAGCCTCAATTTCCCTTTCGCGCTCAACGATCAACCGCAGGGCAACCGATTGCACCCTGCCGGCTGAAAGGCGGCTGCGGACTTTTTCCCACAGGATGGGGCTGATGCTGTAGCCAACCAGCCGGTCGAGCAGGCGGCGGGCTTGCTGGGCATTGACCAGATCCATGTCGATCTTGCGAGGATGGGAAAACGCATCCCCGATAGCATGTTCAGTGATTTCATGAAAAACCACGCGTTTTGTCAACGAAGGGCTGAGTTCTGCTGCTTCTAGCAGGTGCCAGGCAATGGCTTCACCTTCACGGTCAGGGTCAGTTGCCAGGTAGATTTCCTCGGCGCCTTTGGCGAGTTTCTTTAATTCTTTAACCACCGGTCGTTTTTCATTAGGAACACGGTAGCGCGGCGTAAAATTATTCTCAACATCAATCGAAAGCTCAGACCGCAGCAAATCGCGCACATGCCCAACAGATGCCCGTACGGTATAGCCTTTTCCTAAAAACCTGCCCACCGTCTTCGCTTTAGCTGGGCTTTCAACAATAACCAGCTTGCCATGGCGTCCGCGTTTGATATCGTCCGGCGGCGTCAACCCTTTATGGGCTTCGGTACCTCCAATCCGGACAACTTTTGACCCGCAAACCGGGCAAGTTCCCCGGGTAATGGGGGTGCCGCGTGCATTGAAATCTGCCACGGTATTAACAATCTCACGCTTTTCTCGGCATTTCATGCATTGAATTTCCACTTTCCGCTCCTATAAATACCGTTTTTCGCCACGGTCCTTGAGAATTTGGACTACATTGCGCACCTGTTGTGCATCTCTCCGGCTGCACACTAACAGTGCATCCCCGGTATCAATAACAATCATATTTTCCAACCCGATCGTTACAACCAGCCGTTCGCTGGAAGATGAATATACCATCGATTTTGTTGTTCCTATATTAATGTAGTTCCCTTGCAATACTATATTCCCATTTTCGTCACCTGGCAAGACCTCAAAGAGAGATTCCCAGCTGCCTACGTCATTCCACTCTAAATCAGGTACTGGTATCACTCCCACACGGCCGGCTTTTTCCATGATGCCGTAATCGATTGTCTGCGGTTTGATCAAAGGCCATTCATGGCCTAATACAGCATCCTTCTGGCTGGTATTCCAGGCATCCCCGATAATATCCAGCTGGCGTGCAAGTTCCGGCATGTGCTGATGGAATTCTTCCAGGATACGGTCAATCCGCCAGATGAACATGCCCGAATTCCAATCATGGTCCCCGGTTCGAATAAATTCTTCTGCCAGCTGGCGGGCGGGTTTCTCTTTGAATTGAGTTACTAGGTAACCAGGCATTCCTTCAGATTCCTGCAAGAAGTTACCGCGCTGGATGTACCCGTACCCTGTGGCAGGGAATGTAGGGGTTATTCCGAGAGTCATCAGGTACCCATCCTGTGCAAGCCTGCAGGCTGCTTTCAGGCTCTGCTGGAACTTAGGCACATTGGCAATGAAATGGTCAGCTGTTAAAACCACCATCGTGCCTTCAGGGTCGCGTTTTTGAATTGCAATTGCAGCCAGGCCAACCACTGAAGCCGTTCCGCGCGGCATGGGCTCTATCAGGTAATTCTCCAGCGGGATCTGCGGTGCTTGTTTCTGCAGCACTGCTGACTGTTCAGCAATGGTGACAACCAGGATATTCATAGGGTCAAACAGTCCTTCCAGGCGTTTTACTGCGAGCTGAAAAAGGGTGCCTTCATCAGTTAGCTGCAGTGTTTGCTTGGGGCTGTTTGAACGGGAAAGCGGCCACAGGCGAGTGCCGCCGCCGCCGGCCATAATTACCGCGTAAAAGTGCTTATTCATCTGGTTCTGTGACATACAATTCACCCGGCTCCCTCAAAGAATAAACCATGCCCCCTTCATGATTGACCAAACCGCGTAATTCCATCATGGTTAATGCCGCAGAGATCTTTTCAATTCCCAATCCGCTGGCGGCAACCAGTTCATCGATATGCATCGACTGGCTGGTACTCATTACCTGGACTAACCCGGCCTCTATTTCATTCTCCGGTTTGACCTTTTGTTGGGCGCTTTGCCGTTTCTTTGGGCTTAAGTTTAGCAGGTTTTCCAGGCTTGCCGGACCGGTGTAAGGAAATGCGCCCTGGCTGATCAAGCGGTTTGTGCCTTTGCATTGGGGAGCATAAATACTGCCCGGCACTGACATGACATCCCTTCCCTGTTCAACAGCAAAAGTGGCAGTAATCAATGCCCCGCTTGTTTCCCCTGCTTCTATGACGATCGTTACCTGGGACAAACCCGAAATAATCCGGTTGCGGGGAGGAAAATTCGCTGCATCGGGTTTTGTTCCCGGGGCATAATCACTGATCAACGCACCAGAACCGATGATCTGTTCAGCCAGTTTCATATGCTCTGCCGGATAAACCTGCTCAACGCCGCATCCCAAAACTGCCAGCGTGCGCCCTCCATCCTGCAAGGCAGCCTGGTGGGCAATCCCATCCACACCGCGCGCCAGCCCGCTGACTACAGTGAACCCGTTTTGCACCAGGTGATGGATAATCTCTTCGGTGACCTGCCTGCCATATGCGGTAACTTTGCGTGTACCAACGACCGCCACTGCCCGGTTATCTTCCGGCAGGATTTTCCCCCTTACATACAGTACTGGCGGAGGCTGGTCAATTTCCTTCAATATGGCAGGGTAGTTTTCATCATTCCAGGTAAACACCTGGATATCATGCTTTTCGATCCATTCTGCCATTTTTTGCAGGTCTTTTGTAGACCGTACTTCCACCAGGCGGGCGGAAACTTTTTCACTCAATCCTGCCTGCATAAGTGCATCAGCGGGCGCATTCCAGGCAGTTTTCAGGTCGCCAAAGTAATCCAAAAGGGCACGCAGCCTTACAGCTCCAATGCCCTTGACCAGGTTTACCGCCACCCAGTAGATCTTATCTTCCATGCCTGCAGTTAATCCCACTCTTGCGGTTTCAGGGTTATTGTATGCCCTTCCAGGTCAACCTTCTTAACCACCTCAGGTATTGCCGGCATTAACAATTCACTTCCATCCTCGCCGACCACTACATATACCGGGACTGCCCCCGTTTGGATGATCTCAGCCAGGATTCCCAGCCGGGTTCCATCCGGGTCAAAGGCTGTCAGCCCTATCAGCTGGAAAAAGTAATACTGCCCTTCCGGTAAGGGAGGTACTTCGGCGGTGGGAATGTAAGCCAGTTGATTGGAATACTGGGAAGCTGCATCGGGGGTGTCGAGGCCGAAAAACTTTATCAGCAGCATTTTATCGTGATCCCGGACTGTGGCTATCTCCATCGGAGTCTTCGGTCTTCCGATCAACAATGTCTTTCCCTCTTCGAAGTATTCCATACCATCTGAAAGCACTTCGAATACAATTTCGCCCCTGATACCATGCGGCCTTCTCAGCCGCCCCACCTCTAAATACACAGGCTCGCCCGGTTTGAGCGAGCCTGTTTTGTTTACACTTTGTTCATCACCAGGCTGATTACTTTTCCTGGGGCTCATCGTCCCTCAACAACATCCAGGTTGACCTGTTTATTGTCTCGGGCAGCAGCTACCCGGAGCAGAACCCGGATCGAATTGGCTACCCTTCCGGATTTACCAATGATCCTGCCCATATCTTCTTTGGCCACCTGTAATTCAAGGTTAACCTTGTTGCCAAAATCCCGGCTTTGTTTCACGCTTACCTCAGCTGGATTATCAACCAGGGCTGTGGCGATGTATTCAACTAACTCTTTCATAACGCACCGTCCTTTCCTGGATGTGAACCTAAAGGATGCAATCCCGGCTCACACCAGATAACAGATTAATAACGGCGTGTTCGGTCGTCCACCTTGCGGTCTGCAAATGCCTTTCGCGATTCTTCCAGCAAAGTTTCCAGCTTTTCGCCAGCCTTGAAACGGGCATAGCGGTCGGTCAAACCGACGCTTTTGAACAGTTTGGCAACTGATTCACTCGGCTGAGCGCCTTTGCCTAACCATTCATAAACCTTGCCTTCATCAACCTCAAGGGTGAAGGGTTCTGTACGGGGATTGTAGGAACCTAAAATCTCCAGGAAGCGGCCATCTCGGGGGGCTTCTTTATCAGCTACCATAATGCGGTAGGTTGGTTGATTTCTCAAACCAGTCCTGCGTAAACGAATACGAACCATCGAACTATCTCCTCATAATTTACATGTATATTAATTTTCCAATTGGTGAAGGCTTCCAAGTTTGCCGGTTGAGAGAATGCGCCGAAGGAGCGCAGCCGGTGACCTGGAGCCTTTACCCAAACAAGCGGGATAAACCTTTCCCGCCTGACGATTGAATTGTCTTCATCATCCGCTGTGTATCTCGGTACTGTTTGATCAAGCGGTTGACATCCTGCACTTCAAGTCCGCTGCCGCGCGCAATGCGCCGGCGGCGGCTGGCGTTAAGTATATCCGGATTTCGTTTTTCTTGCACGGTCATCGAGTTAATGATTGCTTCAGTTTTCTTAAGCTGGCGTTCAGCATCCTTTGGATCCACGGCTTTGGCAACCTGCCCCATACTTCCGGGAAGCATTTCCAGTATCTGCGAGATAGGTCCCATCTTCCGCACCTGGCGCAGCTGGTTGGCGAAATCTTCCAGCGTAAATTTTCCGCTCGCCATTTTCCTGGCCTGCTGCTGTGCTTCATCTGCATCAAATGCTGCTTCGGCTTTTTCAATCAGCCCAATTACATCGCCCATGCCGAGAATGCGTGAAGCCAGCCTGGCGGGTTCGTAGACTTCCAGGGCATCAATGCCTTCACCGGTTCCAAGGTACTTAATCGGTACACCGGTAACCTGGCGGACCGAAATCGCAGCCCCGCCGCGGGCATCGCCATCCATCTTGGTAAAAATTAAGCCGCTAATCGATACGGATTTATTAAACCCTTCGGCTACTTGCAGCGCTGTTTGACCAATCATAGCGTCGACCACCAGCAATGTTTCAGCAATGGGAGATTTCTTTGCCACTGCAGCCAGTTCATCCATTAATTCCTGGTCCAGCTGGGAACGGCCAGCAGTATCCGCAATCACGATGGTATAGCCGCCTTTTTGTG
>Ga0228535_1001273_pt1 | contig 42031 bp, 55 predicted proteins | sample SJ1metagenome_FD_168457 | JGI IMG/M metagenome (GOLD analysis project Ga0228535, IMG submission 168457) | Enriched culture of PCE-dechlorinating microbial communities from Ithaca, New York, USA - SJ1 | ecosystem: Engineered > Modeled > Simulated communities (microbial... > Unclassified | place... | reverse complement strand
AAATGGCAAAGGAAAAGTTCGAGCGGACGAAGCCGCACGTAAACGTAGGTACGATTGGACACGTTGACCACGGCAAGACCACCTTGACCGCGGCGATCACGACCATCCTGTCGAAGAAATTCGGCGGAGCGGCGAAGAAATACGACGAGATCGACAGCTCGCCCGAAGAGAAAGCGCGGGGCATCACCATCAACACCGCGCACGTCGAGTACGAGACCGCCGCCCGCCACTACGCCCACGTCGACTGCCCCGGCCACGCCGACTACGTCAAGAACATGATCACCGGCGCCGCCCAGATGGACGGCGCCATCCTCGTCGTGTCCGCCGCCGACGGTCCCATGCCCCAGACCCGCGAGCACATCCTGCTCGCCCGCCAGGTTGGCGTGCCGTACATCATCGTCTACATGAACAAGGCCGACATGGTCGACGACGCCGAACTGCTCGAACTCGTCGAAATGGAAATCCGCGAACTCCTGTCCAAGTACGACTTCCCCGGCGACGACACCCCCATCGTCATCGGCAGCGCCCTGAAAGCCCTCGAAGGCGACCAGAGCGACATCGGCGAGCCCAGCATCATCAAACTGGCCGAAGCCCTGGACAGCTACATCCCCGAACCCGAGCGCGCCATCGACAAACCCTTCCTCATGCCCGTCGAAGACGTCTTCTCCATCTCCGGACGCGGCACCGTCGTCACCGGCCGGGTCGAGCGGGGCATCATCAAGGTTGGCGAAGAAATCGAAATCGTCGGCATCGTCCCCACCCTCAAGACCACCTGCACCGGCGTCGAAATGTTCCGCAAGCTCCTGGATCAGGGTCAGGCCGGCGACAACGTCGGCGTCCTGCTGCGCGGCACCAAGCGCGAAGAAGTCCAGCGCGGCCAGGTACTGGCCAAGCCCGGCAGCATCAAGCCGCACACCAAGTTCAGCGCCGAGATCTACGTGCTGTCGAAAGACGAAGGCGGCCGTCACACCCCCTTCTTCAACGGCTACCGTCCGCAGTTCTACTTCCGGACCACCGACGTGACCGGGGCGATCGAACTGCCTGCGGGCACCGAGATGGTGATGCCCGGGGATAACGTGAGCATCAAGGTGAGCCTGATCGCGCCGATCGCGATGGACGAAGGTCTGCGTTTCGCGATCCGCGAGGGCGGCCGTACCGTCGGCGCAGGCGTCGTGGCCAAGATCGAAGAGTAAGGCGAGTCAAATGCAAAACCAGAAAATCCGCATCCGCCTCAAGGCGTTCGACTACAAGCTGATCGACCAGTCCGCGCTGGAGATCGTCGAAACGGCCAAGCGCACGGGTGCCGTGGTCAAGGGGCCGGTGCCGCTGCCGACCTCGATCGAGCGTTTCGACATCCTGCGCTCGCCGCACGTCAACAAGGCCAGCCGCGACCAGTTCGAGATCCGCACCCATCGTCGTCTGATGGACATCCTGGATCCGACCGACAAAACGGTCGACGCCCTGATGAAGCTGGATCTGCCGGCGGGCGTGGACGTCGAGATCAAGTTGTAAAAAGCGGGCGGCATGCGTATAATGCCGCCCCTTCGGTTGTACCTTTGAAGTCGCCGGTCAATTGTAATCGGCACCTACAACCCTGTCGGGCGCTCTGTGTGCCGGCATGAGATAGGAAATACGAACATGAGTATCGGGCTCGTTGGCCGCAAGGTCGGCATGACCCGCATTTTCGCCGAGAACGGTGCGTCCGTTCCGGTGACGGTGCTGGAAATGTCCAACAATCGTGTGACGCAAGTGCGCACGTCTGAAATCGACGGCTACTCCGCCGTGCAGCTCGCCTATGGCGGCCGCCGCAACAGCCGCGTCAACAAATCGGAAGCCGGGCATTTCGCCAAGGCGGGCGTGGAAGCCGGCGAAATGCTGCGCGAATTCCGCGTGCCGGCCGACGTGGCTGCGCAGTACCAACCGGGGGCCGCCGTTTCGGTCGAGTTGTTCCAGGCCGGCCAGAAGGTCGACGTGACCGGCGTGACGCAGGGCAAGGGTTTTGCCGGCACGATCAAGCGTCACAATTTCGCCTCGCAGCGTGCGTCGCACGGCAACTCCCGTTCGCACAACGTGCCGGGCTCCATCGGCATGGCGCAGGATCCGGGCCGGGTCTTCCCGGGCAAGCGGATGGCCGGCCACATGGGCGCGGTGACCTGCACGAAGCAGAATCTCGAAGTGGTGCGCGTCGACGCCGAGCGCGGCCTGGTGCTGGTGAAGGGCGCCGTACCCGGCGCCAAGGGCGGCCACGTCGTCGTGCGTCCGGCCGTGAAAGGGGGTGCCTGATGGATCTGGCCGTCATCAATGAGCAGGGTCAGCAGGTGGCCAGCGTCAGCGCGGCTGACGAAACGTTCGGCCGCGATTACAACGAAGCGCTGGTGCACCAGGTGGTGACCGCCTTCCTGGCCAACGCCCGCAGCGGCAACCGGGCGCAGAAGACGCGTGCCGAGGTGACTGCCTCCACGCACAAGCCGTGGCGCCAGAAAGGCACCGGCCGTGCCCGTTCCGGCCGTACGTCGAGCCCGATCTGGCGCGGCGGCGGCGTAACCTTTCCGAACAAGCCGGACGAGAATTTCACCCAGAAGGTGAATCGCAAGATGTATCGCGCTGGTCTGGCGGCGATCCTGTCGCAGCTCGCGCGCGAAGGCAAGCTCAAGGTCGTGGAAAGCCTGGGCGTCGAGTCGCCCAAGACCCGGATTCTGGCCGGCAAGCTCAAGGCCATGGGCTACGGCAAGGTCATGATCATCGCCGACAGCGTGGACGACAACCTGTGGCTGTCGTCGCGCAACCTGCGCGACGTCTACGTGGTCGAGCCGCATCAGGCCGATCCCTGGAGCCTGGTCAAATTCGGCAACGTGCTGATCACCAAGGCGGCGGTCAAGCAATTCGAGGAGATGGTGTGATGAGCGCGATCAGTCAGGAGCGTTTGCTCAAGGTCATCCTTGCGCCGGTGATTTCCGAGAAAAGCACCCGCGTCGCCGACAAGCAGAACCAGGTGGTGTTTCGCGTGCTGCCGGACGCGACCAAGCAGGAAATCGGCGCGGCTGTCGCCAGCCTGTTCAAGGTCGAGGTGACGGGCGTGCAGGTGCTGAACGTCAAAGGCAAAATCAAGCGCGCCGGTCGTGTCATGGGTCGCCGCGACAACTGGAAGAAGGCGTATGTCACCCTCAAGCCGGGTCAGGACATCGACTTCGCGTCCGGTCAGTAAGGGAGGGCAATCATGGCACTGATTAAAGTCAAACCCACGTCCGCCGGTCGCCGCGCGGTCGTGAAGGTCGTGACCCCCGGCTTGCACAAGGGCAAGCCGGTTGCGGCGCTGGTCGAGCCGAAGAAGCGGGGCTCGGGCCGCAACAACAACGGTCACATCACCGTGCGCCACAAGGGCGGCGGCCACAAGCAGCATTACCGCGTGGTGGATTTCCGCCGCAACAAGGATGGTGTCCCCGCCAAGGTCGAGCGCATCGAATACGACCCGAACCGTTCCGCGCATCTCGCGCTGCTGTGCTACGCGGACGGCGAGCGCCGCTACATCATCGCGCCCCGCGGCGTCGAAGTCGGCCAGCAACTGCTGAACGGCGCGGAAGCGCCGATCAAGGCCGGCAACTGCCTCCCGCTGCGCAGCATTCCGGTCGGTTCGACGGTGCATTGCATCGAGATGATGCCGGGCAAGGGCGCGCAGATCGCGCGTTCGGCGGGCGCTTCGGTGCAACTGCTGGCGCGCGAGGGCGTTTATGCGCAGCTCCGTCTGCGTTCGGGCGAGATTCGCAAGGTGCACGTCGACTGCCGCGCGACGCTGGGCGAAGTGGGCAATGGGGAACACAGCCTGCGCTCGATCGGCAAGGCCGGCGCGATGCGCTGGCGAGGCGTCCGTCCGACCGTGCGCGGCGTGGTCATGAACCCGATCGATCACCCGCACGGCGGTGGCGAGGGCCGCACGGCCGCCGGTCGTCATCCGGTCAGCCCGTGGGGCACGCCGACCAAGGGCTATCGCACCCGCAGCAACAAGCGCACCTCCAACATGATCGTCCGCCGCCGTCATGCGCGCTGATTGAGGTAGAGAGATATGGCACGTTCAATTAAAAAAGGCCCGTTCGTCGATGGCCACCTGCTGAAAAAAGTCGAGGCGGTGCGCGGTTCGAACGACAAGCGTCCGATCAAGACCTGGTCGCGCCGCTCCACCATCCTGCCCGACTTCATCGGGCTGACGATCGCCGTCCATAACGGTCGCCAGCATGTGCCGGTTTTCGTGACCGAGAACATGGTCGGCCACAAACTGGGCGAGTTTTCGCTGACGCGGACCTTCAAGGGCCACGTCGCGGACAAGAAGGCGAAGAAATAAGGAGCCGATGATGGAAGTTTCTGCGATTTTGCGCGGCACCCGTCTGTCCGCACAGAAAGGCCGGCTGGTCGCCGACCAGATCCGCGGCCTGCGTGTGGAAAAGGCGCTCGACATCCTGGCCTTCAGCCCCAAGAAAGGCGCCGGCATCATCAAGAAGGTGCTGGAATCGGCGATCGCCAACGCCGAGCACAACGAAGGCGCCGACATCGACGCCCTCAAGGTGAAAACGATCTACGTCGACCAGGGACCGGTGCTGAAGCGCTTCACGGCGCGCGCCAAGGGCCGTGGCAACCGCATTAGCAAGCCGACCTGTCACATCACCGTGACCGTGGGCGATTAAGGAAGCGCGATGGGACAAAAAATTCATCCGACTGGTTTCCGTCTGGGCGTGCAGCGTAGCTGGACGGCCAAGTGGTACGGCTCGAACCGCAATTTCGCCGGCACGCTGCTGGAGGACATCAAGGTCCGCGACTATCTGAAGAAGAAGCTCGCGCACGCCTCGGTGTCCAAGGTGCTGATCGAGCGCCCGGCGAAGAACGCCCGCATCACGATCTTCAGCGGCCGTCCCGGCGTGGTCATCGGCAAGAAGGGCGAGGACATCGAAATCCTGCGCGGCCAGTTGTCGCGCATGATGTCGGTGCCCGTGCACGTGAACATCGAGGAAGTCCGCAAGCCGGAAACCGACGCGCAGATCATCGCCGACGGCATCGCGCAGCAGCTCGAAAAGCGCGTGATGTTCCGCCGCGCCATGAAGCGCGCGATGCAGAACGCTATGCGTCTGGGCGCCCAGGGCATCAAGATCATGAGCTCGGGCCGCCTGAACGGCGCGGAGATCGCGCGTACGGAATGGTATCGCGAAGGCCGCGTGCCGCTGCATACGCTGCGCGCCGACATCGACTACGGTTTTGCCGAGGCGAAAACCACCTACGGCATCATCGGCATCAAGGTCTGGGTCTACAAGGGCGACGCCCTGAACCGCGGCGAGCAGCCGGCTGCCGCCGAACAGGAAAAGCGCGGCAAGAAATCGGGAGTGAAGCATGCTGCAGCCAGCTAGAAGGAAATACCGCAAGGAACAGAAAGGCCGCAATACCGGCCTGGCGACCCGCGGCGCCAGCGTGAGCTTCGGCGACTTCGGCCTCAAGGCCGTCGGACGCGGCCGGCTCACGGCCCGTCAGATCGAGGCCGCCCGTCGCGCCATGACGCGTCACATCAAGCGCGGCGGCCGCATCTGGATTCGCATTTTCCCGGACAAGCCGATCTCGCGTAAGCCGGCCGAAGTCCGTATGGGCAACGGCAAGGGCGCGCCGGAATACTACGTCGCCGAAATCCAGCCGGGCAAGGTCCTGTACGAGATGGACGGCGTGAACGAGGCGCTGGCGCGCGAGGCGTTCCGCCTGGCCGCGGCTAAGCTGCCGATCCCCACCACGTTTGTGACCCGCATGATCGGGAGCTGAGCGATGGATATCAAAGAGATGCGCGGCAAGAACGCCGCTGAACTGAAGCAGGAACTCGAGTCGCTGTTGCGCGCGCATTTCGCGCTGCGCATGCAGGTGGCGACGCAGCAGTCGAACAAGACGGCCGATCTCGGCAAGCTGCGCCGCGACATCGCCCGGGTCAAGACGATTATGCGCGAGAAGGCGGGTCAAGCATGACTGAGAGCAAGAAAGTGGTTCGCACGCTGACCGGACGCGTGGTCAGCGACAAGATGAACAAGACGGTGACCGTGCTGGTCGAGCGCCGCGTGAAGCATCCCGTCATCGGTAAGGTGATCCGGATGTCGAAGAAGTATCACGCCCACGACGAAAACAACGAGTTCCACGAGGGCGATATGGTGCAGATCGAGGAGTCGCGCAAGATATCGCGCACCAAGGCCTGGACCGTCAGCAAGCTGATCGAGCGCGCGCGCGTCTGATCGCGCAATCAGTCTTGTATTGAGGCAAGAAACCCGGTATAGTGCCGCGTTTTCCGGTTGGTGGCCGGTTGGAAGTGTGTCCGGTTCGCCGACTTCGTGGGCTGCGTTGAGCGAATCGGCGCGGCCGTTCTCCCGAACGGGATCCAAAACTGGCCGCCAGCCGTGCTTTGCGAATGAGCTGGTGATTAAGTTGGAGGCAAATTAAATGATTCAGATGCAGTCCGTACTGGACGTGGCTGACAACACGGGTGCGCGCTCGGTGATGTGCATCAAGGTCTTGGGCGGCAGTCACCGCCGTTATGCGGGCGTGGGCGACATCATCAAGGTCAGCATCAAGGATGCCGCGCCGCGCGGTCGCGTGAAGAAGGGCGACGTCTATAACGCGGTGGTCGTGCGCACCGCCAAGGGCGTGCGTCGCGCGGACGGCTCCCTGGTGCGCTTCGACGGCAACGCCGCAGTGCTGCTCAACAACAAACTGGAGCCGATCGGCACCCGCATCTTCGGGCCCGTGACGCGCGAACTGCGCACCGAGAAGTTCATGAAGATCGTCTCGCTGGCGCCCGAGGTTCTGTAAGAGGCAATCATGGCACGTATCCGTAAAAACGATCAGGTGATCGTTCTCACCGGCAAGGACAAAGGCAAGCGCGGGACCGTTCTGCGCGTGCTGGACGATGACGCCGTGCTGGTGGAGGGCGTGAACCGCGTCAAGAAGCACCAGAAGCCGAACCCCATGCGGAACATCCAGGGGGGCATCGTCGAGAAGGAAATGCCGATTCACGCTTCCAATGTCGCGCTCTTCAACCCGGCGACGCAGAAGGCGGATCGGGTGGGATACAAGCAGCTCGAGGACGGCCGCAAAGTGCGCGTGTTCAAGTCCAACGGCGAAATGGTCGACGCACAGGGGTAATCGAATGGCGCGCTTGCAAGAATTTTATCGCGACACGGTCGTGCCGAAGCTGGTCGAGCAATTCGGCTACAAGTCGGTCATGGAAGTGCCGCGCATCCAGAAGATCACGCTCAACATGGGTGTGGGCGAGGCCGTGGCCGACAAGAAGGTCATGGAGCACGCCGTCGGCGACATGCAGAAGATCGCCGGCCAGAAGCCGGTCGTGACGAAGTCGCGCAAGTCCATCGCGGGCTTCAAGATCCGCGAAAACTACCCGGTGGGCTGCATGGTGACGCTGCGCCGCGCCCAGATGTACGAATTCCTCGACCGCCTCGTGACGGTCGCGATGCCGCGCATTCGCGACTTCCGCGGCGTGTCCGGCAAATCCTTCGACGGCCGCGGCAACTACAACATGGGCGTCAAGGAACAGATCATCTTCCCGGAAATCGAGTACGACAAGATCGACGCGCTGCGTGGGATGAACATCACCATCACTACCACCGCCAAAACCGACGACGAAGCGCGCGCCCTGCTGGCCGCCTTCAGCTTCCCGTTCAAGAATTGAGGTAGGCATGGCCAAGTTATCCCTGATCAATCGCGAAGAGAAGCGCGCCCGTCTGGTGAAGAAATACGCTGCCAAGCGCGCCGCGCTGAAAGCCGTGATCGCCAACGCCAAGAGTGGCGACGAGGAGCGGCAGGAGGCCTACCGCGCGCTACAGGCGCTGCCGCGCAACGCCAGCCCGGTGCGCCAGCGCAACCGCTGCCAGTTGACGGGTCGTCCGCGCGGCGTATTCAGCAAATTCGGTCTGGCGCGCGGCAAGCTGCGCGAATACGCGATGAAGGGCGAGATCCCGGGCATCGTGAAGGCAAGCTGGTAAAGGGCGAACGAAATGAGTATGAGTGATCCCATCGCGGACATGCTGACCCGCATCCGCAATGCGCAAATGGTGGAAAAGGCCTCCGTGTCGATGCCGTCCTCCAAGGTCAAGGTGGCAATTGCCAAGGTGCTGAAGGACGAGGGCTACATCGACGATTTCGCCGTGCGCGGCGAAGCCGGCAAGCCCGAGCTCGAACTGCAATTGAAATACCATGCCGGACGGCCCGTCATCGAGCATATCGAGCGCATCAGCAAGCCGGGGCTCCGCATCTACAAAGGCGCGCAGGAGCTGCCGCGCGTGATGAACGGCCTGGGCGTGGCGATCGTGTCCACCTCGAGCGGCGTCATGACGGATCGCCATGCGCGCGCCAAAGGCGTGGGCGGCGAAATCCTCTGCGTGGTCGCGTAAAGGAGCGCGGATATGTCTCGTGTAGCTAAAAACCCGATTACCGTGCCGCAAGGCGTCGAAGTCACGCTGGGCGCCGACATTTCGGTCAAGGGCCCGCTCGGCACGGTCAGGCAGACCACCTCGTCCGACGTGACCGTGGCGCTGAACGACGGCGTGCTGACGTTCGCCCCTGTCGGCGACGGCATCCAGGCGAATGCGATGGCCGGCACGATGCGCGCGCTGGTGAACAACATGGTGCAGGGCGTCTCCAAGGGCTTCGAAAAGCGTCTGACGCTGATCGGCGTGGGCTATCGCGCCCAGGCGCAAGGCGACACGCTCAACCTGACGCTGGGCTTCTCGCACCCCGTCGTGCACAAGATGCCGGCGGGCATCAAGGTCGAGACCCCCTCGCAGACCGAGATCGTGATCAAGGGCATCGATCGCCAGGCGGTCGGCCAGGTGGCCGCTGACGTGCGCGCCTACCGTCCGCCGGAGCCCTACAAGGGCAAGGGCGTGCGCTACAGCGACGAAGTGGTCGTCAAGAAAGAGACCAAGAAGAAGTAAGGCTTAAGGACAGACAATGAACACCAAGCAGACACGGATTCGCAGAGCGCGCAAAACCCGCGCCAAGATCGCGGCCGTCAAGGCGATTCGCCTGACCATCCATCGCACCAACAGCCACATCTACGCCCAGATCATCTCGGCGGACGGCGGCACGGTGATGACCAGCGCATCGTCGAACGACAAGGATCTGCGCGGTCAGCTCGCCAATGGCGGCAATGCCGCCGCCGCGGCGCTGGTGGGCAAGCGTCTGGCCGAGAAGGCCAAAGGCTTGGGTATCGAAAAAGTGGCGTTCGACCGGTCCGGCTTCAAGTTTCATGGGCGCGTGAAAGCCCTCGCTGAAGCGGCCCGCGAAGGCGGTTTGGCATTTTAACGAGGCGAATCGAAATGGCCCGTACGGCACCTACTACGAACGAAGAGCGCGGCGACGGCCTGCGCGAGAAGATGATTTCGGTCAACCGCGTCACCAAGGTGGTGAAGGGCGGCCGGATCATGGGCTTTGCCGCGCTGACCGTGGTCGGCGACGGCGACGGCGGCATCGGCATGGGCAAGGGCAAGTCCCGCGAAGTGCCGGTCGCTGTCCAGAAGGCGATGGAAGAAGCGCGTCGCAAGCTGGTCAAGATCAATCTCAAGAACGGTACCTTCCACCATACCGTCGTGGGCCAGCACGGCGCGTCGCGCGTGCTGATCCAGCCGGCCTCGGAAGGCACCGGTATCATCGCCGGCGGCGCGATGCGCGCAGTTTTCGAGGTGATGGGCGTGCAGAACGTGCTCGCCAAATGCTTGGGATCGACCAATCCCTACAACGTCGTGCGGGCGACGATCGACGGCCTGATGAAGATGTCCACACCGTCGGAGATTGCGGCCAAGCGCGGCAAGTCCGTCGAAGACATCATGGGATAAGTCATGAGCGAGCAAAAGAAAATCAAGGTAACGCTGGTCAAGAGCCTGATCGGCACCAAGGCGCCCCATCGCGCGTGCGTGCGCGGACTGGGTCTGCGTCGTCTCAACCATACCGTCGAGGTGCTCGATACGCCGGCGAACCGCGGCATGATTACCAAAGTCGCCTACCTGGTGAAATGCGAGGCTTAAATGGAACTGAATACGATCAAGCCGGCTGACGGCGCGAAGAAAGACAAACGCCGCGTGGGGCGTGGCATCGGCTCGGGACTGGGCAAGACCGCCGGTCGCGGCCACAAGGGCCAGAAATCCCGCGCGGGCGGCTTCCACAAGGTCGGATTCGAAGGCGGCCAGATGCCGATGCATCGTCGCCTTCCGAAGCGGGGCTTCGTCTCGCCGACCCGCGGCGAGACCGCGCGCGTGCGTCTGTCGGAACTGGCTGCGGTGGGCGCCGACGAGATCGATCTGCTGGTGCTGAAGCAGGCCGGCGTGGTGGGCGGCGGCGTGCGCGCCGCGCGCGTCTACCTGTCCGGTGAAATCGGCAAGGCGATTAAGCTGTCCGGCGTGGCCGTGACCAAGGGGGCGCGTGCCGCGATCGAAGCCGCCGGCGGCAGCGTCGCCGAGTAAGACGGGCAGGACGCGTCTTGGCTACGCCCAAAACCGGCTTGAACAAGTTCGGCGATCTGAAGCGCCGGCTGCTGTTCCTGCTCGGCGCACTGATCGTGTACCGCATCGGTACCTTCATCCCGGTGCCGGGCATCGATCCCGTCGTGCTCGAAGATCTCTTCAAGTCGCAGCAGGGCGGCATCCTGGGCATGTTCAACATGTTCTCGGGCGGCGCGCTGTCGCGCTTCAGCGTGTTTGCCCTGGGCATCATGCCGTACATCTCGGCCTCGATCATCGTGCAGATGATGTCGAGCGTGTCGCCGCAGCTCGAAGCCCTGAAGAAGGAAGGCGAGGCCGGCCGCCGCAAGATCACGCAGTACACGCGCTACGGCACGCTGGGCCTGGCGATCTTCCAGTCTCTGGGAATCGCCATCGCGCTGGAGGCGCAAGCGGGCCTGGTGCTGGATCCGGGCATGACCTTCCGTCTCACCGCCATCGCCACGCTGACCGCGGGCACGATGTTCCTGATGTGGGTGGGCGAGCAGATCACCGAACGCGGCCTGGGCAACGGCATTTCGATCATCATCTTCGCGGGCATCGCCGCCGGCTTGCCGCACGCCATCGCCGGCACCCTGGAACTGACGCGTACCGGCGCGTTCTCGATTCCGCTGGTGCTGCTGCTATTCATCGGCGTGCTGCTGGTGACCGCGCTGGTGGTGTTCGTGGAGCGCGGGCAGCGCAAAATTCTGGTGAACTACGCCAAGCGTCAGGTCGGCAAGATGGTGGTGGGCGGCCAAAGCTCGCACCTGCCGCTGAAGCTGAACATGTCCGGCGTGATTCCGCCCATTTTCGCGTCCAGCATCATCCTGTTTCCGGCGACGATGGCCGGGTGGTTCGGCAGCACGGAGCACATGTCGTGGCTGAAGGACATCGCGGCGACCCTCTCGCCGGGGCAGCCGGTCTATGTGCTGCTGTATGCGATCGCGATCATTTTCTTCTGCTTCTTCTATACCGCGCTGGTCTTCAATTCGAAGGAGACGGCGGACAACCTGAAGAAGAGCGGCGCATTCGTGCCGGGCATCCGGCCGGGCGACCAGACGGCGCGCTACATCGACAAGATTCTGACCCGGCTGACGCTGGTGGGTGCGGTCTACATCACGCTGGTGTGTCTGCTGCCCGAATTCCTGATCCTGAAGTGGAACGTGCCGTTCTATTTCGGCGGAACCTCGCTGCTGATCATCGTCGTGGTTGCCATGGACTTCATGGCCCAGGTTCAGGCGTATGTCATGTCGCACCAGTATGAAGGCCTGCTCAAGAAAGCTAATTTCAAGAACGGCCTGGTGGGGCGCTGATGTCGAAGGAAGATGTGATCCAGATGCAGGGCGAGGTCCTGGAAAACCTGCCCAACGCGACATTCCGCGTCAAACTGGAAAACGGACATGTGTTGCTGGGCCATATTTCGGGAAAGATGCGCATGCACTACATCCGCATTCTGCCCGGCGACAAGGTGACGGTCGAATTGACGCCTTACGACCTGAGCAAGGGGCGCATCGTATTCCGCGCCAAGTAAGGCGCAAGACGTATGACACAAGCCGGCGGGGGTTGCCGGCGTGAATGGAGAAAATCATGAGAGTGCAAGCTTCTGTCAAGAAAATTTGCCGCAAATGCAAGATCGTACGTCGCAAGGGCGTCGTGCGCGTGATTTGCGACGACCCGCGCCACAAGCAGCGCCAGGGTTGACGACCGGTCTGGGCCGGATGAACTCGTGTCGGCGGGAAATCCCGTTCGACGTGCTATAATTTTTCGTTTTTGCGTTCGGAGCTCTGCGAATGGCTCGTATTGCTGGGGTAAACATCCCGAATCATCAACACGCGGTCATTGCCCTGACCGCCATCTACGGCATCGGCCGGACCACGTCCGGCAAGATCTGTGATGCGGTGGGCATTGCCCAGTCGACCAAGATCAAGGATCTGAGCGAGGCCGAGATGGAGCGCCTGCGCGAAGGCGTGTCCAAGTTCACGGTAGAAGGCGACTTGCGCCGCGAAATCACCATGAACATCAAGCGCCTGATGGATCTGGGCTGCTACCGCGGCTTCCGGCATCGCAAGGGGCTGCCTGTGCGCGGCCAGCGCACCCGCACCAACGCGCGTACCCGCAAGGGACCGCGCAAGGCCATCAAGAAATAAGGGCTGATCATGGCTACCACCAATAAAACCGCTGCGCGCGCGCGCAAAAAGGTCAAGAAGAACGTCGCGGAAGGCATCGCGCACATTCACGCTTCATTCAACAACACGATCGTGACCATCACCGACCGCCAGGGCAACGCCTTGTCCTGGGCGACGGCGGGTGGCGCGGGCTTCAAGGGCTCGCGCAAATCCACGCCTTTCGCGGCGCAGGTCGCGGCGGAAAACGCCGGCAAGATGGCGCAGGAGTACGGCGTCAAGAATCTGGAAGTGCGCATCAAGGGCCCCGGCCCGGGCCGTGAGTCCACCGTGCGCGCGTTGAATGCGCTCGGCTTCAAGATCACCGCCATTTCCGACGTGACGCCGATCCCGCACAACGGCTGCCGCCCCTCCAAGAAGCGTCGTATCTAACCGGGACGCCGCGTCCATATCATCAGGGACTATTTTCATGGCTCGTAATCTCGATCCCAAATGCCGTCAGTGCCGCCGCGAAGGCGAAAAGCTTTTCCTGAAAGGCGAAAAGTGCTTCACCGACAAATGCGCCATCGAGCGCCGCGCCTATGCGCCCGGCCAGCATGGCCAGAAGAGCGGCGCCCGTCTGTCCGACTACGGCGTGCATCTGCGTGAAAAGCAGAAGATCCGCCGCATCTACGGCGTGCTGGAAGGCCAGTTCCGCCTCGTGTACAAGGAAGCCGAGCGCCGCAAGGGCGTGACCGGCGAGAACCTGCTGTCGATGCTGGAATCCCGCCTGGATTCGGTGTGCTACCGCATGGGCTTCGGTGCCTCGCGCACCGAAGCGCGCCAGGTGGTGCGTCACAACGGCATTCTGGTCAACGGCCGCCGCGTCAACATTCCGTCCTATCAGGTTCGCGCGGGCGACGTGGTCGAAGTGACCGAGCAGGCCAAGAGCCATCTGCGCGTCAAGGCCGCCGCCGAGGCGACCGCGGCGCGAGGCTATCCCGAGTGGATCGAAGTCGACGCCAAGGCCCTCAAGGGCACCTACAAGGCTGCGCCGCAGCGTTCGGATCTGCCCTCGACCATCAACGAGTCGCTGGTCGTCGAACTGTACTCCAAGTAAGCCTGAGTCGCCGGATCGAAGGAATCGCACCCTATGCAAAGCGCCACCGAATTTCTCAAGCCGCGCATCGTGGAGGTCGATCGCGCCTCCCCGCTGCATGCCAAGGTCATCATGGAGCCTTTCGAGCGCGGCTACGGCCACACGCTCGGCAATGCGCTGCGCCGCATCCTGCTGTCGTCGATGGTCGGTTACGCGCCGACCGAGGTCGCGATCAGCGGCGTCGTGCACGAGTATTCGACCATCGAAGGCGTGCAGGAAGACGTCGTCGACATCCTGCTGAACCTGAAGGGCATCGCGTTCAAGATGCACGGCAAGTCCGAGGCGCTGCTGAAAGTGTCGAAAGCCGGCGAAGGCGTCGTGACGGCCGGCGACATCGAAGTCGGCCATGACATCGAAGTGCTGAATCCCGACCATGTCATCGCGCACCTGACCAAGGGCGGCAAGCTCGACATGGAAATTAAGATCGAAGCGGGCCGCGGCTATCAGCCGGCCACCGCCCGCAAGGTTTCCGACGAGACCCGTTCCGTCGGCTCGATTCTGGTCGACGCGTCGTTCAGCCCCGTGCGCCGCGTGGCCTACTCGGTGGAAAGCGCGCGCGTCGAACAGCGCACCGACCTCGACCGTCTGGTGATCGACATCGAGACCAACGGCGTGGTCGAGCCCGAGGAAGCCGTGCGCACCGCCGCCCGCATCCTCGTGAACCAGTTGTCCGTGTTCGCCGATCTGGAAGGCACGCCGGCGGAATCGGAGTCGCCGCGCTCGCCGCAGGTCGATCCGCTGCTACTGCGTCCGGTCGACGATCTGGAGCTGACCGTGCGTTCGGCGAACTGCCTGAAAGCCGAAAACATCTACTTTATCGGCGACCTGATCCAGCGTTCCGAAACCGAGCTGCTGCGCACGCCCAACCTGGGCCGGAAGTCCCTGAACGAGATCAAGGACGTGCTGGCTTCCAAGGGTCTGTCGCTCGGCATGAAGCTGGAGAGCTGGCCGCCGGCCGGGCTCGAACGCCCCTGATCGTTTTTTGAAACCCGACCAATAAAGCGCGGGTCGCTCTGGCAGGCGGCCTGGCCCAAGAAAAAACTCGAAAGGAAAAGCCATGCGTCATCGTCAGTCCAACCGCAAACTCAACCGCACGACCAGCCACCGGCTGGCCATGTTCCGCAACATGAGCGTGTCGCTGCTGCGCCACGAGGTCATCAAGACCACGCTGCCGAAAGCCAAGGAACTGCGCCGCTTCGTCGAGCCGCTGATCACCTTGGGCAAGGAAGCCACGCTGTCGAACCATCGTCTGGCCTTCGACCGCCTGCGCGACCGCGAGATGGTCGTCAAGCTGTTCGGCGAACTCGGCCCGCGCTACAAGACCCGCCCCGGCGGCTACGTGCGCATCCTCAAATACGGCTTCCGCGTCGGCGACAACGCCCCGATGGCGCTGGTCGAACTGGTGGATCGCCCGGAAACCGAGGGCGAGCCGGCCGCCGCCGAATAAACAGGGCCGCCGCCGCAACGCAAGCCGGGCATGCCCGGCTTTTTTCATGCCGGCCGCCAGGCGGCTTGCGACGGACGCCTGCGTTCGGGCATAGTCTGAATTTTTGCCGTCGGGCAAATCCCATGATCGTTCTGTTCACCGATTTCGGCGCCCGCGATCCCTACGTCGGGCAGGTCAAGGCGCGGCTCGCGGAAGGCGCACCCGCGCATGTCGTCGTCGATCTGCTGCACGAAGCCCCGGATTTCAATCCGCATGCCGGCGCGCATCTGCTGGCGGCGTTTGCCGGCGGCTTTCCGCTGGGCACGGTGTTTCTGGCCGTGGTCGATCCGGGCGTGGGCACGCCGCGCGACGCGGTCGTGGTTCTGGCGGGCGGCCGCTGGCTCGTCGGCCCCGACAACGGCTTGCTCTCCGTGATCGCCGCGCGTTCGAGCGATACCCGAATCTGGCGCATCGTCTGGCGGCCCGATGCGTTGTCGGCCACCTTCCACGGGCGCGATCTGTTCGCGGTGATCGCGGCCGAGATCGCGCGCGGTGAATTTCCCACCGGCAAGCTCGCGCCCCAGGACAGACTCACGGTCGAGTTCGATACGGGCGACCTGTCGCGCGTCATCTACATCGACCACTACGGCAACGCCTGGACGGGCGTGCGCGGCGTGCCGGCGAACACGCGCGTGCGCGCGGCGGACACGCTGTTCAAGCACAGCGAAAGCTTCGGCTTCGTCGGACGCGGCGAGGGATTCTGGTTCGTCAACAGCGTCGGCCTGGTCGAACTGGCGGTCAACCGCGGCAGCGCAGCCGCGCATTTCGGCCTCAAGGTGGGCGACCCCGTCGAGGTGCAGCGGCTAAATTAGCAGCAGCGCGCGGTAGTCGTTGACGTTGGTGCGCGTGGGGCCGGTGACGACGAGATCGCCGAGCGCGGCGAAGAAGCCGTAACTGTCGTGCGCGGCGAGACAGGCCGCCGGGTCGAGGCCTTGCGCGTGGGCGCGCGCCAGCGTGTCGGGCGCGAGCAGCGCGCCGGCGTTGTCCTCGCTGCCGTCGATGCCGTCGGTATCGCAGGCGATCGCCCAGGCGTCCTGCGCGTTCAGCGCGCAGGCCAGCGCCAGCAGGAATTCCGCGTTGCGGCCGCCGCGCCCGTGCTGCGGCCGCAACGTCACGGTCGTTTCACCGCCGGAGATCAAGGCCAGCGGCCGTTTCGAGACGGTTCGCGCCAGCGCCGCGTGTTGCATCGCCACGTCCTGGGCATTGCCCGATACGCGGTCGGACAGGATATGCGCGGCGATGCCCGCTTGTTCGAATACCCGTGCGGCGGCTTCCAGGCTGCCGCACGCGTTCGCGACGATACGGTTCTCGATCCGCGCGAAACAGGACTCGCCCGGTTTGGCCGTGTCGGCCGCCGTGCCTTGGTCTTCGAGGTAGGCGCGGATGCCGGCGGGCGGGGCGATGTCGAAGCGGGCGAGCACGGCCAGCGCGTCCGCGCAGGTGGTGGAATCGGGGGCGCACGGGCCGGATGCGATATGGGTGGGGTCGTCGCCGACCACGTCGGACACGATCAGCGCGCAGACGCGCGCGCCGTTCGCGGCCCGCGTGAGCCGGCCGCCGGACAGGCGGGTGAGATGCTTGCGCACCGTGTTGATGTCCTGGATGGCCGCGCCCGCACCGAGCAGGGCCTTGGTCACCCGTCGCAGTTCCTTCAGCGTCACGCCGTCGACGGGAGCGGCGAGCAGGCTCGAACCGCCGCCCGAAATCAGCGCCAGCAGCAAGTCGTCCGGGCCGAGCGCGCCGGCCATGTCCAGCATGTGCTGCGCGGCGGCTTCGCCGCGCCCGTCGGGCAGGGGATGGCTGGCTTCGACGACCTCGATGCGGCGCGTCGGCAGGCTGTGCCGATAACGGGTGACGACGAGGCCGGAGAGCGGCGCGTGCGCCGGCCAATGCGCCTCGACGGCGGCCGCCATGCGGGCCGCGGCCTTGCCGCCGCCCACGACCACGGTGCGACCGCGCGGCGGCGCGGGCAGATGCGGCGGCAGGACGATGGCCGGATCGGCCGCCGCGACGGCGGCGCGGAAGGAATCGAGCAGCAGCGCGCGGGGATTCATGGCGCCCTGCGCGGGCGGCGCGCGCGAGCAGCGTGAAAGCGGAAAAGGCGGCGCATGGCGGCGGGCATGAAAAAGGCCGGGCGTACCCGGCCGTTCTTCAATGGAGCTGGACGGCCTTCAGTGGCCGGCGGCGTCCTTGGCCTTGTCGGCCATTTCCTGCACCTTGTCGGCGCCCTGTGCGGCTGCGTCGGCTGCACCCTGCATGGCGTTGGCGGCCGCATCGGTCGCCGCTGCGCCGGCCGCGGAAGCGGCGTCGCCTGCGGCTTGCGCGGCGTTGCCGGCGGCATCTTTGGCCGCGTCCGCAGCCTGCGCCGCGGAATCGGCCGCCGCATCGGCGGCGTCCTGGGCCTGTTCCATCGCGGGGGCGGCGGCTTCCTCGGCTTTCTGGCAGGCGGTCAGCGCCATCGCGGCGAACAGGGCGATGAGAAGTTTCGATTGCATAGGGGTCTCCCGGAGTAGGTCAATATTGAAATGCGGCAGGCCGAAAACCTGCAAACGTCATTATTCGCCCATTTGCGGTTCAGGCCAACGCCGCACGCGGTTTTTTTACAAACGACGCGTCAGAAACGCTCGTCGGCGCGCAGGTAACGCCACTGGCCGACGGGCAGCTCGCCCAGCCGCACGCGGCCGATGCGCACGCGCTTGAGTCCGGCGACCCTGAGATCCACCAGTTCGCACATGCGGCGAATCTGCCGCTTGCGGCCTTCCCGCAGGATGAAGCGCAATTGATCGGCGTTCTGCCAGGCGACCCGGGCCGGGCGCAGTTTCCGGCCGTCGAGCGACAGGCCGTGGTTGAGCAGCGCGAGCCCCTTTTCGTCGAGCCGGCCTTCCACCCTGACCAGGTATTCCTTCTCGACGTCGGAGTCGTCGCCGATCAGCTGCTTCGCGATGCGGCCATCCTGCGTCAGCACCAGCAGGCCGGTGGAATCGATGTCCAGACGTCCGGCCGGCGCCAGGCCCTTCAGGTGCGCCCGCTCGAAACGCCGCGCCGCGCGGTCGGCCGGCCAGCGCGTATCCGCGCGGATCAGCGCTGCCGCCGGTTCGTAGCCGGGTTCCGGCTGCCCCGATACGTAGCCGACAGGCTTGTGCAGCAGGATGGTCGCGCGTTCCGCCTGCCGCGTGTTCGCCTCGGCGTCGAGCCGGATCGCACAGTCCGGATCGACCTTGGTGCCGAGTTCGGAAACCCGCCGGCCGTCGACGAAGACAAGCCCTTGTTCGATATAGCCGTCCGCCTCGCGGCGTGAGCACAGCCCGCGCTCGGACATGAGTTTGGACAGGCGGACGGGGTCGGCCACGTCAGCGGCGCGCCAGCACCGGCTGCAGGTAGCGGCCGGTGTGGCTCGCGGGATTCGCGGCCACCGCTTCCGGCGTGCCGGCGGCGACGATCTCGCCGCCGCCCGCGCCGCCCTCGGGGCCGAGGTCGATCAGCCAGTCGGCGGTCTTGATGACGTCGAGGTTGTGCTCGATGACGATCACGCTGTTGCCGGCGTCGGCCAGCCGCTGCAGCACTTTCAGCAGCAGGTCGATGTCGGCGAAGTGCAGGCCCGTGGTCGGCTCGTCGAGGATGTAGAGCGTGCGTCCGGTGTCGCGCTTGGAGAGTTCGAGCGCGAGCTTCACGCGCTGCGCCTCGCCGCCCGAGAGCGTGGTCGCCGACTGGCCGAGCCGGATGTAGCCGAGGCCCACGTCGATCAGCGTCTGCAGCTTCTTCTTCACCACCGGCACGGCGTCGAAGAATTCGGCGGCCCCCTCGATGGTCATCTCCAGCACGTCGCGGATGGTCTTGCCCTTGTACTGGATTTCAAGCGTCTCGCGGTTGTAGCGCGCGCCGTGGCAGACGTCGCAGGGCACGTAGATATCCGGAAGGAAATGCATCTCGACCTTGATCACGCCGTCGCCCTGGCAGGCCTCGCAGCGCCCGCCCTTGACGTTGAAGCTGAAGCGCCCCGGCCCGTAGCCGCGCGCGCGCGATTCGGGCACGCCGGCGAACAGTTCCCGGATCGGCGTGAAGAGGCCAGTGTAGGTCGCCGGGTTGGAACGCGGCGTGCGGCCGATGGGGCTCTGGTCGACGTTGATCACCTTGTCGAAGAATTCCAGGCCCTCGATGGCGTCGTGCGGCGCGGGCTCGGCGCTGGAACCGTACAGATGCCGCGCCACGGCAGTGTAGAGCGTGTCGTTGATGAGGGTGGACTTGCCCGAGCCCGAGACGCCGGTGACGCAGACGAAGAGTCCGACCGGCAGGTCCAGCGTGACGCGCTTCAGGTTGTTGCCGCGCGCGTTCTTCAGCGTCAGCGTGCGCTCGGGATCGCGTTTGCGGCGCTTTTTCGGAATGGCGATGCTGCGCCGGCCGGACAGGAACTGGCCGGTGAGCGACTGCTTGTCCAGCCGGATTTCCTCCGGCGTGCCCTCGGCCACCACCTCGCCGCCGTGCACGCCGGCGCCCGGGCCCATGTCCACCACGTAGTCGGCGGCGCGGATCGCATCCTCGTCATGCTCGACCACCAGCACCGAGTTGCCGATGTCGCGCAGATGCTTGAGCGTGGCGAGCAGGCGGTCGTTGTCGCGCTGGTGCAGGCCGATCGAAGGCTCGTCGAGCACGTACATCACGCCGGTGAGGCCGGAGCCGATCTGCGAGGCGAGACGGATGCGCTGCGCCTCGCCGCCGGACAGCGTGTCGGCCGAGCGTTCGAGCGAGAGATAGTCGAGCCCGACGTTGTTGAGGAAGCCGACGCGGGCGACGATCTCCTTCACGATCTTGTCGGCGATCTGCGCGCGCTGGCCGTCGAGCTTCAACGCGTCGAAGAAGGCCAGCACCTGCTTCAGCGGCAGCGCGCTGACCTGGTAGATGGCCTGCCCGCCGACCATGACGTGACGCGCTTCCTCGCGCAGGCGGGTGCCGCGGCAGTCGGGGCAGGGTTTGTTGTTCTGGTACTTGGCGAGCTCCTCGCGCACCGCCATCGAGTCGGATTCGCGGTAGCGCCGCTCCATGTTGGCGAGCACGCCCTCGAAGGGATAGCTGCGCGTGGTGAAGCCGCCGCGCGGGGCGAGCACCTGGAACTTGATGGCTTCCTTGCCGGAGCCGTCGAGGATCATGCCCTGGATGCGCTTCGGCAGCTTGTCCCACGGCGTGTCGAGGTCGAAGCCGTAGTGCATCGCCAGGCTCTGCAGCATCATGTAGAAGAACTGGTTGCGCTTGTCCCAGCCCTTGATCGCGCCGGAGGCGAGCGACAGATGCGGGAAGGCGACCACGCGCGCCGGGTCGAAGAAGGTGATCTGGCCCAGCCCGTCGCAGGTCGGGCACGCGCCCATCGGGTTGTTGAACGAGAACAGGCGCGGTTCCAGCTCGGGCAGCGCGTAGCTGCACACCGGACAGGCGAACTTGGCAGAAAAGAGATGCTCCTTGCCGGAATCCATCTCCACCGCCAGCGCGCGGCCGTCGGCGTGCCGCAGTGCGGTCTCGAAGCTCTCGGCCAGGCGCTGCTTGACGTCCGCGCGGACTTTCAGCCGGTCGACGACGACTTCGATGGTGTGCTTCTTGTTCCTGTCCAGCTTGGGCACGCCGTCGAGCTCGTGCACCGCGCCGTCGACGCGCACGCGCACGAAACCCTGCGCACGCAGCTCGGCGAAGAGCTCGGTGTTCTCGCCCTTGCGGCCCACCACCAGCGGCGCCAGGATCATGAGCCGGGTGTCCTCGGGCAGCGCCAGCACGGCGTCGACCATCTGCGACACCGTCTGCGCGGCGAGCGTGATGCCGTGCTCGGGGCACTGCGGGTCGCCGACGCGGGCGTACAGGAGGCGCAGGTAGTCGTGGATTTCGGTGACCGTGCCCACGGTCGAGCGCGGGTTGTGGCTGGTCGCCTTCTGCTCGATGGAGATCGCCGGCGACAGGCCTTCGATCAGGTCCACGTCGGGCTTTTCCATCAATTGAAGGAACTGCCGCGCGTAGGCCGAGAGCGATTCGACGTAGCGCCGCTGGCCCTCCGCGTACAGGGTGTCGAACGCGAGCGAGGATTTGCCCGACCCGGACAGGCCGGTGATCACGATGAGCTTGTGACGCGGCAGATCGAGGTTGACGTTCTTGAGATTGTGCGTGCGTGCGCCGCGTATGCGGATGCTGTCCATGATGACTCGGCCGTATTTCGCAACCTGCTAATATAGCGGACTTCCGCACCCAGCCGAACATGACGCCGTGGCCGAGATCGATCTGTCCGAAAGCATGACCCGCAGCGAGAAACGCGCGGCAGCCGGACTGGCCGCGATTTTCGGGCTGCGCATGCTCGGCATGCTGATGATCCTGCCGGTTTTCGCGCTCTACGCCCAGCACCTGCCGGGTGGCGACAATCACACGCTGGTCGGGCTCACGCTGGGCATCTACGGGCTGACCCAGGCCGTGCTGATGATCCCCTTCGGCATGGCCTCCGACCGCATCGGCCGCAAGAAGATCATCGTGCTGGGGCTGCTGGTCTTCGCCTTCGGCAGCTTCGTCGCCGCCTGGGCGCCTAACATCTATTGGACGATCGCCGGCCGCGCGCTGCAGGGCGCGGGCGCGATCTCCGCCGCGGTGACGGCGCTGCTCGCCGACCTGACGCGCGAGGAGCACCGCACCAAGGCGATGGCGGTGATCGGTTCGACCATCGGATTCGCCTTCGCCCTGTCGCTGGTGCTGGGCCCGGCGCTCGACCACCTGATCGGCGTGCCCGGCATCTTCGCCCTGACCGGCGTGCTCGCGCTGCTGGCGATCTGGGTCGTCAAGGTCTGGGTGCCCGACCCCGCGGACAGCTATTTCCACGCCGACGCCCAGGCCAATCCGGCCCGCCTGCCGGACGTTCTGAAGCATTCCCAGCTCGCCCGGCTCGATTTCGGCATCTTCGCCCTGCACGCGGCGCAGATGGCGATGTTCGTCGTGGTGCCGGTGGCGCTGAAGGACGCCGGCCTGGCGCCGGACCGCCACTGGGCGGTCTATCTGCCCGTGCTGCTCGGTTCCTTCGCGCTGATGGTGCCGGCCATCATCTACGGGGAAAAGCGCGGCAAGCTCAAACCCGTGTTCGTCGGCGGCGTGGCGATCATGCTGCTGGCGCAACTGGGGCTGGCGTTCGGCATTCACCATTTCTGGAGCATCGTTGCGGCGCTGTTCTTCTATTTCGTCGCCTTCAACCTGCTCGAGGCCAGCCTGCCCTCGCTGATTTCCAAGCTGGCGCCGGCTTCGGCCAAGGGGACGGCGATGGGCGTCTACAACACCGCCCAGGCGCTCGGCCTGTTCTTCGGTGGCGTCCTGGGAGGCTGGCTGGCCCAGCATTACGGTTTCGAGGCCGTTTTCATCTTCTGCGTCGGGCTGATGGGCGCATGGCTGCTGGTCGCGCTGTCGATGGTGCCGCCGCCGGCGATCAAGACCCGCATGTTCCGCGTCGGCGCCATGCCGGCGGATCGGGCGGCGCTGCTGAAGACCCAGTTGGCCGGCGTGTCCGGCGTCGTCGAGGCGGTGGTGCTGGCCGAAGAGGGCGTGGCCATGCTCAAGGTCAGCATCCAGGGGTGGGACGAAGCGCATGCGCGCAGTCTGCTGGGGCCTGTCATCGTTTGATTCCCCCGCGTGCTGGGGATTGAGCGATGACAGGCCCCAGAGTCAGCCTGATAGAATCCGTGCAATGAAACCATTCGGGGAGAATCATGGCATCCGTCAATAAAGTCATACTGGTCGGCAATCTGGGGCGCGATCCCGAAATGCGCTACCTGCCGAGCGGCGAGGCCGTCGTCAATCTCAGCGTGGCGACCACCGACAAATTCAAGGACAAGAGCGGAGCCATGCAGGAAGCCACGGAGTGGCACCGCGTCAGTTTCTTCGGCCGGACCGCCGAAGTCTGCGGCCAGTACCTCAAGAAAGGCAGCCAGGTCTACGTCGAGGGCAGCATCCGCACCCGCAAGTACACCGACAAGGACGGCGTGGAAAAATACGCCACCGAAATCCGCGGCGACCGCATGCAGATGCTGGGCGGGCGCGGAGGCGGCGGCATGGCCGATATGGACGATGGCGGCTACAACCAGGCGCCGGCGCCGGCGCCGGCACCGCGCAGCCCGTCGGGCGGCCAGCGCAGCGCGCCGGCACCGCGGCCGGCTTCCAGCGGTTTCGACGACATGGACGACGACATTCCGTTCTGAGCGGAATCGCGTCGACCCGATACGATAAACGATCGTCAGGGGGAGGACCGCGCGCAGCGCGCGGCATGCATTGAACGGATCGCGCCATACCGGGCCGGCCTGTTGGCCTGCCGTGCTGCTGGGCGTCTTGCTTGCGTCCAGCGCGGGTGCGCGCGCGGAAATCACGGAATCGGATTTTTTCGACGAGCTGCCGGTGGTGCTCTCGGTTTCGCGGCTGTCCCAGCCGGTCGACGAAGCGCCCGCCGCCGTCACCGTCATCGATCAGGACATGATCCGGACTTCCGGATTCCGGGACATTCCCGATCTGCTGCGGCTCGTCCCGGGATTCTCGGTCGCCTTCACCGCAGACAACACCTGGGCGGCCGGCTATCATGGACTGGGCGACGCCTTTTCGCGGCGCTTCCAGGTGCTGGTCGACGGGCGCTCGATCTATAGTCCCCACTACGGCGCCGTGTACTGGACCGACCTGCCGCTCGCCGTCGAGGACATCGAGCGCATCGAGGTCATCCGCGGCCCCAACGCGGCGACGCACGGCGCCAACGCGTTTGCGGCGGTCATCAACATCATCACCAAGACGGCCGCCCAGGTGGCGGGCAGCACCGCCTCGCTCCAGTACGGCGAGCAGAGCATGCGCGGCCTGATGGCGCGCCACGGCGGCGGAAGCGGCAATCTGCGCTACCGGCTGACCGTCTCGGCGCAGCAGCGCGACCGCTTTGAGCGGGACATCGTGGGCAAGCCCGCCGTCAGCGGCGACAACGGCCGGCATTCCGAGGCGAGCAAAACCTATTTCCTGAATGGCCGGATGGATTGGCAGGCGTCGCCGACCGCCGGCTTCAGCGCGCAGTTCGGCGTGTCGCAGGGCGACTGGCGTGCGGGCCAGGACACGGCGGACCCCACCGACGTGCTGACGCCCAGGCGGCAGGACTCGCGCGCGCAATACGTGCAGATGAGCTTTCACAAAACGGAGTCGGCGCAGCGCGAATGGCGTCTGCATGCCTATCATTCGCGCAACCGGTTCGACGCCGACGCGATCGGCGATCTGACGCCGCTCGGACTGGGCGTCGTGTCGGTCGACCAGTATCTGCTGCAGACGCGCAGCAATCTCGAACTGCAGGTCAACGAAACCTGGCGTCCCGATCTGCGTGGCGTCTGGGGCGCGGAGATCCGGCACGACACGGTCGTCAGCCCGCAGAACTACGATTCGGACCGCGAGCTGAGCGGAACGCTGGCCCGCGCGTTCGGCAATCTGGAATGGCGCGCGCACGAGCGGGTGCTGATCCAGGGCGGTGCCATGCTCGAACGCCATTACTACACCGGCAGCGACGTGTCGCCGCGCGCGGCGGTCAGCTTCACGCTGGCGCCGGGACAGGTCGTCCGGCTAGGCGTTTCCCAGGCCTATCGCTCACCGACCTTTTTCGAGGAAGCGGGCAACGCGGTCTATCGGCTGACTTCGGGCGCGCTGCTGGATGCGGTGACGGTGCCGTCGAACGGCCTCAAGCCGGAGCGCGTGCGTTCGCGCGAGATCGCCTGGCTTGGCCAGTGGCGGCCGGCGCGCCTGGAATGGGATGCGCGGCTGTTCCGCGACCACATCGACGATTTCATCGGCAACGAAAAGGGCAATTTCTTCCCCGACGGCGCGCTCAGGCCCAACGAATTCCGCTACGCCAACATCGGCACGGTCGATGCGCAGGGCGGCGAAATCCAGTTGCGCTGGCGTCCGCTGCCCTCGATGCACGTGAGCGCGCATTACGCCCGCGTGTTCCTGCGGGCGAACACGTCGGTCGGCAATTTCAACGAGGACATTCCGCAGTCCGCGCCGCGCAACAGTTGGGGATTGCTGGCCAGCTATCGCTGGGACGGCGGCTGGGAGACCAGCGCGGGCGCCTGGCATTACGACCGCACGAAATGGCTCTCGGAAGGCGACGTCACCCGGCCGTACACGCGCGTGGACGTGCGCCTGGCCCGCCGCTGGGCCTGGCAGGGGCGTCAGGTGGAGGCCGCGCTCGTCGGCCAGAATCTCGGCGGCGTCTACGAGGAATTCCGCGATATCAACCGTTTCAGCCGGCGCGTCTACGGCAGCCTCGGCTTCAACTGGTGAAGGGCGCGGCGGCGCGTGGGCACTTGCGGCCGCAACGGGTATAATCCCGCAACTTCTTGATTGTCGGAGAATTTTATGCCGATCTACGCTTACAAATGCGCGTCCTGCGGCTTCGCTCAGGACGAAATGCAGAAAGTGTCCGATGCGCCGCTGACGGCCTGCCCGGCCTGCGGCAAGGCCGAGTACGCCAAGCAGCTCACCGCCGCCGGTTTCGCGCTCAAGGGCACGGGCTGGTACGCGACCGATTTCAAGGGCGGGAGCAAGCCGGCCGAACCCAAACCGGACGCGCCCTCGCATGCCTGTGGCACCGGCGCGTGCCCCGCGTGTAACTGAAATCGTGATCTGACCGGGAAGCGGGCGGTGCGAGCCGCCCGCTTCTTCGTTTTCGCCCGAGTCGCGCATGAAACGTTATTTCGTCACCGGCCTGCTGATCTGGGTGCCGCTCGGCATCACTCTGTGGGTGCTCGACCTGCTGATCGGCGCGCTCGACCAGAGCCTGCTGCTGCTGCCTGCCGAGTGGCAGCCGGAAGCCTGGCTGGGCTTGCGCATTCCGGGCCTGGGCGTGATCCTGACCGCGCTGGTGATTTTCGTCACCGGCGTGTTCGCTGCCAACTTCTTTGGCCAGAAGCTGATCGACGTGATCGAGGCCTTCCTCGAACGCATCCCGGTGGTGAAATCGATCTACGGCAGCGTCAAGCAGGTGTCCGACACCCTGTTCTCGGGCAGCGGGCATGCCTTCCGCAAGGTGCTGCTGGTGCGCTACCCGCATCCGCAGGCGTGGTCGCTGGCCTTCCAGACCAACGTGCCGGCGGAAGTGCTCGCGAAACTGCCGGAAGATCACGTGGCGGTGTTCATTCCGACCACACCGAGCCCGGTCAACGGCTTCTATTTTTATGTGAAGAAAAGCGAGGCGATCGAACTCGACATGCCGGTCGACCGCGCCCTGAAATACATCGTCTCGATGGGCGTCGCCGGCGGCGACGCCCGCACGGGCACACAAACACAATAGGAAGAACACCATGCGTACCCATTACTGCGGCTTTGTTACCGCCGCCGACATCGGCAACACCGTCGAACTGTGCGGCTGGACCCATCGTCGCCGCGACCACGGCGGCGTCATCTTCATCGACCTGCGCGACCGCGAAGGCACGGTCCAGGTCGTGATCGATCCCGATACGCCCGAAGCGTTCAAGCTGGCCGAGGAAGTTCGCCCGGAATACGTGCTGCGCATCGTCGGCAAAGTCCGCCCCCGCCCCGCCGGCACCGAGAACCCGAACCAGACCGCCGGCATGATCGAGGTGCTGGCGAAAGAGCTCGAAATTCTCAACGCCTCCGTCACGCCGCCGTTCCAGATCGACGACGACAATCTCAACGAGAACATCCGGCTGCAGTACCGCTACCTCGACCTGCGCCGCGAGCCGATGCAGAAGAATCTGAAACTGCGCTACCGCGTCTCCAAGCTGATGCGCGACTACCTCGACGCCCACGGCTTCATGGAGGTCGAAACGCCGATGCTGACGCGCTCGACGCCCGAAGGCGCGCGCGACTATCTGGTGCCGAGCCGCGTGCACGACGGCATGTTCTACGCGCTGCCGCAATCGCCGCAGTTGTTCAAGCAACTGCTGATGGTGGCGGGCTTCGACCGTTACTTCCAGATCACCAAGTGCTTCCGCGACGAAGACCTGCGCGCCGACCGCCAGCCCGAGTTCACGCAGGTGGACCTCGAAACGTCCTTTCTCGGCGAGGCCGAGATCATGGCCCTCGTCGAAGGCATGATCCGCGACATGATGCAGAAGGCGCAGGGCGTCGAACTGCCCGACCCCTTTCCGCGCATGGCCTACGGCGAGGCAATGGCGAAGTACGGTTCGGACAAGCCCGACCTGCGCGTGACGCTGGAACTCGTCGATGTCGCCGACGCGATGAAGGACGTGGCGTTCAAGGTCTTCGCCGGCCCCGCCAGCGATCCCAAGGGCCGCGTCGCCGCGCTGCGCGTGCCCGGCGGCGCGTCGCTCACCCGCGGCGAGATCGACGGCTACACCGAATTCGTCAAGATATACGGCGCCAAGGGTCTGGCCTACATCAAGGTCAACGACGTGACCCAGCTCAACGAAGCCGGTCTGCAGTCGCCCATCGTCAAGAATCTCTCCGAAGCGTCGTTGAAGGCCGTGATGGCGCGCACCGGCGCGCAGAACGGCGACCTCATTTTCTTCGGGGCGGACAAGGCCAAAGTCGTGACCGACGCGCTGGGCGCGCTGCGCCTCAAGATCGGCCACGAAAAAGGCTACGTCGACGGCCGCGCCTGGGCGCCGCTGTGGGTCGTCGATTTCCCCATGTTCGAATTCAACGACGACGAGAACCGCTGGGACGCGCTGCACCACCCCTTCACCGCGCCCAAGGACGGCCACGAAGACCTACTCGCCACCGATCCCGGCAAGTGCCTCTCGAAGGCCTACGACATGGTGCTGAACGGCTGGGAAGTCGGCGGCGGATCGGTGCGCATCCACAAGCAGGACGTGCAGGACAAGGTCTTCGCCGCGCTCGACATCGGCGAGGCGGAGCGCCGCGAGAAATTCGGCTTCCTGCTCGACGCGCTGCAATACGGCGCGCCGCCGCACGGCGGCCTGGCCTTCGGCCTCGACCGCCTGGTCACGCTCCTGGCCGGCGCGGAATCGATCCGCGACGTGATCGCCTTCCCGAAAACGCAGCGCGCCTCGTGCCTGATGACCAACGCGCCCAACCACGTGGATGAAAAGCAGTTGCGCGAGCTGCACATCCGCCTGCGCAATCCGGCACAGGCCGACAAGGCGGCCTGACATGGCGTTCGCCGACACGCTGAAAACCCTACCCGAGATCGCGGGCGAAGCGCTGGCGCTGACCGACGCCGCCGGCGCGGAAGTCGCGGTCATCGCCAACGCGCCCGGCACCGCCGGCTCGTTCCGCGTCTACGGCTATCTGGCCGGCAAGTACGGCGCGATCGACGCCGCCGCGGCGGCGGAAGGGCTGGCGATCTACGCCGAGCACACCGATGACGCACGCTCGAACCCCGGCAAGCATCCCAATATCGACCGCCTGTTTCCCATCGCGGCGGGCGGCATGGCGCTCACCGCGACGCTGCGTTGAGCGGCTACAAGATTCCGGTTTCGGTTCTGGTCGTCATCCACACGGTCGACGGCCGGGCGCTGCTGCTGGAGCGCGCCGACGCGCCGGGCTACTGGCAGTCGGTGACCGGTTCGCAGGACGCCGGCGAATCGCTGATGCAGACCGCGATCCGCGAAGTCCGGGAGGAAACCGGCTTCGATGCGACGCGGTTCGAACTCGCGCCCTGGGGCGTCGAAAACCGCTACGCGATCTACGAACGCTGGCGGCACCGCTACGCGCCGGGCGTCACGCACAACACCGAGCACGTCTTCGGCCTGCTGCTGCCGGATGCGCTGACGCCGCGGCTCGCGCCGGGCGAGCATCTGCAGCACCGCTGGCTGCCGTGGCGCGAGGCGGCGGATGCCTGTTTCTCGCCATCCAACGCCGCCGCGATCCGGCAGTTGCCCGCGCGGCTGGGGCTGGCGTCCGGTTGACCGGCGCACGGCCGGAAACCTGTCCGGCCCGGGCGAGTCCGACGCGAAATACCCCTACCGCCGAACGTATAATTTCCGCATGTCCGCGCTTTCCATCGCCAGCTACAACATCCACAAGGGCCTGTCGCAATTCAACCGGCGGCTGACCGTGCACGAGCTGCGCGACCGCCTGGGCCTGCTGGGGTCGGACATCGTGTTCCTGCAGGAAGTCCAGGGCAGCCACGGGCAGCGCGCCAGCCGCTTCCAGCACTGGCCCGGCAAGCCGCAGCACGAATTTCTCGCCGGCCACGTCTACACCGATTTCGCCTACGGCAAGAACTGCGTCTACGACACCGGCCACCACGGCAACGCCATCCTGTCCCGCTTCAAGATCCTGAACTGGGAGAACGAGGACATTTCCGCGCACGCCTTCGAAAGCCGGGGCATGCTGCATTGCGAGATCGATCTGCCCGGCGCCGGCGAGCCGGTGCACTGCATCAACGTGCATTTGGGCCTCACGGAACGCGGCCGCAAGCGCCAGCTCGACCGCATCGTCGCCCGCGTGCGCGCCGTGGTGCCCGACGGTGCGCCGCTGATTCTGGCGGGCGATTTCAACGACTGGTTGGTGCGCGCCGGACGTTTTTTCGAGGACGAACTGGGGCTGGCCGAAGTGTTCGAAACCCACCACGGGCAGCCGGCGCGCAGCTATCCTTCCATCTTGCCGATGTTTCAGCTCGATCGCATCTACGTGCGCGGCTTCCGCGTGCAGGCGGCGCGCGTCCACACCGGCAACGCCTGGCACCGCATTTCCGACCATGCCGCGCTGACGGCCAAGCTCAAGCTCGCGCAATGACGCGCCGCGGCATCTGGCGGCGGGTGTTTCGCGGCGCCGAGCCGCTGCCGGGCAACCGGGTCAGGCTGTTGCAGAGCGGGATCGCGTTTTTTCCGGCCCTGATCGCGGCGATCGATGCCGCGCGCGTCGAGATCTACCTCGAGACCTATATATTCCATGCCGACGCCAGCACCCTGGCCGTGCGCGAGGCGCTCGTCCGCGCCGCGTTGCGCGGCGTGCGCGTGCGGGTGCTGATCGACGGCATCGGCTCCCGCGACCTGCCGGCCGACTGGCTGGCGGCATTGCGCGATGCCGGCGTCGCCGTGCTGGTCTACCGGCCCCTCGTCACGGGCTGGCGCGCCAACCCGCGCAGCCTGCGCCGGCTGCACCGCAAGCTTGCGGTCGTCGACGCCGCCGTGGCCTTCGTCGGCGGCATCAACCTGATCGACGATTTCGAGCCGGTCCGCCTGCCGGAACCGCGGCTCGATTTCAGCGTGGAGATCCGCGGACCGCTGCTGGCCCGCATCCACGCGAACGTGCGCCGGCTGTGGCGGCTGGTGGCTCTGACGCAACTGAAAACGCTGCGGCGCGACCCGGTCGTCCAACCCGTGTGGCCGACCGACGGGCACATCCGCGCGGCTTTCGTCGTGCGCGACAATTTCGCGCATCGCCGCGACATCGAACGCGTCTACCTCGCCGCGCTGGCGCTGGCGCGCGAGGAAATCTGGCTCGCCAACGCCTATTTCCTGCCCGGACGGCGTTTCCGCAAACTGCTGCGCAAGGCCGCCGCGCGCGGCGTGAAGATTCGCCTGCTGGTGCAGGGCCATACCGACCACCCGTTCTTCCAGACCGCCGCCCGCGCCCTGTATCGCGATCTGCTGGCGGCCGGCGTGTCGATTCATGAATATCATGCCAGCGAGCTGCACGCCAAGGTCGCCGTGATCGACGGACGCTGGGCCACGGTCGGCTCCAGCAACATCGATCCGCTGAGCCTGCTGACGGCGCGCGAAGCCAACGTAGTGGTGGACGATCAACCCTTCGCGCAGGATCTGCGCCAGCGTCTGGCGGCGGCATTCGATGCGGCGCCCGCGCTCGACGCGGCGGCCTGGCAACGCCGACCCCGGCTCTACCGTATGCTGTCCTGGCTGGCTTACGGCACGGTGCGCGCGATGGTCGGGCTGGCGGGCGGCGGACGCTGGACGTGAAGCGCGGCTACAGCCGCGCCCCGTTGAAGGTGTCGCACTGCTTCGGATCGCCGGACTGCATGCCGCGGTTGAACCAGCGCATGCGCTGTTCGGACGAGCCGTGGGTGAAGGATTCCGGCACCACGTAGCCGCGCGCCTGCTGCTGCAAGCGGTCGTCGCCCACGCCCGCGGCGGCGGCCAGCGCCTCCTCCATGTCCCCCGGCTCCAGCACTTGCCGCTGCTTGTTGGCGTGGTGCGCCCACACGCCCGCGAAGCAGTCGGCCTGCAATTCCATCCGCACCTGCAGGGCATTGCTCTCGGCCTCGCCCGCGCGGCTGCGCGCCGCATGCACCTTCTCCGAAATGCCCAGCAGCGTCTGCACGTGATGTCCCACCTCGTGCGCCAACACGTAAGCCTGGGCGAAATCACCCGGCGCGTCGTGGCGGTTCGCCAGATCGTTGAAGAAGGACATGTCCAGATACAGTTTGCGGTCACCCGGGCAGTAGAACGGCCCCATCGCCGCGCTGGCATGGCCGCAGGCCGACTGCACCGCGCCCGAGAACAGCACCAGCCGGGGCTGTTCGTAGACCTGGCCGGAGCCCTGGAACAAACCGCCCCACACGTCTTCCGTGTCCGCCAGCACCACCGACATGAAATCCTTGACGCGTTCTTCTTCCGGGCTCGACGGCGCGGGCACCGACGCTTCCTGCGGCGCGCCGGCGAGGCCGCCGGCCTGGTTCAGCACCACCGACGGGTCCACACCGAAATACATCGCCACCAGCGCCAGCACAATGGCGCCGATGCCGCCGCCCGCCAGCCCCCGGCCGCCCACGCGCATGCCGCGCTTGTCCTCGATGTTCTCGCTGCGTCGTCCGCGTTCCCAGCGCATGGCGGCTCCCTTCCTGAATATATAGGCGTTTATTGTAAGAGGTTTGCCGCACCCCGCCTTGCTCCCGGCGGGCGGGCCTGCCGCCGTGGACGCGGTCGGGCGTGTTGCGACAGTGCAACAAAACAACACTTTCAGGCGAGCTGTGGCGAAAAAAACAACGATACCGCTTGTGGGATGGAGGGCGGTCTGGATAATCGGCCATGTCCACAGGCACAACATCGTGTCGGACAGCTCTGCAGAGCTCGAAACCAACAAGGCTCATTTCCACTTTCTTAGGAGAAAGCAATGAAAAAATCCCTGATCGCTCTGGCTGTCGCCGGCGCTTTCGCCGCTCCCGCCTTCGCTGCGACGTCCAATATCGACATCAGCGGCAAAATGGCTTGGGACGTGACCAAGATGGGCAGCACCGGTGTCAGCGACAACAACACCATGCGTGTGAACAACAACAACTCCCGTATCACCGTTCGCGGCACCGAAGATCTGGGCGGCGGCATGAAAGCCGGTTTCTCGGCCACCTACGGCTGGGGCCTGGGTAACGGTTCCTCTCTGTCTTCCCAGGAAACCTACGCGTTCCTGGGCGGCGGCTGGGGCGAAGCCCGCATCGGCGTGCACGACCCGCTGATCAAGCCCATCAGCCGTCGCGTCGACCTGTTCGCCGACCAGAGCACCGGTGACGCGCGTCATCTGACCCAGCAGGGCGGCATCGACGGCCGTGCGAACAACGTGGTGGCCTACATCTCGCCGAACTTCAGCGGCTTCCAGGTTGCCGTCGGCCATGCTATGGACGAGACCAAGGCCTCCAACTCCGGCGCAACCAATATGGCCAGCCTGACCTACAACAACGGCCCGCTGTACCTCGGTCTTGGCTATGACGATCGTGATCTGGCGAGCGACCAGACCACTTGGCGTGTGGGCGCGTCCTACAGCCTGGGCGACCTGCGCTTCGTCGGCGTGTACCAGAACACCGACAGCGTCGGCGGCAACTCGGCTGCGGACGTCAAGGTCTGGGGTCTGGGCGCCGGCTACACGATGGGCGCGATGACCTTCAAGGGTCAGTACTACAACCTGAGCGACGACCGCGCCAGCAGCGATGCCAGCACCTACGCGCTCGGCGTCGATTACGCCTTCAGCAAGCGCACCGTCGCGCAACTGGCCTACTCCAAGGTCAAGAACGACTCCGGCATCAACTATGGTGGCGCGACTGTGGCGGGCGGCACGAACGACGCTATCGCTATCGCCAACGGCGCCGATCCGACCCGTCTGTCGCTCGGCATCGTGCACAACTTCTAATCTGGTTTCACCAGCTTAGCGGTATGAAAACGGGCGCTTCGGCGCCCGTTTTTTATTGCCGGTTTTGAAGATAATTTTGAAACAGGACGAGCATCGAAAGGCTCTGTTCCGTTTCAGTTTTCCACCACCTCGAAATCGTGTGTGATCTCGGCCGTTTTTCCCAACATGATCGAGGCTGAGCAGTATTTCTTGGCGGAGAGCTTGCCGCCTGTCCGCGCACTTGGGGTCAAGCAACTTGCCGGTGACGGTGAGTGACGTGGATTGCGGTGATGAAGACTTTCGGGTCGCTGTTCGCGTGGAGGTCGGCGGCTGGCTGGCAGTGTATGTCGGAGTTGTTATACTTGTATAACATTTGAGCCTTATTGGAGATATCGCATGTTGGCTATTCGCTTGCCCGAATCGATCGAAGCTCGTCTGAACGCGCTGGCACAGGAGACAGGCCGTGCGAAATCCACGCTTGCCCGTGAGGCGATCCTGGAGTACATCGACGATCTTGAAGACTATTACCTGGCGGAAGCGCGTGCCCGCATGAATCGGAACACGATCCCTCTCGCGGACGTGGAGCGCGAGCTTGGCCTTTGAGATCGAGTTCGACCCGGATGCCATCAAGGACCTGAAAAAACTGGATCGCCCGGTTCAGCAACGCCTGGTCGGTTTCCTGAAAACACGGGTTGCAACGCTGGACAATCCGCGCGATATCGGCGAGGCGCTGGCGGGGGCCAAGCTGGGAAATTACTGGAAATACCGCGTGGGCGATTGGCGAATCATCTGCGACATCCAGGATCGCCGCATTGTCGTCCGAGTGCTGCGCATCGGGAATCGCCGGGAGGTCTATCGGTGAGACCGGGGGGGCAAGGAGGTGGAGCCGGTTTGAATGAAACGGGCTCCCGCGGGGACCCGTTTCATTTGCCGGCGATCAGTCTTCCACCACCTCGAAATCGTGCGTGATCTCGGCCGTTTTTCCCAACATGATCGAGGCCGAGCAGTATTTCTCGGCGGAGAGTTTCACGGCCTGTTCGACCCGCTTGGGATCCAGCCCCTTGCCGGTGACGGTGAAGTGGACGTGGATGCGGGTGAATACCTTGGGGTCAGCGTCGGCGCGAGCGGCTTCCAGGTCGGCCACGCAGTCGGTGACCTGCTGGCGGCTCTTGCGCAGGATGTGGACGACGTCGTAGGCGGAGCAGCCGCCCAGGCCCAGCAGCAGCATTTCCATCGGGCGCACACCCAGGTTCTGGCCGCCGCCGTCGGGCGGGCCGTCCATCACCACGGTGTGGCCGGATTCGCTCTGGCCGGCGAAGCTGACGCCTTCGATGAGTTTGACGCGGGCTTTCATGTCTTTCCTTCTGCGAAACGGGTGCGGAGTTTGTACCACAGGATGCCCATCCATTCGTGCAGGGCGAATGTGCTGTCGCGCAGGCCGACGGGCGTGGGGATGACGTCGAGCACGGAATCGAGCACGGTGCTGGAGAACTGGATGCCGGCGGGCACGACTTCGAGGCCTTGCGTCTGGAACAAGGGGACCGCGCGGCGCAGATGCCAGGCGTGGGTGACGAGCGCGATGCGCCGCACGCCGGCGGTTTTGAGCAGGCCGGCCGCGTTGCGGGCGTTGTCCCAGGTGGTGAGCGCGGTGTCCTCCACCCAGCGCGGTTCGATGCCGTATTCGTCGCGCAAAATGGCGCGCATGATGTCGCCTTCGGCGAGATTGCCGCCGCCGGGCTTGCCGCCGGTGACGAGCAGGGGCAGCCCGCTGACGCGATGCAGGCGAGCCGCGTAGCGCAGGCGTTCGAGGCTGATCCAGTTGAGCGTGTCGCCGCCGTATTCGGCCGCGCCGACGCGGCGTCCGCCGCCCAGTATCACGATGGCGTCGGCGGTTTCAAGCGTCTCGGGGCTGACCGGCGCGGAGATTTCCAGGCTCTTGAGCAGCACGCCGCCCATCCAGGGGGTGGACAAGGCGTACAGGGCGGCGGCGGAAGCGAGAATCAGCGACATGGACAAGCGCGGGCGACGGCGTCGAAGGAGCAGCCCGGCGGCCAGCAGGATCACCAGCGAGAGCGGCGGGAGCAGCGCGGCGGCGATCAGGTTGGTGGCGAGCCAGGTGATCATGGCCGGATTGTATGCCACGCGCTTGGCTGATTGGCGGTGTTTGACTTTGCCTTGCCGGGACGGTTAAAATGCCCGGCTTTCCGAGATTGTCCTCTTGTTACAGAGCCTGGGTCATGAAAACCTATTCCGCCAAACCCGCTGAAGTGAAACGCGACTGGTACGTCGTCGATGCCGACAACAAGGTGCTGGGCCGCCTGGCTTCCGAGATCGCCCGCCGTCTGCGCGGCAAGCACAAGCCCGAGTACACCCCGCACGTCGACACGGGCGATTACATCGTCGTGGTCAACGCCGGCAAGATGCGCGTCACGGGCAACAAGGAACTCGACAAGAAGTACTACCGCCATTCCGGCTATCCGGGCGGCATCTACGAGACCACCTTCGGCAAGATGCAGGCGCGCTTCCCCGGCCGCGCGCTGGAAAAGGCGGTCAAGGGCATGCTGCCCAAGGGGCCGCTGGGCTACGCCATGATCAAGAAGATGAAGATCTACGCGGGCGCGGAGCATCCGCACGTGGCGCAGCAGCCCAAGCCTCTGGAAATCAACGCTCAATAAGGTCACACCATGATCGGCAACTACAACTATGGTACGGGTCGTCGCAAGGAGTCGGTCGCCCGCGTCTTCATCAAGGCCGGCAGCGGCAAGATCGTCGTCAACGACAAGCCGGTGGACGAATACTTCTCGCGCGAAACCGGCCGCATGATCGTGCGTCAGCCGCTGGTGCTGACCGACAACCTGAACAAGTTCGACATCATGGTGAACGTGTCCGGCGGTGGCGAATCGGGTCAGGCCGGCGCGGTGCGCCACGGCATCACCCGTGCGCTGATCGACTTTTCGGCGGAAATGAAGCCTGCGCTCAAGGCCGCCGGCTTGGTGACCCGCGATGCCCGCGAGGTGGAGCGGAAGAAGGTCGGCTTCCACAAGGCGCGCCGTCGCAAGCAGTTCTCCAAGCGCTGAGTCTGGCCATTCCGAAAAAACCGCCCCATGCAGGGCGGTTTTTTTATGGATGCGCCATGCGCGTGTCTTAAAATCCGGGTTTCGCAATCGGAAATGAGCACCATGATCAAGGTCGGTATCGTCGGCGGCACGGGTTACACTGGGGTCGAGCTTTTGCGCCTGCTCGCGCGTCATCCGCAGGTGACGTTGCAGGCGATCACGTCGCGCAAGGAAGCCGGCATGCCGGTCGCCGAGATGTTTCCCAACCTGCGCGGCCGCGTTGCGCTGGCTTTTTCCACGCCGGAAGACGCGGGACTGGAAGCCTGCGACGTCGTGTTCTTCGCGACGCCCAACGGCGTCGCCATGCAGCAGACCCGGGTCCTGCTCGATGCGGGTGTCAAGGTCATCGATCTGGCGGCGGACTTCCGCATCCAGGATGTCGCGGTGTGGGAAAAGTGGTACAAGATGGAACACGCCTGCCCGGACCTGATCGACGAGGCGGTGTACGGCCTGCCTGAGATCAATCGCGATCGGATCAAGGGCGCGCGTCTGATCGCCAATCCGGGCTGCTATCCGACCGCTGTGCAATTGGGCTTCCTGCCCTTGCTGGAAGCCGGCGTGGCCGACGCCGGTTTTCTGGTGGCGGACGCGAAATCGGGCGTGTCGGGCGCCGGCCGCAAGCCGGAAACCCACATCCTGTTCGCCGAGGCGGCGGACAACTTCAAGGCCTACGCCGTGGGCGGCCATCGCCACTGGCCGGAGATCAAGCAGGGGCTGGACTATTTTGCCGGCCGGCCGGTGGATTTCACGTTCGTGCCGCATCTCACGCCCCTGATTCGCGGCATCCATGCGACGCTGTACGCCAAGGTCGCGCGCGACGTCGATCTGCAGGCGCTGTTCGAGCAGCGGTATGCCGGCGAGGCGTTCGTCGACGTGCTGCCGGCGGGCAGCCACCCCGAAACCCGCTCGGTGCGCGGGGCCAATACCTGCCGGATCGCCGTGCATCGGCCGCAGGGCGGTGACACGGTCGTGGTGCTGTCGGTCATCGACAATCTGGTCAAGGGCGCGGCGGGGCAGGCGGTCCAGAACATGAACATCCTGTTCGGCCTGCCGGAAGACACGGCGCTGGCCGATGTCGGCATGCTGCCCTGAGCGCGGGCCGTGCAGGAACTCCGTTTCTTCGCCGGGGTCTTTGCTTGACGCAAGGCGGGTGAAGCGGATAATCACCCCACACTTTCTTTAGGAGCATCCCATGAACGCAGCCACCGAAATGGAATCCCCGCTGGTCTTCACCGACAGCGCGGCGACCAAAGTCAAAAGCCTGATCGACGAGGAAGGCAACCCCGATCTCAAACTGCGCGTTTTCGTCTCGGGCGGCGGCTGCTCGGGCTTCCAGTACGGTTTCACCTTTGACGAGGCTCAGAACGAAGACGATACCGTGATGGTGAAGAACGGCGTCACGCTGCTGGTCGATTCGATGAGCTTTCAGTATCTGGTCGGCGCGGAGATCGACTACAGTGAAGGGTTGGAAGGCGCGCAGTTCGTCATCAAGAACCCGAACGCCACCACCACGTGCGGTTGCGGGTCGTCCTTCTCGGCCTGAGACAGCCATCCCCCAACAAAAAAGCGGCTTCGGCCGCTTTTTTGTTGGGCGTCAGGCGGGGTAGATCGCACCCAGCACGCGGAGGCCGCGTGCGCCGGTCACGTCGGGCAGGTTGCCCGCAGCCTGGTGCAGGGTCTGGCGCGCCAGCCAGGCGAACGCCAGGGCCTCGACCCAGTCCGGGTCGAGGCTGAGCGCCTGGGTGGTGTCGACCGGGTGCGGCAGGTGAGTGCGCAGGCGGGCAAGGAGCGCGGTGTTGTGCGCGCCGCCGCCGCAGATATAGAGCGCCTCGGCGCCGGGGCATTCGCGTGCGACGGCGCGCGCCAGGCTGACGGCGGTCAGTTCGAGCAGGGTGGCTTGAACGTCGGCCGGCGCAAGGGGGAGGGGCAGGCTGTTCAGAACGCCATCCAACCAGTCGAGATTGAACTGTTCCCGGCCGGCGCTCTTGGGCGGCGGGGCGGCGAAATAAGGATGATCGAGCAGGCGTTCCAGAAGCGCCAGTTGACACGTGCCGCTCGCCGCCCAAGCGCCGCCGGCGTCGTAGCGCCGGCCTTGGTGCCGTTGTACCCAGCCGTCCATCAGCATGTTGCCCGGGCCGGTATCCCACCCGCGGACCGGCCCGGTCGCCGGCAGATCGGTGATGTTGGCGATGCCGCCGATATTGGCGACGACGCGATGCGCGGTCGGGTGGCGCAGCGCATGGGCGTGAAAGGCGGGCACCAGCGGCGCGCCTTGTCCGCCGGCGGCGATGTCGCGGCTGCGGAAGTCGGCCACGACTTGCAGGCCGGTCAGCTCCGCCAGCAATGCGGCGTTGCCGATCTGCAGGGTGTATCCGTGTTCGGGCCGGTGACGCAAGGTTTGCCCGTGGCAGCCGATCGCCCGGATGGTGCCCGGAGCCTGGTCGGCCGCGACCGCCTGGACGGCGTCGGCATACAGGCGCGCCAGCTCGTTGGCCGCGCAGGCGGCCAGATGAATCTCGTCGCGCTGTGGCGTGTGCAGGGCGAGCAGTTGCGCACGCAGCGAGTCGCCGTAGGACAGGTAATGGCGGGCGAGGAGGCGCGGTGGTTCGCCGGCGGCGATTTCGGCGAGTACGGCGTTTACGCCGTCGAGGCTCGTGCCCGACATGAGGCCGACATAGCGTTCGGCCTCATCGGTTGAACCCGGACTCAATCGAGCGCGGCGAGGTTGGAGCCGCGCAACAGCGAGAGCTTGTCGTTCCAGCCGGCGGTCTGCTCCAGGAATTGCGCGCGCTGGGCGGCGGCCAACGGGGGGGCGCCCGGCAATTTGACCGTCATCGGGTTGTAGGGCGTGCCGGTGACCCGGACCTCGTAGTGGAGGTGGGGGCCCGTGGCGGCGCCGGTTGCGCCGACGAAGCCGATGACGTCGCCTTGCCCGACCGTGCGGCCCCGGCGCATGCCCGAGGCGTAGGCGCTCAGGTGCGCGTAGTAGGTTTCGTATCCGTTCTGGTGACGCAGGATGATCAGGTTGCCGTACCCGCCGCGGCGTCCGGCGAATTCGACGGTGCCGTCGCTGGTTGCCTTGACGCGGGTGCCGGTGGGGGCGCCGAAGTCGACGCCGGTGTGCTTGCGGTGGAAGCCGAAGACCGGGTGCAGCCGCGAATTGCTGAAACTGGACGTGACGCGCGTGAATTCGAGCGGCGAGCGCAGGAAGCCTTTTTTGAGCGATTCCCCGTTGGGGGTGTAGTAGGCCTCGTTTCCGGCGGCGTCGCGATACAGGACGACCCGGTGGGCTTTGCCCGCGTTGACGAACTCGGCCGCGAGCAGATTGCCGGTGGAAACCGGCTCGCCGTTCCGATAATTCATCGTGTAGATGACCGAGAAGGTGTCGCCGCGGCGCAGATCCTGGCGGAAATCGATATGGGTCGAGAAGGTTTCGGCGATCTTGTCGGCGATCTTGTCCGGAATGCCGGCGCTGTCGGTTGCGCCGTACAGCGAGGACAGAATGCGGCCCGAGCGCATCACGATGCGGGTTTCCGTCAACTCGCCCAGTTCCTGCGCGATAAAGGCCTCGCCTTCGCGGCGAACCAGCAGCGCGGGGGCGTTGCCGCGCTCGAAGGTGACGGCCAGGAGGTTGCCGTCGGCGCCCGTCGTGGCCCGGACGCGCATGCCCGCCCGGATGCTGGCGGCCAGATTGCGCAGGGCGTCGGTGGCGATCAGGCGCTGGATGTCGAGATCGTCGATCTTGAGTCGGCTCAAGGCGCTGGCGAGCGTATCGCCGCTCTGGATGACGCTTTCGCGTTCGAACGGGCCCGCGCTTTCCGTCGAGGCCAGCGTCGGCAAGGCAATGGCTTCGGTAACGGTTTCGGGCGCGATATCGAGCGTCTGGGTGTCCGGCGCCAGACCGAAAGCGGCCACGACGCCGAAAAGCGGCAAGCTGGAGAGCGCCACCAAGGTGCGCAGACTGAAGCGCCGTTCCGCGCCCGTCAGGCGATCGGTTAAGATTCTCAGTTTGGTGGGCGGCATCGACCGTTTCCCTTCTGTAACCCAGCACGGAGTCTAACACACATCGTTGCCGGGGAAATTGTTGAATCCGAACAGCACGTTGCGGGCGCCGCGCGGTTTCCCATTCTCATGTAAACGGCCGGAACCGGTCGAACTTGACTCGTCATACGAGAGGATTTGTTGATGCAGGACGTTTTGCAGGAAATCAAACGCGGTACGGAGGAGCTGCTCGTCGAGGCCGAGCTGGTCGAGAAGTTGAAATCGGGCCGGCCGCTCCGCATCAAGGCGGGTTTCGACCCCACCGCCCCCGATCTGCATCTCGGGCATACGGTGTTGTTGAACAAGCTGCGGCAGTTCCAGCGGCTCGGCCATCAGGTCATATTCCTGATCGGCGACTTTACCGGCATGATCGGCGATCCTACCGGCAAGAACGCGACTCGTCCGCCGTTGACGCGCGAGGCGGTGGCCGAGAACGCCAAAACCTACCGGGATCAGGTGTTCAAAATCCTCGATCCGGCGCTGACCGAGGTGCGCTTCAACTCCGAATGGATGGAAGGCTTGGGCTCGGTCGGCATGATCCGCCTGGCGGCTTCGTATACCGTGGCCCGCATGCTGGAACGGGACGATTTCCACAAACGCTATGCCGGCCAGCAGCCCATCGCCGTCCACGAGTTTTTGTATCCCCTGATCCAGGGTTACGATTCCGTGGCCTTGAAAGCGGACGTCGAACTGGGCGGGACGGACCAGAAGTTCAATCTTCTGGTCGGGCGCGAACTGCAGAAACAGCACGGCCAGCCGGCGCAGTGCGTGTTGACGCTGCCGCTGCTGGAAGGCTTGGACGGCGTCAACAAGATGTCCAAGTCGCTCGGCAATTACGTGGGCATCGACGAGCCGCCGCAGGAAATGTTCGGCAAGCTCATGTCGGTCTCCGATACGTTGATGTGGCGGTATGTCGACTTGTTGTCGTTCGAATCCCTGTCGACGATCGAGGGCTGGCGGCAGCGGGTTGCCGAAGGGGCCAACCCGCGCGACATCAAAGTGGGCTTCGCGCAGGAAATCGTGGCGCGCTTTCATGGGCCGGCCGCCGCACAGCAGGCCCTGGCCGATTTCGAGGCGCGTTTCCGGCAGGGCGCCTTGCCGGACGACATGCCCGAGATGCATCTGCCGGGCGCGCCGCAGGGCTTGCCCGTGCCGCAACTGCTCAAGCAGGCCGGACTGGTCGCCAGTACGTCCGAGGCCATCCGCCAGATCGCGGGCGGCGGCGTGAAGCTCGACGGCGAACGCGTGGCCGACAAGGGCATGGTCGTGCCGGTGGGCGCGACCGTGGTGGCCCAGGTCGGCAAGCGCAAATTCGCGCGCGTCACGATTGTTTGAAAATAATTTCGCGAAAGTGTTGACGGATTCTGTTTGCTCTGTAGAATGCGCACCTTCTCGAAACGCAGCACGCCGCAAGAACGCGGGACGTGATGCTAATCGACTGATCTTTAACAATTAACAGCCGATAGGCGTGGGCATTGATGGGGTTGGTGGGTGCTGTTTTTTTGGTGCCTGCTGATACATAGATGCTCATGCTTGAATGAAGTAATTCGTTTGAGTGGAGCGAAGTATTGATTTGCAGAGATTGAACTGAAGAG
>Ga0228535_1001272_pt1 | contig 42081 bp, 34 predicted proteins | sample SJ1metagenome_FD_168457 | JGI IMG/M metagenome (GOLD analysis project Ga0228535, IMG submission 168457) | Enriched culture of PCE-dechlorinating microbial communities from Ithaca, New York, USA - SJ1 | ecosystem: Engineered > Modeled > Simulated communities (microbial... > Unclassified | place... | reverse complement strand
AGGCTTATTTGGTGCATAACATAGGGTTTGAATACGGGAGTGGTTTCTTTTCTTTTCATTCCCCTATTGTATTAAACTTTTATAAAATAATATAGGGCTGCCCTTTATCTACTTTTTGGACAGCCCCATGTCCCGCCCTCTCCGCCTTTTTATTTAACCAGCCATGCGGGTTCGAACACCATCAGCCCTACCAAGTGCTTCGCAACACTAAAGTGTACTACGCGGGGGTGGGCAGGGAGGGAGAATTTAACACCGTGACCCACCGTCAACGCAGGGCAGGGAGGAAAACAACGTGAAAATTATACTGAAATGCTAGCCAACCAAGAATAGCGGTAAAGTTAAAGAAAATGGGGTGTTATCTTTAAATGAATCATGCAAAGGTAATCTTAAACTAGGCGAAGAACCTCTATTGAAACAAGTAAACGTTGATTGGGAAATCACTTCATCAGTTTTTTTATAGAGCGACTGACCCTCAGCTTGACTAAAAATATGGTCAGAAACACAAATATCCATCCAGTAAAATGAGAATAAACTAAAAAAGTATTTTAAAATGGACACTATCTTTTCTGCGACCTCATTTGAAATTCTTCCAGATCTAAGCTCATAACCAGTAATCAGACTTACAATACACATTTTTGCTGCAAAAATGTAGCAATAATCACCCCTGAAATCTAATAACCCATAATCTAATTTTCTAAGAGAAAAATTACTGGAATATTTAATCACTTCATCATATGCATTATTAGTTTCATTAACTACAAAGGGATAAAGATCATTAAATTTGACATTATATGTTGAAGAAACCAGATCAAACAATAATGATGTCAATCTTCTTGTGGACCCATGTAAATGGATATCTTTTTTATAATAATCTTGAAATGTCACTCCAGAAGGAACCAATAAATGACCACAGTTTTTACAAGTTACAACACTAGTAAAATAGCTTGCGCCGCAGAATGAACAAATCACATTCTTCTTTATGGTTGAATTATTTTCTAAAATCGGCAAGCTAAGAATTGTATTTGCAAAGTTAATTACATTTTCTCTATTCTTCCCCCAATCGTTGGTAGTCATAATCCATGAAGATGTACTGTCAATGAAAGTATGGACACCATCCAGAAAGTAAGATGGTCTTATCTTTATTGTTAGTTTTTCACCATTTGATCGAAAACTCATCTTCATACTTGCTTCAATCAAACCTGCAGACCTGTCAACTTTTTTAATATTTGAATTAAGCTGGGAAAGGGTTGCTTGCACTGCAGCGAAGGCATCAGTGTAAGACAAATTTAAACTTAAAATTGATGCTGATTGAGAAGTCATTTTCGGAATTCTCCTTTTTTTGATTAAAGCACTAAACTTTGGGCTTGACGATTTGTTGAATAACCCAAATCACAAAATAAGAAATGAAAAAATAAAAAATAAAGCTAATTATCGTATGGAAAAACATATCAGCAATATTAGTTTGAATCGCACAGATCCCAATACCCATTATTGTTCCAATACCAGCACTAATTTTTATTCTGGTGTTCCGTCTGCTCTTATTTATTTGTGAGAGAACATCATTTTTATCTGTTGATGGTGCAATTAGATTCTTCCCACACTTAGGACAAAACACAGCATTTTCATCCGAAACAGAGTAACCACAATAGCCACAAGTTCTCATCTCACATCCTTTGTTTAAGTGATAGTGATCATATCAAATTGGTTAGTCAACTTCTACTGCATACAAATGCTTTTGGAAGTCGAAGAACAAGCCTCGCACTATTTCGATGTTCCCTAATACATGCAAGGCATCCTTAACGGAGTGGTACTTCAGCTTGAGCAGGTCGCTGAGTTTGTCCTCGCTGATCTCGTCGACACCGACCTTAATATAGTTGGCCAGGACAAAGTTGATGAAGTCTTGCTGGTGGGGGTTGAGCCGGCTGAATATTCGATGATGTGCAAGTGCAACCCTTTCATCCCGGGGGATGGGCGGGACTGCGTAAGCCACATACTCCAGCACATCAAAGATATCGCTGTTCTCTGCGTTGACCAGTTTTTGCAGCTGGGTCAGTTCGTCCCTGCCAAAGCCTGCATCTGACAACCTGGCGAGAAGCTTCTTGCGGGTGACCGGGCTGGACCATAAGTGCCTCAGTTCGTCCTCGTCCTTGAAGAAACCCGGCAACCTGCCATACAGGCTCTGGATGAATTCCTGGGCGGTCATGGGTTTGCCATCCGCCCCGAAGAACAGGGTGGTCCGGGTAACCTGGATCTGGCGTTCTTTGCCATCGGCCAGTTTCACGAGAGCCATCTGGATAGTATTGCCACCTTCGCCATCACCATTTTCGGAATCATTTTCTTCATCTGGTGTTTTCTCACCAGGTTCATAGGGCTTTTTCGGCCTTTGATCTTCAATAACAGGAGGTTCAGGCTCGCCATCCCACTCGGGGTCGGAGAAGTGATCGCTGGCGCCGACAAAATCATAGATGGTGAAGAACTGTTTATCCTCATACAGCCGGGTACCGCGCCCGATGATCTGCTTGAACTCGATCATCGAGCCGATCGGGCGCAAGAGCACAATATTGCGCACATTGCGGGCATCCACGCCGGTGGAAAGTTTGTGCGAGGTGGTCAGGATGGTCGGGATGGTCCTTTCGTTGTCCTGGAACTGGCGCAAGTATTGCTCACCCAGCTCGCCATCGTTGGCGGTGACACGGGCACAATAAAGCGGGTTGGGGTTGGTCTTTAGCTGGTTGATCAGGTCGCGGATGAATGCAGCATGGGCTTGATTGGCACAAAAGACAAGCGCCTTTTCACGCTGGTCAGCATCACCCAAAAAAGTATCAACCCGGATCTTCTCACGCTCTTCTATCTGGAGGATGCGGTTGAAATCCGATTCTTCATAAAGTTTATCAGGGTCAACCTGGCCGTCCAGAACCTGATCATCCGGATCGTATGTGTAGGTATCGATACTAGACTGGATGCGCTTGACCCGGAAGGGTGTGAGATACCCGTCCTCGATGCCCTCCCGCAATGAGTAGGTATAAACCGGTTCGCCAAAATAGGCATAAGTATCGGCGTTCTCATCCCGGCGGGGGGTGGCGGTAAGCCCGATCTGAACAGCCGGGCTGAAGTATTCCATGATCGCCCGCCAGGTGCTTTCATCGTTCGCCCCGCCGCGATGGCATTCGTCAATAATGACCAGGTCAAAGAAATCGGGCGGATAGCCGAAGTAATACGGATTTGCTTCCTCGCCAGTCATGAAGGTCTGGAAGATGGTGAGAAAGACGCTGCCGTTTTTGGGCACCCTGCCATTTTTGCGGATCATGCCCGGGCGGATGCGTACAAGGGCATCCTGATCGAATGCGCCAAAGGCGTTGAAAGCCTGGTCTGCCAGCAAGTTGCGGTCAGCCAGGAAAAGGACGCGCGGCCGGCGTTTGCCGTCGCGGGCAAGGTTCCAGCGGGTCTGGAACAGTTTCCAGACGACCTGGAATGCGATGAAGGTTTTGCCGGTACCGGTGGCGAGGGTGAGCAGGATACGATTCTTGCCGTCGGCAATGGCCTGCATGGCGTTGTTGACCGCCACCTCCTGGTAATAGCGCGATTCATTGGCAGGACCGGTAAACTCGAATGGTACCTGGTCAAACTTCTCGCGCCATTCATTACGTTGGGAAAAGGTCAGGTTCCAGAGGGTTTCGGGGGAGGGGAAATCGCCCACCAGGCGCTCTTCCCCGCTGGCCATGCAAACCTGGTAGATTTGGTTTCCGTTGGCAGAATAGGTGTAAGCCAGCTGCAGGCGGGCGGCATACTCTTTGGCCTGGGCCACCCCTTCGCCGACCGGCGTTTCGTCGCTCTTGGCTTCGATGACCGCCAGCTTGCGGCCTTTGTACTGCAGGACATAATCGGCTTTGAGCGAGCGCTTGCGCCCGCCGCCGGGCTGCAGCCGGCCGGCAGTGAGGGTGTATTCGCGCAGGATTTTGGAACCTTCCACTACACCCCACCCGCATTTAGCCAGGTGTGGATCGATCTTTTCAGCCCGGGTTTCGGCTTCGTTCATGGTGTACCCCTTACTTTATTTCTATTTGTCGGTGAATAAATCTACATATTCTTTGTAAACATACGACTGGCCGTATTTTTTATCAAGGTTCCTGGGAGTTAACATACCGATATCAACCAACCGGGCAATGACCTTATAAGCTCCATCCCGGGTGAAGCCTGTCCATTTCATTATTGTGTTTATATTGACTATTGGCTGGGCATATAAATTCTGCATGATTTTTGATGTAGTTTCTGCAGCCCGTTTGCCAAGACTCTGTATGCGTACCATATCATTCTCGCGCAGATCGGTGATCTTTTCTGCAATGGTAATCGCCTCAGCAGCAATATCGATGACCCCATCCAGGAAGAACTCAAGCCATTCAACCACAAATCCCTGATGGTACTTTTCCAGTTTTTCGTAATACGTGCTCTGGTTACGCTTGAAATATGAAGAAAGGAACAGGACGGGTTTTTCCAGGTATCCTTCATGCCAAAAGTAAATGGTTATGAGCATACGGCCTGTCCGGCCGTTGCCGTCCAGGAACGGGTGGATGGTTTCGAATTGGGCGTGGATCAATCCCGCCTTGATCACAACAGGTATGGCATCGTTGGTATGGATGAATTTTTCGAGGTGATCTAGTGCGATCTGCATTTCATCTGCGGGAGGAGGAACAAAGCTGGCATTATCCGGGCGGGTTCCTCCGATCCAGTTCTGGCTCTTACGGAATTCGCCCGGGTCGGAAAAATGGGAGGAGCGTGCATCCATCAGCAGCTGCTGATGCAGTTCACGGATCAGCCTGAGGGAGAGCGGAAATTTCTCTGCAGAAATGCGCTGGATACCATAATGCAGGGCTTTGAGGTAGTGCAGGATGTCATCTACATCGGCAGGAATACTGGTATTGATGTTTTCCTGAGCTTCGATGGCATCGACCATTGTGGCAAGGGTGCCTTCGATCTGGCTGGAAGAAGCCGCATCCTTGCGCAGGTACATGAGCAGGAAAAAATCAGCATCCGGCAGGAGATGGGTGATGCCGTCGAGTTTACCCAGCAAACGGGTAGCCTCATTCGCCTTTTTCAGCAGGGCAGGCGGGAACGGAACCAGATCAGGCGGCGGGAAGGGAGCGGGAATAAACGCCTGGTAGCCGCCCGGCTGTTTGACCACAGAACCCATCTTGAAGGATTTCATATAGTTTGTATACATCTTTCTGTAAATGTATACAAAGTATGGCAGTTTGTATACATCTTTGCGCTAATGTATACAAAGTATAGCATTTTGTATACATTTGACAAGGGGAAAGCCCTGAAAAGTAAGGGGGCAGCCACTTCACAGTTCTCCGCTGAAAGCTTTCTGAAGGATGGATTGCTTTAATACATCTAATTTGATTAACTTTTCAACATATAGCTTCTTCAGGTCATCTATTTTGTATTTAATGTGATCTAACTCTGAAACTAATTTTTCTTGGTCATGCAGAGAAGGTATTGGAAGTATGACTTTTTTTACTAAATCACTACTCACATTCTGTACTATCGCTCCACTTGCTAATTGATCAAATTGACTTCTGACAAACAAGGATGATAACAGATACCAGAAATATTCTTTATTTATTGAACTTGGTAACCTTAAAACGAACCACCCGTCATGGATGTATCCTTGTGTTTTCATAATATAAGGTTTACCAAAGGACATAGAATTGGATAATATGAAATCATCAACATTCACTAGCCTGGACTTCTTTGCCCCTTCTGGAGTAATTTTCTCTTTTGTTGTGTAGATGTATCTATCAACATATTTTGTATCACCTATTTTTATCCAATTAACACCATCACTTTTCGTTGTCACGAAATTCTTGATTGGTCTTGGTGAACTTCCTCTTTCAATTTTACAAATTTCACCTAATGTTTTCTTTTCCCACCCGGCAGTAGGATTCTCAAGAACTTTAGACAAAAAAGAGTCAAAAACCAAACCAACTTCCTCTAGAACCTTCTCTGTATTTGTCTTTACAATGTCGATGGCGGCAAGCGCCTGGTCGAGGATGGCGATGATGCGCTCCTGCTCGGCAAGCGGAGGAAGGGGGATAGAAATACTTCCAAGCCTTGATCTGCTGATCCTTTTCCTTGTGGTTCCGGTAGTCTCAGCATCGACCTCAGATTGATAGTCTATTGATTGGGTAAAGTAATTCAGGAATTTAGAGTTTAATTTGTTTTTATCAGGACGAACGATAGTGCAATCAACTGCTGTTATCATTCGTTCACCAATATCCGGAATTATGCAAGATCTACCAACTGGTTCTGGCAAACGAGATATCAGGCAGTCACCTGGAATAACCTCAGTGCACTTTAATCTTTTAAAGTTTTCTTCCGAGATATATCTGGATTTTTCATCACGTGCTTTGAAAATACCATCTCCAATATTCCCTGTCTGGATTAGACGAATACCCGAAGGAGATTGATCTTTTGTTTCTATCCAATCACCATCAGCAAATACTAAACAAAGATTGCCGAGTTTGTCTCTTTTAAGTTTCATGAAAATAACTTATTAATTTGTGAAAGAATTTCCTGACTTTCATTATCCAACCTCATAATCTCATCCAAAATTTCTTTTGGATCACGCTGTTTTTTCTCCCCATTCTGATTTGGATTCTTGACCGAAAGATCAAGGGTGTCAGGGTTTACATTCGCAATATTCACGCTCCAGGAGTTTTTGGAAGCAGCTTTCGACCTGTACAGTTCAACAAACTCCGCCAGGTCGGCTTCGCTGAGGGGGCGGGTCTTGCCCAGCGTACGGTCGAGGTTGAGCTGGTAGTACCAGATATTCCGGGTGGGTTCACCCTTCTCAAAGAACAGCACTACTGTCTTCACGCCAGCACCGGTAAATGTCCCCTGGGGAAGGTCGAGGACGGTGTGCAAGTTACAGCTTTCCAGCAGTGTGCGGCGCAGGTTGATGGAGGCATTATCGGTGTTCGAAAGGAAGGTGTTCTTGATGACGATCCCTGCCCGCCCGCCGGCCTTGAGCATCTTGATAAAGTGCTGCAGGAATAAAAGCTCAGTTGCGCCAGTTTTAATGGGAAAATTTTGCTGAACTTCGGAGCGTTCCTTCCCACCAAAAGGCGGGTTGGCCAGAATGACATCATGGCGGTCCTTTTCCTGGATGTCCATCAGGTTTTCTGAGAGGGTATTGGTATGCAGGATGTTGGGAGCGTCAATGCCGTGCAGGATCATGTTCATGATGCCGATGATGAAAGCGAGCGGTTTTTTCTCTTTGCCGTAAAAGGTGCTTTCCTGCAGGGTTGTCATATCAGAGACGGTCAGGCTGCGGGATGAGTTGAGGTATTCGAACGCCTCACACAAAAAGCCGGCTGAGCCGACCGCGCCGTCATAGACCGTTTCGCCGATCCTGGGGGCAACCACTTTGACGATCGTCTTGATGAGCGGGCGGGGTGTGTAATACTCGCCCCCGTTGCGCCCGGCGTTGCCCATCCTGGCGATCTTGGCTTCGTAGAGGTGCGACATTTCGTGTTTTTCTTCCTGAGACTGAAAGCGCAGCTCATCCACCAGGTCGAGCACATCCCGCAGATTGTAGCCGCTCTGGATCTTATTCTTGATCTCACCGAAAATCTCACCGATCTTGTACTCGATCGTGTTGGGGCTGGGGGCGCTTTGCTTGAATTGTTGCAGGTAAGGGAATAATTTTGAGTTAACAAATCCGATCAGGTCATCGCCGGTTATGGTGCGGTTGTGGTCAATTTTACCGTTACCGTTACGGGGGGCAGCCCAGGCTTCCCAGCGGAATTCAGGCTTAAGGATGGGAGTATAGTGCGTGCCATCCAGCTGGGCTTCGAGTTCCCGGGTCTTTTCGAGGTCGTCCAGGTATTTGAGGAAGAGAATCCAGGAGGTCTGTTCGACATAATCCAGCTCACTGCTGACGCCTGCATCATTTCTGAGGATGTCGTCGATATTCTTAAAAGTCTGTTCAAACAAGGTGGCTGCTCCTGGCTATACGGGATGGCTATTTATCTGACGGTAAAAGAGTCGCTATTGATCTACCCCTAATGATGGATATTGATTTGAAACTGTAAATATTATACTAGCTTCCGGATTTCCGGATAGTGCAGCCAGATAGCGGGTGGACTGGATGCCCGCCCGCGCCTGGATGATCTCAGCCAGGCCGGGGTCGGGGACCATAGGGGTAAGGTCCTGCAGGTAGCCGGTTTCGGTCAGGGTTCTGAGGTGGCAGCGCTGTCTTTGGGGTCGGGCTTGTTCTTGCAGTTGTAAACAGCGAACTCTTCGAAGTCGGTCAGGATGCTAAGAGGCAGGTGGGCGTTCCAGCTCAGAAGGGCTATAATAAGGCAGAACCAGAGGAGTGCGCCATGAAAAAGAATGGTTTCCTTTCACGCTGCCTGATCCTTATCCTGCTGATGGTGATGCTGAGTTCCTGCTACCGCCCGCAGACCATCCCGGCTGAGGCTACCGGCGATGACAAGCCGGCTGACACGCCCAACGCCACCATGACAGCCATTTTCGCCATCGTGGAGAGCCTGACCGCCCAGCCGACGAACACGACGGTACCTCCGACTGAGACCCCGCTGCCGGCCACCCTGACCCCCGCAGTAACCCCGAGCAATACCGCTGTGCCGACCGTCACCGTAACCAGCACCCCGCAATTTACCCTCACCAGCACCAAGGTGCCCACCGTGGTGGTTTCACCCATCCCCAGCCGGGGGGTGGTCTTCAGTGCCCCTTACCTGGCCACTGCACCCACGCTAGACGGGGTATGGGATGAGTGGACCAGCAAGCAGTACCCGATGGGTGCGCTCATCTACGGCTCAAGCAACTGGACCGGCGAAGCAGACCTGGAAGGCTCCTTCCGGGTGGGTTGGAACAACCAGTACCTCTTCCTGGCGGTCAAGGTCAAGGACGATGTTTACGTGCAGAATGCCAGCGGCGCTGACCTGTATAAGGGCGACATGGTCGAGATGCTGTTCGACGCCAACCTGCAGGGCGATTTTTACACCCGCAACTTGAGCCCCGATGATTACCAGCTGGGGCTATCTCCCGGCAACCCGGATACAAATGGCACCAAAGAAGCCTACCTGTACTATCCATCCAGCCTGGCGGGCAAGAAGGATTCAGTCATCATTGCTGCCGTTTCACAGGACGGACTGTACCGTATGGAAGCTGCCATCCCGTGGTCGCTGCTGAACATCACGCCGGCTGCCGGGGGCAAGTTCGGCTTTGCCCTGCGCGCTTCGGATAACGACAACCCCTCCAAGAATGAGCAGCAAAGCATGGTTTCGGTTATCCCGGGCAATGTGCTGGCAGACCCGACCACCTGGGCAGAGCTCTGGTTAAAGTAAAGTAAGGAGTATCCCCTGGGCGTACGCAAGATCCTGCATCTTGACCTGGATGCTTTCTTCTGCGCGGTTGAGGAGCTGAAAAACCCATCCCTCAAACACCGGGTCTTTGCCGTGGGGGGCAGGGCAGACCAGAGGGGGGTGGTTTCGACCTGTTCTTACGCAGCGCGCGCATTGGGAATCCATTCAGCCATGCCGATGGCACAGGCGCAAAAACTGGCGCCAGCCCTGCTCGTCCTCCCTCCTGACTTTGAAGCATACAGCCAGGCATCTGACCAGGTGATGGCTATCCTGGAGGACCTCAGCCCGCTGGTGGAGCAGGTATCGGTTGACGAAGCCTTCATCGATGTATCTGACCTGCCGGATGACCCGGGGTTAATCGCTGCCCGCCTGCAAGCCCGCATCAACCGTGAAACGAGACTTCCATGCTCTCTAGGGGTGGCAGCCAACAAGCTGGTAGCCAAGGTGGCCAACGATTATGGCAAAGGCTCGCGAAAAGGGCTGGATTACCCGAATGCCATCACCGTGGTTCCGCCGGGAGAGGAAGCCGCATTCCTGGCGCCGTTGCCCGTGCAAATGCTGTGGGGGGTGGGTAAGAAAACGGCTGCCCGTTTAAAAACCCTGGGGATTGAGACCATCGGGCAGCTGGCGGATGCTCCCGCCGGTTTGCTGGGAGCGCATTACGGCAAGTGGGCGGCGGATATGCAGCGCCATGCACGCGGCATCAGCGATTCGCCGATCGTGTTGAGCCACACCCTCAAATCGATCAGCAATGAGACCACCTATGACAAGGATATCGGGGATATTGATGAGGTTCTGCACACCGTCCGCTGGCTTTCAGATAAAGTAGGGTACCGGCTGCGCAAGCACCATTTCTGTGCCGGCACGATCCGCATCAAGCTGCGCTGGTCTGATTTCACCACTATCACCCGCCAGGTTGCACTGGCAGAACCGACCAACCACAACAGTGTGATCTATGATACAGCCGCCGGGCTGCTGAGGGCTGCCTGGCAGCGGGGCAGGAAAGTGCGCCTGATCGGGGTGGGCAGCAGCAACCTGCAGGAACCGGCGGTGCAGATGAGCCTGTTTGACCCCGGGCAGGATAAAGAGACCAAATTGTTGAATGCCCTTGATGAGTTGAGGGAAAAATACGGCAAGAAGGTGATTCAGCGCGGGCGCGAGGTGGGCAGGCAGTCTGCCTTCGAAGAAGAAGAGGAAGAATAACCCGGACAGGGAACTAGCCCCTGGAGGTCAATTCCCGGTACACGGTGATGATCTGCTGGGTAATCTTTTCCCAGGCATATTGCTGTGCGTAGCTGTGTGCCTGTTCGCCCAGCCTGTTGCGCAGGTCATCCTGGCAGATCAGCTGTGCCAGCTTTTCGCCCATGGCAATCGGGTCGCCATCCGGCACAACAAAACCGGTCTCCCCATCTTTAACCAGGAAGGCCAGGCCGCCCACCTGGGTGGCGATAACCGGTGTACCGCAGGCCATGGCTTCGAGCGCTACCATCCCGAAAGATTCATAATGCGAGGGCATTACCAGTACATCAGCGGCTGAATAGTAATAAGGCAGGGTGTCCTGGCTGCGTTTGCCGAGGAAGAGCACCAGGTCGCCCAGCCCGAGGGTCTTGACCAGCTCTTGCAGGCGTGCCATCTCTGCGCTCATCTCCTCCTGGCTGGCATCCGGCTCACCGCCGATCACTGCCAGGTAATGCGGGCAGTCGATCAACAGCCCGGTCGGGCGCAATGCGGCGATTGCCCGGATGAGTGTTTCCAGCCCTTTCAGCGGTTCGATCCGGCCGACAAACAGGATCATGCGGCCGTGCGGGGGAATACCGATGAACTCTTTAGCTTCTTCAGCAGCGATGGGGTAAAAGCGTGCGGTGTCCACCCCGGGTGGAATGATGGTGACCTTGTGTTTATCCAGCTTGTAGAGGAATTGCAGCTGGGCCAGTTCAGCCGGTGTGGCCGCGATGATCCTGTCAGCCTGCTGCATAACCTTACGTTCGCCTTGCTCACGGTAGGGTCCTTCCAGCTGGCTTGGGTCGCTTGCCACCCGGTTTTTCATCAGCACCAGGGTATGGAACATCTGTACGATCGGGACGTTCCAGGCTTGCTTCAGCTCCAGGGCAGCCATCCCGGACATCCAGTAATGCGAGTGTACCAGGTCATACTGGACATCTTTTTCCCTGGCAAATTGCAGGATACCGTCCACAAACTGGGGGATGTGAGATGCCAGCTCCTGGCTGGGAAGAGGTGTTTCTGCACCGGCTGGGATGTGTACGATGCGGTTGCCATAGCCCAGGTCGTGAAGCACATGCGGAACATGGTCATCCTGTGAACGGGTAAAGACATCCACCTGGATGCCGGCCATGCCCAGGAAACGGGTTAATTCACGCACATACACGTTCATACCCCCGGTTTGTTTCCCTCCCAGGGTAGCCAGGGGACAGGTATGGTAGGAAAGCATGGCAACCCGCATCATCTTCCTCTCCGCTTTTTTCACTGGTATAATCTGGCGTGCGCCACCGTAGCTCAGCTGGTAGAGCAGACGATTCGTAATCGTCAGGTCAAGGGTTCGATCCCCTTCGGTGGCTCTCCAGATTGATGATACCATACAGTACTGGCAGCTGGCATTTGCGAATCATCAACCTGTTTTTCCCTTATTGAATTTGACAATTGGATAGGTTATGATAAGTTTGACTTTAGTTTTACCCGTGATTTGATGGAACTTTTAGCGAACGGCAGCGTCTATATTAAACAGACATCAGTAAAATCGCAAAAGCACAGGCATCAGCCTGGAAGGAGAATGGTATGAAAAAGCGGTTATTCCTCATCAACCTGATTGTGGCCCTTGCCCTGGTTTTGACGGCGTGCAACCTGCCGACGCAGGGCGAAGAAGTGGGGATCGAGACGGCAGTTGCCCAAACAGTGGCTGCCATCAGCACTGAAACTAAGGTTCCGGAAGTTTTTCCGACAATTCTGCCCAGTAATACGGTTGAAGCTGCAACAAACACTCCGATGCCGACTGCCACGCTTGCCCCCACAGCTACCACAGCGCCGACCCTGGTGCCGACAGTCACCCCTGTCCCGAGCCTGACCTCTGTCCCGATTCCCTGCAACCGGGCAGAATTTGTCTCGGATGTGACCGTGCCGGATAACACCAGCTTTTTGCCCAACACGGCATTTGTGAAAACCTGGCGCTTAAAGAACTCCGGAACATGCACCTGGGGATCTGGTTACAGCCTGGTGTTCCACAGTGGTAACAGCATGGGCGGGGCTGCCAGTGTAACGCTGCCTGCCACAATTGCCCCCGGGCAAACTGTAGATGTGAGTGTCTCATTGAAATCTCCAGCCGATACCGGCACCTACACCGGTTACTGGATGCTCAAGAGCGACGGAGGATCGATTTTTGGCCTCGGGAACAATGCTGATAAAGCCTTTTGGGTAGTCATCAAGGTCGGTGATCCTGCTACCGCCACTGCCGTAGCCATCAAGACCCAGACCAGCGGAACATGCCAGATTGTATCGTCTGCTCCTGCAGCAGGCACTGCGTACAATTCTAAAGAACCGTTTGACACCCGCTGGAAGGTGAAGAACATCTCCGGCAAGACCTGGAGCTCCGACAGTGTGGATGTGCGCTACAAGAGCGGCACCAAGTGGTTTGAAAATGGTGTTACAGCCTATGACCTGCCTGCAGATGTTGCTGACGGTGGAACCTATGAGCTGATCCTCGATTCGATTGCCCCAACCGATAAGGGCAGCTACTCGATGACCTGGGAGATCGCAGGCGGCGGCTCAGTCCTATGTATCATGACAGCCAGCATTACGGTCAAGTAAGCGAAGAAGCTACATAACAATCTCTAAGAGGCTGCACCCATACGTGCAGCCTTTTGGTTTTTAGATGTTCAGAGTGGAATCTTTCGGTTGTGTTGGGTAATTGCCCTCTGGTTTATGCTTTCTCTGTCCCTGAATGTATAATAGGAATGGTAGACAGGCTGCTCAGTCCAGGGGCAGAGAAAAACCACCAGACAGGGAAAACACATGCCAAAACAAACCCCCATCGTGATTGGAATTGCCGGTGGTTCCGGTTCGGGAAAAACTACTGTGGCGCACGCCATCCTCAAAGAAGTTGGCGCTAACCGGATCGCATTCCTGCAGCATGATGCCTATTACCGCGACTTGAAGGACCTTCCGCCCATCCAGCGTGCAGCCATCAACTTTGACCATCCTGATTCTCTGGAAAGCGAACTGCTGATCGAACATATCAACATGCTCAAGAACTGGCAGACAGTCCACATCCCGGTCTATGACTTTACTACGCACACCCGTACGGCTGAGACGATCAAGATCGAACCTAAAAAGGTGATCATCGTGGAAGGCATATTGATCTTTGTGGACCCAATCCTGCGCCAGATGTTCGATGTCAAATTATTTGTCGATACTGATGCCGACCTGCGTTTCATCCGGCGGCTGGACCGTGACATTACTGAGCGCGGCCGGACGACTGAATCTGTCATCAAACAATACCTGAGTACCGTACGCCCGATGCACCTGGAGTTTGTTGAACAATCCAAGCGCTACGCTGATGTCATTATCCCCGAGGGGGGGATGAACTTTGTTGCCCTGGATATGGTGATCGCCCGCATTGAATCCCTGCTTCAAGAAGCCCATGCCAAAACTTCCTGACCAGGATATGCTGGAGCTGCAGCCCCAGGACGCTCTTCGCCTTGAAACTGAATCCTTGCCTGCTGTGGAGCAGGAAAACGCCAGTCCTGAAATCCCATCTCCAACGCCCGGCTCTTCCAACCCGGACATGACTGAACCAAAACATGTTGACAGGAAAACGAGCATTTTGCAGGTTGCTGCGCTGGTTTTTGTGATTGCCCTGACCGCTGCCCTGATCCTGCTTCGTAACAAGATCCCGAACATGGAAAAGTACGGTTACCCGGGCATCTTTGTGCTTTCCATCATTGCCAATGCTACCGTTATCCTGCCAATCCCGGGGGTGTTGATCACCTCTGCTATGGGCGCGGTGTACAACCCGCTGCTGGTGGCGGTTTGTGCCGGCGCCGGCGCTGCCATCGGTGAAATGAGCGGCTACCTGGCAGGGTTCAGCGGCAGGGCGGTCATCGAAAAGGCAGCCTGGCATGAAAAGGTGGTGAACTGGATGCGCAAGTATGGCGATCCTACCATCCTGGTGCTGGCAATTATTCCCAACCCGGCTTTTGACATTGCCGGCATTATTGCTGGTATGTTAAAGGTACCGGTCTGGCGCTACCTGTTATGGTGCACAATTGGAAAGATCATTAAAATGCTGGCGTTTGCCTATGGGGGAGCGGCAATATTCAGCTGGTTTAAATAAATATCAACCCTGGAGGAAACATGAACTGGCAGCCTGTTGATGCATACATTAAAAACAACCTAAACAAGAGCATCTCTGAATTGGCAGTCCTTATTGCCCAGCCGAGTGTATCGGCGAAGCACGAAGGTCTGCAAGAATGTGCTTTCCTGGCAGCGGAGATGCTGAAGAAACGCGGTTTTAGCGTTGAAATTTCTCCTACTTCTGGCGCTCCGGTTGTCTTTGCTGAACGCAAAGGCCGCAGCGAGAAAACTTTGCTTTTCTATAACCATTATGATGTCCAACCGGCAGAACCCCTGGAGCTGTGGAACACACCGCCATTCGAACTGGTGGAGAAAGACGGGAACATGTACGGCAGGGGGATCAGCGACGACAAGGGGCATTTTACCAGCCGGCTGCATGCCATCGATGCCATCCTGGCAACCGATGGTGAGCTGCCCTGTACTGTCAAGTTCCTGCTCGAGGGTGAAGAGGAGACCAGCAGTGTACACTTGAACGAATATGTTGGTTCGCATGTGCCCCAGCTGAAGGCAGATGCATGTGTGTGGGAATTCGGCGGGGTGGATGAATTCGGTTACCCGCTGCAGTACCTGGGCTTGCGCGGCATCTGTTATGTGGAATTGAGTGTGGAAACTGCCAACCAGGATGTCCACTCCGGCACCGGGGGGTCCATTTTCGCAAATGCAGCCTGGAGGCTGGTATGGGCGCTCAACACCCTTAAGGATGAAAACGAGAATATCCTCATCCCGGGTTTCTATGATGATATCCTGCCTCCCAGCAGCCGCGACCGTGAGTTGATGGAGGCTTTGCCTGATCCAGCCCCGGCATATAAAAACCAGTACGGGATCTACAAGTTCCTGAAGGATACAGCCGGAGGTGCTGACCTGCGCATCCAGGAAGTATTTGAACCGACCTGCACCATCTGCGGGCTGACATCCGGTTACCAGGGTGAAGGATCAAAAACAGTGCTTCCAGCCAGAGCCAGCGCCAAGATCGATTTCCGCCTGGTACCGAATATGCGCCCGGAGAAGGTTTTGAAGCAGCTGCGCGAACACCTGGATGCCCATGGTTTTTCAGATGTTGAAATCACTTACCATGGCGGGGGAGCTCCCTCGCGCACAGATCCGGATGACCCGTTTGTCAGGTTGGTGGTGGATTGTGCGGCAGAAGTGTATGGCGTGCCCATGCGGGTCATTCCCATGACAGGCGGTTCGGGTCCGAATGCTATGGTCCAGGATGCGTTGAATATTCCGATCGTTACGGCTGGAATCGGGCATCCTGCTTCGCAAGCACATGCGCCCAATGAGAATGTGAAGATTGACCTGTATGAAAAAGGAGCCCGGCATATTGCCCGCATCCTGCAATACTTTGGAAGCAGCGCCGACTAATCTTTAGAACCGGGTACACTGACCCGACTTGTACAGCAGCCTTGCGAACTGCAAGGGATCTATCCTTCTGCTGCTGGTAAAGAGCAGATACAGCATGGACGAGTGAATAGAGCCATGTGGTTTTGACGCATACCGGGATGCCGGCATATCCCAACACTGTTGACAGAAAATCAAATACATCCTTGACTTAAACTAAATATATGCTATGATTACTTTGTAAAACTTAAACAGCACTTCAAATATATTTACGTAATCTCTTTGGCAGGAGTGAGCTATGGAACGAATGATACAAGCAGCGCCGCAGGGTGGAACTCTATTCGTCAAAGCCCGTGGAGATTTAAACCTGTGCGGGTGGGATCAAAATTCGTTTGAAGTGGTTGCAGACCCAACCCATGTCCGTATCAGCGTTGAAGGATTGAACACACAGATCACCACCCTGGATGATTGCACCATCCAGGTTCCCATGTATTACCCGGTAGTGGTGGAGAAGGTCAATTGCTCCGCCTGGCTGCAGGATTTGCTGGGTCGGGTCAAGGTGGAAAGGGTGGGAGGCGACCTTTCTGCAACCCGGATGGCCAACCTGGCAGTGGACAAAGTGGGCGGTGATTGCGTGGTGGATGAAATTGCAGCACCCCTGACATGCAGTAGGGTCGGTGGTGACCTGGTTTGCCGCGCCCTTGGCGACGGGCTGGCAGATGCATTTGTAGGCGGGGATGCCCGCCTGGTGAACATTTACGGCAGTGTAAGGGTTTCGAGCGGAGGCGATATTGTCGCTGGTTTCTCCGAATCGGCCGGAAAAGAAATCGCCCTGAAAGCAGGCGGGGATGTCAAGGTTTCCATTCCGCCTTCAAGCGGCTGGTCCCTAGATCTTACTTCAGGCGGCGAAGATATCCGCCTGGAGTTCATGGATGAGACCGAAAGGGTGGAGGACTGGGCATTGCTGCGCACCATTGGGGATGGAAGTACCCCTTTGCGCATAAAGGCGGGCGGAGATATCCGCATTACGGATCAACCGGTTGCAAACGAAAAAATGGAACGGAAGGCGCGGAAGCGGGAAGAACACTGGCAGCATGTTGGAACCTGGGCGGTCCCCGGCATCAGCGTGTCTATTGGAGCAGACAGCCGGAACAGCGATATATCGGAGAGGATTGCCAGGAAGACCAGTGAGGCAGTGCGCCGGGCAGAAACCCGTATCGAAGCCGCCATGCGCAGGATGGAAGAAAAAGGCTATGCACCACCGCCTGCGGAGAGCCACAAATTCTTCCAGGATGAGCCTATTCCTTCCCCGGATGGCGCGGTATTTGAACAGCCGGTTTCGGGTGTAACAGAAGAAGAGCGCCTGGTAGTCCTGCGGATGCTGCAGGATAAAAAACTGACCGTTGACGAAGCCGATAAACTGCTGGATGCCCTGGAGTACAGCGCCCAGTAGATTTAAAAAACTAACAGATAAATATTGCCGGCCTGGCATACAGGAGACTGCTCCTGCCAGGCCGGTTCCTGTTTTCAATTGGGGGATGCTTGTACAGCCCGCCTGGGATGCCACACCATCCGGTCCAACGGGGATTGCCCGGTATAATCAAGCCATGAAGTCCACAAGAATTCGTTTAGCTGTGTCCATCCTGCTGGCGAGTACCGGCGCTGCTTTGCTTATCCTCACAGCCTGGCCGCTGCCAAAACGTACACTCACCAGTCCTTTCCCGCCTGCCTATTCCCTGGATTACCCTGGGATGCAGCCCGTACTCCTCGAAAGGGAGAATACCATCGTGATACCTGAAAAGCTGCGTGCCGGGCAGGCAGGAATTGTGAAGTTCACTTCCTTAGGGATTAAAACTGACACAGCTATTAGCAATGGCCAGGCTGATACACCGTCTGCATTGCTGGAAGCCCGGCTCGAAATCCCGGGAATGAGGGTAAACCCGGGTGATTCGGTCTTCCAGCCGGTGGCTGATGGGGTCGACCTGCACTACTCCTGGGAAACTCAGGCTGAAGACAGGGGTATTTACCAGGGCACACTTTGGATATACCTGCTGGTACCGGTAAATGGGGACCAGCAAATCGACCGCCGGCCGGTCCAGGCGCTTCCCTTTGAAGTGGAGACCTCTGGACTTTCATTTGCAGGATTAAAAGTTATCCGTATTGCTGCGTTGATCTTATTGGTATTGGCGGGGATCACCTTTCTGAAAGGCAAGTATCTTTCACATGCAGCCCGTTGAAAAGTGAGCAGATTTGCCTGCCTGGCTGGTTTCGTGGTTTGATTTCAATAATGTTATAATCCTGTAGCATGATTTCACCGAATTCTGGAGAGGGTAATAAAAAACAGCGCACCATCAATGTGATAATCGCAATCCTGGTGGCTCAGGTTGGTCTTATCTCCCTCGTAATCATCCTGGCAGCCCTGCTTGGCGGGATGTGGCTGGACAACCGGTTGGGAACCCGGGCAACCTATACCATCATTTTCTTACTGGCCAGTGTGCCGGTTTCCCTTCTCACCATGCTGTTGATTGCGCGCAGTACCATCAAAAAGATTCGGGCAGATGCAAGCAGACCAAAATTCGCAGAGGAGCAAAACCACGTTGGAACAGACCAATCCAATTGAGACTTCTCCGGTTGAAAAACCGCCCCGCCGCTGGCGCTGGGGGATTAACCGCTGGTGGATACTGCTGTTTATCGTGCTGACCATCATCGGTACCAGTTTTATCGCACCGGTAATGCCTCACATCCAGGTTGCCCCCGAACCGCTGCTGGAAAAACCGCTGGTAACGCTGCCGGTGATTGGCGCGATCCCGCTGACCAATACGCTAGTTGCCATGCTGATTGTGGATGTCATCCTCATCGCTCTGGCATATTCAGTTTACCGCAACTCAAAAAAAGGCAGCCTCGTTCCGTCAGGGATTTCCGGCTTTTTTGAAATGCTGGTAGATATGCTCTATAACCTGACGGAAAATACCGCCGGGCGTTGGGCAAAAAAAATATTTCCCTGGTTTGCCACCATTTTGATCCTGGTGCTTTTCACCAACCTGGTCAAGTTGATCCCGGGTTTTGAATCGATAGGGATACTGCATCATGCAGAAGAAGGCCACCCGATCCAGCAGGTGATTGGCAATGTGTACACGGTTACAGATGGAACAGCGGCACCAGGTGAAGGTTATGTGGTAACTCCCTTTCTGCGCGGTACTTCCACCGACCTGAACTTCACCGTTGCCCTGGCGCTGATCTCAGTGATCATGACCCAGGTGATCGGTGTACGTGCCCAGGGACCGCGCTATTTCAGCAAGTTCCTGAATTTCACTACCATGTTCAAGAAACCGTTTTTAGGGTTTATGGATTTTATTGTCGGCATTCTTGAATTGATCTCGGAGTTTGCAAAAATCCTTTCGTTTTCCTTCCGTCTATTTGGTGTGATGTTCTCTGGAGTGGTGCTGGTGGCCATTGTAAGCCAGATGGTACCGGTTTTTGTCCCTTCGCTGATCTATTTCTTTGAATTGTTCATGGGTGTTATCCAGGCATTCGTGTTTGGGATGTTAACCATGGTCTTTATGGCGCAGGCTACCCAAGGCCATGGGGGTGAAGAGCATCAATAAACTGCGGTAGCAGGTCGATTGAATTTTCTTTACGGAGGAATGGACTGATATGACTGGTGATATTGTTGCAGCTGCAAAATTTATTGGCGCTGGATTATCCATGATCGGCGCGCTTGGCGCAGGTGTTGGGATCGGAATGTCTGTTCAGGGTGCACTGGAAGGCATGGCCCGCAACCCGGATTCTTACGGAAACCTGTTGACCAATATGATCCTGGGTATCGCGTTCTCTGAGGCAATCGCGATCTACTGTCTGGTTATCGCGTTCCTGATGCTCTTTGTACTATGATCTCAAAGCAAAAACCGGGAGGAAAATCCATTGGATAAACTAGGTATCAATCTTGGATTGTTGATCGTCCAGATACTCAACTTTGCGATCATCTTTATTGTTTTGCGCGCATGGTTATTTAAACCGCTGATGAAAATGATGGAAAAGCGCAAGCAAACAGTAGCCCAGAGTCTCGAAGATGCCAGGATCGCTGCAGAAGCGCGTGCTAATGCTGAAAGTGAAGCCGATAAGATCGTTTCTGAAGCCCAGGCTAAAGCGGCTGACCTGTTGCGTGATGCAACCGACCGAGCCGGAAAGATCGAACAAGACCTGAAGGTGCGCTCCGATGCGGATATTATGAATGCCCGTCAGGCTGCCCTGGCAGAGGTGGAGCAGGACCGCATCCGTATGCTGAGCGAACTGCGCGGTCAGGTGGTTTCACTGGCGATGGCAGCCAGCCATAAGCTGATCGGGGAATCGCTCCTGCGGGATGAAAACCGGCAGCGAGCATTGCTGGAAGAATTCTTCTCCGGCGTAAAAGACGGCAAATTTACCTTGCTGGACCAGTATGATTACCAGGGCAGTAAGGCTGAAGTTACCAGTGCGCTTCCCTTGCGGGATGATGAACAGGCGACGGTGCGTAAGGACCTGCTCAAAGCTATGGGTGGTGCAGGTGATGTCGTCTTTAAAGTAGACCCGAATATCCTGGGCGGCCTGGTTATCCGGGTGGACGACCGGGTGGTAGATGGCTCGGTCGCCGGCCAGCTGCAAGGTTTACGGCAGGAATTGCTGTAAGTTGAAATACCTGCACAATCATGCCCCGGGGTCACCGGGGCATTTTATTTGGGATATCAAGATACGTTATACTTGGAAAAATGAGACTGGATACACTGTTTGAAAAGCTCCCGGTTCGGGTGCTGCAACCGGAAAAATTGCCGCTGCTTGAGATCACCGGGATTGTGTTCGATTCACGCAAGGTTGAACCCGGTTTCCTGTTCGTAGCCCTGCAGGGCTTCAGCATGGATGGACACCGTTACATTGCGGATGCCGTCCAGCGCGGCGCTGTAGCGGTAGCAGGTATGCAGCCGCAGGCAGAGATTGGGGTGCCTTACATCCAGGTCGATGATTCCCGCAAAGCGCTTGCAGCCCTGGCAGCTGCCTGGCACGGTTACCCTGCCAGGAAACTGACCGTCATCGGTGTCACCGGCACTGACGGGAAAACCACCACTACCAACCTGATCAACCAGATCCTCGTTACGGCCGGCATGAAAACCGGGATGATTTCCACCGTCAACGCGGTTATCGGGAGCCGTGAGGTAGACACCGGTTTTCACGTCACCACCCCCGATGCACCGGATGTGCAGGCCTACCTGGCGGAAATGGTGAAAGCCGGGTTGACTCACGTGGTGCTGGAAACCACCTCGCACGGGCTGGCCCAGCAGCGGGTAGATGCGTGTGAATTCGACATTGCCGTTGTGACCAACATTACCCACGAACACCTTGATTTTCATGGATCTTATGAGAATTACCGGGCTGCCAAAGCACGGCTGTTTGAGTACCTGGCAGAGACTGCACCCAAGGTGCAAGGCAACCCTCGCCTGGCAGTATTGAACCGGGATGACAGCTCATATGGCTACCTTTCCTCCATCCCGGGGATGAAGCAGGTTTCATACAGCCTGAAACCAGGCGCCGACCTGCAGGCAGAAGAAATCATGTACTCCCCTCAAGGGATCCGGTTCATTGCTGCGGGCAGAAATTTCCGGCAGCCAGTTTTCAGCAAACTGGTTGGCGCTTTCAATATTTCCAACATCCTGGCCGCCATGTCCGCAGCCATTTATGGGCTAAGTATTGATCCGCAGATTGCTGCGAAAGGGATTGCCAGCCTGGAAGCTGTTCCCGGGCGGATGGAGCGGATCGACCTGGGGCAGGATTTTACCGCCATTGTGGATTTTGCCCATACGCCGAATGCCCTGGCAGTGGCACTGCAGGCAGTACGCCAGATGACCGAAGGAAAAGTAATTGCTGTATTCGGTTCAGCCGGGCTGCGTGACAGAGCAAAACGCAGGATGATGGCTGAAGTCTCCATCGGGCTGGCAGACCTGACGGTTTTGACTGCTGAAGACCCGCGCACCGAATCGCTGGATGATATCCTGGCAGAAATGGCAGATGCAGCCGTGGGCAAAGGCGGCGTGGAAAGAAGGAATTTCTGGCGGGTACCGGATAGGGGTGAAGCGATCCGGCAGGCTATCCGCCTGGCACAGCCGGGCGACCTGGTGGTTGCATGCGGAAAGGGGCATGAGCAATCCATGTGTTTCGGCGAGACCGAGTACGCTTGGGATGACCGCACAGCCATGCGGGCTGCCCTGGCAGAATTCCTTCAAAAAGATGGTCCTGCCATGCCAGTATTGCCAACCAGCCCGTAAAACCGTGATACAATACTTGCCGCTGGTTCATTGATGTCTGTCACCGAGTTTAGCATCCCGCAGAAGTTCAAAACCAACCGCAAAGGACCCATCCGCTGGGTTCTTTCCCATGCGGTACATAACTGGTATCTGATCCTGATCGCCACCCTTGGGGCGCTGCTGAATGCAGCTCTGATGTCGGTTTCCCCGAAATTAATTGGGAACGCATACAACCTGATCACCGCGCCGAACGCCCGCGAGAATCTGGAGAACCTGGGCATTATTGCCTTATTATTAGGTGGCACCCAGCTCATTAGGGGCGGTATGCAGATGATCCGCAATCTGGGTTTCGAGCTGGTTGCTCAGCGTACCGAGCGCAACGTACGCGAGGAACTCTACATTAACCTGCTCGGGAAGAGCATGACCTTCCACAGCCTGCAGCCGGTTGGCGATACCATGGCCAGGGCAACCAATGACGTGCGCCAGGTAAATTTTCTCTTCAGCCCTGGGTTGAATATAGTGATCGGGTCGCTCAATTTTTTGATTATGCCGCTTATCCTGGCGCCGACCTATCACCCTGCCTTGATCATCACCCCGGTCGTCTTCATCATCTTCTACTTCCTGGCGCTGTGGGAATATATGCATAGCCTGTCGCCAGTTACCGACCGGGTGCGCTCAACATTCGGGAAGCTGAATACCCGCCTGGCTGAAGCATTGGACGGAATTGAGACCGTCAAAGGCGCTTCACAGGAAAAAGCAGAAGTCTCACTCTTTACCAAAAATGCATCCGGATATAAAGAAGCCGTTATTGACCAGGGTAAAATAGAAGCCCGTTTCTTGCCGCTTTTACTGCTCTCAACAGCCCTTGCCGGAGGTCTGCTGCATGCGCTTTTACTTTTACGGGCTGGTGAGGTCAACATGGGACAGGTGATCGGTTATTACGGTACCCTGATGATGCTTGATTTCCCGACATTTTCTTCCCTTTGGGCTTATTCACAAATAGCTTCCGGCCTGGCTGGCGCCCGCCGCCTGCTGGAATTGATGAATAAGGAGAACAATCTCGACCAGAATGCCACCGGGTATGACCATGCTATGCAGGGAGAGGTGGAGTTTAAGGATGTCTGCTTCCAGTATGAATTTGGTGATCCGGTACTGGATGGGATCCAGTTCAGGGTAAAACCTGGGCAGACGGTGGCTATCGTCGGGCAGACTGGCTCGAGCAAGACCAGCCTGGTGAAATTGATCAACCGCACTTATGATGTCACCCAGGGGCAGGTGCTGGTTGACGGGTTGGATGTACGTGAATGGAACCTGGAAGCCCTGCGCAAAAACATCTCGATCATTGAACAGGATATCTTCTTGTTTTCCAGCAGCATTGCCGAGAATATTGCATTTGGTAAACCGCATGCCACCCAGGAAGAGATTGAAGCTGCTGCCAGGGCTGCCCAGGCGGATGAATTCATCCGCACCTTCAAAGATGGCTATCAGACCGTGATCGGAGAGCGCGGGGTTACCCTTTCGGGAGGGCAGCGCCAAAGACTGGCGCTGGCGCGCGCATTCTTAACCGACCCGCGCATTCTTGTTTTGGATGACTCAACCAGCGCCATTGATAGTGCAACCGAAGACCTGATCCAGCGTGCTATTCATGCTGCTACCCGCGGGCGCACCACCTTCATTATTACCCACCGCCTTTCGCAAATCCGCTGGGCAGACCTGATTCTGGTGATGCGAAAGGGCAGGCTGACTGCTTTCGGTACTCATGATGAACTGATGAAAACTTCTGAAGCCTACCGCAGGATCTTCAGCGAAACATAAGGATTGACAGGCAGGCATGGGCTTTTTTAGCGGATTGAACGCAGAGAAATATGACCGCAAGTACAAGGATCGAGACCTTGTCAAGCGGATCCTGATGTATTTTAAGCCTGAAGCCAGGAAGATCCTGGTGGTGGCTGTATTCACCATCCTGGTTTCGCTTGCCAGTGCATCTTCCGTCTTGATAATCTCGCGAGCGGTGGATCTGCTTGCGAAAGATCCCAGGCTGGCAAGCATTTTGATTATTTCCTTCCTGGCACTCTTTATCGGCATTTTTATCTGGGTTTCCAACCTGATCAGCCGGCGGACGATGATCAAGGCTATTGCCAACGTGGTCATGCAGTTGGCCAGTGACGGCTTTGAGGCGGCTGCCAATCACGACCTGTCTTTCTATGACGAGTATCCTTCCGGCAAAATTGTCTCGCGTATCACCTCCGATTCGCAGGATTTCGGACAGTTGATCAACATCATTGCAAACGTGGCTTCGCAGCTACTTGAGGCAGCTGTTCTGGGTATTGTGCTGGTCAATATAGAATGGCGCCTATCGCTCATGGTTTTCGCCATTATGCCGATCGTTTTCGGTTTTGGGTTATTGTTCCGGCGTTTTGCGCGTAAAGCTACACAGCAGGGTATGCGTGCTATGGCAGAAGTGAATGCAACCATTAAGGAAACCATCAGCGGCATTGCGGTTGCCAAGAACTTCCGCCAGGAAAGCAGCATTTACGCTGATTTTGCCAAAGCCAATGACAAATCTTTCCAGGTCAACTGGCGGCGCGGCATGGTGCTGGACACCGTTTTCCCCCTCCTGAACTCCATGGCGGGGGTGGCAACTGCCGTTCTCCTTTACGTTGGCGGTGTTTCAGCTGTGAATGCAGTCCTGACTGCAGGAGCCTGGTACCTTTTCCTGAACAGCCTGGACCGTTTCCTTTCCCCGGTGATGAATATTTCTGCCTTCTGGTCATCCGTGCAAAACGGGTTATCAGCTGCAGAACGCGTTTTTGCGTTAATCGATGCTGAACCGGTTGTTATCCAGAAAGACAATTTCCCTGTAAAAACTTTGAAGGGGCAGGTTGATTTTGAGCATGTTTATTTTCATTATAAAGAAGATGAGCTTGTACTGGAGGATTTTAACCTGCACATCCAGCCGGGTGAAAATCTGGCACTGGTGGGGCATACCGGGGCTGGCAAGTCATCCGTCGCCAAGCTGATCGCCCGTTTCTATGAATTTCAGGGCGGTAAAATTCTCATCGATGGGCAGGATATCCGCAGTTTTGACCTGGCAACCTACCGCACCCACCTGGGTATCGTTTCGCAGGTGCCTTTCCTGTTCTCGGGCAGCGTGCTGGATAACATCCGTTATGCCTGCCAGGAAATCACTGACAGTGAGATACTCAACCTGGCCAGGCAGATCGGTGATGGAGAATGGATCGAGACTTTGCCTAACGGGTTGGAAACCGAAGTGGGGGAACGCGGAACGCGCCTGAGCATGGGGCAACGCCAGCTGGTTTCATTGATGCGGGTACTGGTGCAGAGGCCTGAGATCTTTGTCCTGGACGAAGCTACTGCCAGCATTGACCCCTTCACCGAATGGCAGATACAGCAGGCATTGACTCTAATCTTGAAGCAGGCAACCAGTATTTTGATTGCCCACCGCTTATCCACGGTCAAGAGCGCCGACCGGATCATTGTGATGGACCATGGCAAGGTGATTGAAGAGGGCAGCCACACCGGGCTGTTGAATGCTGGTGGGCATTACGCCACCCTGTATAACACCTACTTCCGCCACCAGAGCCTGGAGTACGTGGAAAAATCACGGGATTTGATAGGGACTACCGATTAATTAAAAAACAGACCGCCATCAACTGGCGGTCTGTGATTTAGCTGGCAATTTGGATGCTTACCTGCGGTATCCGCCGCTGCGGCGGTCGCCGCCTGAATTGCGCCGGTCTCCGCCACGGCGGTCATTGCCGCCGCGGTTCCCGCCGCCGGACCTGTTTCCACCGCCGGTTTTGGGGCGGTCGTTGGCTGCGGCTTCTTCCGCTGTCCAACCTTCCAGGACTGCCTGGCGGCTGAGGCGGACTTTGCCGTTTTCATCGATGCCTGTGACCATCACGGTGAGTTCATCACCCAGGTTGGCGACATCTTCCACCTTGTTGACGCGTTCGCTGTCAAGCTGCGAGATATGCACCATGCCGTCAATGCCGGGCAGGATGTTAACGAATGCGCCGAAGGATTCGACCCGCACCACTTTGCCGGTGTAGATGTGCCCGATCTCGGGGCTTTCGGTTAAGGCCAGGATGCGATCGCGCACCAGATTTTCGGCCACACCGTCAACCGCGGCGATAAAGACTGTTCCGTCTTCAGCAATGTCGATCTTGGTGCCGGTTTCTTCCTGCAGGGCACGGATGTTCTTTCCACCGGGGCCGATCAGGGCGCCGATCTTATCCTGCGGGATCTTGACAGTGGTAATGCGCGGGACATGCGGCTTCAGTTCGGGACGGGGAGTCGGGATGGTCTCGAGGATCTTGCCCAGGATGAATTTGCGGGCTTCTTTTGCCTGCGCTAGCGCCTGCGACATGATTTCGGGGGTGATGCCCGCGATTTTGATGTCCATCTGCAGGGCAGTGATACCTTCGCCGGTGCCGGCTACTTTGAAATCCATATCGCCGAGGTGGTCTTCAGCGCCCTGGATGTCGGTCAGGATGGTGTAGGTATCGCCTTCTTTGATCAAACCCATTGCCACACCGGCTACGGGCGCCTTGATCGGTACTCCGGTATCCATTAAAGCCAGGGTTGAACCGCAAACGGATGCCATTGAGCTGGAACCGTTGGATGCCAGCACTTCGGATACCAGGCGGATGGTGTAGGGGAATTCGGTCTCGTCAGGCAGCACAGGCACCAGGGCACGTTCTGCCAGGGCGCCATGCCCGATTTCACGCCGGCTCTGTCCGCCAAGGCGTTTCACCTCGCCGGTGCTGTAGGGCGGGAAGTTGTAATGGTGCATATAGCGCTTTGAGTCATTGGGTGACAACGAGTCAAGCTCCTGGGCTTCCTTGGGGGTTCCAAGCGTGGCCAGGGTAAGTACCTGGGTCTCGCCGCGGGTAAACAGGCCAGCTCCATGGGCGCGGGGCGAAAGACCAACCTCGCACCAGATTGGGCGGATCTCATCCACAGAACGACCGTCAAGCCGTTTCTTGTCGAACAGGATACGGCTGCGGACTGCCTGTTTCATCACTTCATGGAAGGCTTCTTTGACTTTGCCGGCTTTTTCAGGTTCTTCAGGTGTAACGAAGGCTTCAACTGCTTCCGCTTCAAGGGCTTTCATGGAGTTGTTGAATGCTTCTTTGGCAAGCGGGGCATTTAGCGTTTCGACCAGTTTGCTGCCGAATTTGGCAGAGACCTGCTCAACCAGTGCCTGGTCTATGCTGAAAAGCGGGACTTCGCGTTTGGCTTTACCCGTTTCAGCAGCCATTTGCAGCTGCAGGTCGATGATCGGCTGGATGGTCTGGTGGCCAAAAACCAGGGCTGCTACCATGTCTTCCTCTTTGACCTCGTTTGCGCCGCATTCTACCATCAGGATGGCGTCGCGCGTACCGGCAATGCGCAGGTCAATATCAGACTGGTCAAGCTGGGCGTAAGTGGGGTTGACGACGAGCTGGCCGTCGATCCTGCCAACACGGACACAACCAACCGGGCCGCCCCAGGGGATATCGGAGATCATCAATGCTGCGGAAGCAGCATTGACTGCCAGGACATCCAGGGGAAGCTCCATGTCTGATGAAATTGATGACATGATCACCTGCACCTCATTGCGCATGTCCTGTTGGAAAAGCGGGCGCAGGGGCCTGTCGGTCAGGCGGGCAGTCAGGACAGCCTCGGCTGGGGGACGGCCTTCACGGCGGAAGTAAGAACCGGGGATGCGTCCTCCGGCATACAGTTTTTCTTCATATTCTACGGTGAGGGGGAAGAAGTCCTGTCCCTCACGGGGCTCATCGCCCATGGTTGCGGCTGCAAAGACGATGTTGTCGCCGACACGCACCGTCACTGCACCGCCAGCCTGGGCAGCCAGTTTACCGGTTTCAAAGGTAAAAGGTTGACCACCCACCTCGGTTGAATACATTTTCGATTCAGGTTTCATTTATTTCCCTATTCTATTGTTCCCACCTTGTTAGGGACTGAAAATGAGCCAGAAAACCTTTCCGGGTCCTTTTCAATACCCAACCGGTGGGGAAGTGGGGTAGATGGGTTTGCCCATCTACCCGGTTTAATTTTTGCGAACTATTTCATCCGCAGGTTCAGGTTTTCCACCAAAACTTTGTAGCGGGTGAAATCTTTTTTGCGGAGATACGCCAGCATCCCGCGGCGCTGCCCGACTAACCGTAGTAATCCACGGCGGGTGGATTCATCGTGCTTGTGGATGCGCAGGTGCTCGGTCAGCTCTTTGATGCGGGAGGTCATTATTGCTATCTGGACCTCGGCTGAACCGGTATCTCCCTCATGCGTTTTGTAAGTTTCAATGATGCTTTGTTTTGCTTCTTTCTTCATGACGTCTGCTTTTCTCCTGAATAATATGTGCAAGTCTCCATGCCGGCAGCCTGAGCCGCAGGTAGGACCAGTCGACTGACAATTATACTACATAAAAACAAGAGTAAGAAGGTCGGGATTACAAGCCCTGCAGCTGGGCATCCCGGTCCAGCATATCCGGCAGGGTGACACCCATGCCTGCCAGCCAGGAGATATCCAGCTTCCAATCATGCTGGCTGCGCTGCTCAAATACATCAAATACCAGATCCAGGTATCTGCTTACCTGGATCTGGTTCCAGTTGTTGATCTCAGCCAGGTGTTCTTCTGCCTGGTAGTGCCAGCCCATTTTCCTGGCAAGCGCCATGTGTTTTACCCGGTGGCAATCCCGGCATAATGCCACCAGCCCGGTCAATGACTGCACATGGGTTTCGTCATCATAGTTCCATATTTCATGGCACTCGAGAGAACGGCCGTTGCCTGTCGAGTGGCAGATCTCGCAGCGGTAATTGGCCCTGAAATAGCACTGCTGCCGCAGCATGTCCCAGTCTTTTTTGCTCAGGTTGGACCTGAGGTTGGAGAAGAAACAGGTTTGCGGAACGAGTTCGATGGTCAGCTTCATTGGGTTTCCTGAGGTGCATTTTCAGCAGCAGGCTCTGTGCGCATTTCCGCCAGCAGCGAACCCCGGACCGGATCATCAAATTCGGCTATGGCTTTTCTCAGCACACTCGCCGCAGCATCAGATACGCCCAATCGGATGGTCTGCCGGATAAAGTAAGCGGTCTCTGCCGGGCTGCGCTTTCTCAATTGCCTGAAAACCTCCAGCAATACCTCCTGCAGGGGCTGGGGGTGGCTCTGTAAAATGCCATTGAGTATTTCAAAGACAGGCGGGATATTCTCAAATGCGGGTTCGGCCAGCAAGATCTGGATCAAGTATGCTGTAAGGCGGTGGCGGGGCAGGTCCTGGCTGGCAGACCAATCCTTGAGCACAGCAAGCAGGATTTCCGGTTGATCCCTGCGGATGGCGGTAGTGCTTTTTTCCAGCATTGGCTTAAGCACCTTGCTGTCCTTGATGCCGGCAGACCATAACTGGATGCGTGACCTGACGTCATCCAGCTGAGTTGAGGGCAGCATCCCCAACAGGGATGCCGCTAACAACTTCGGTTCAAGCATGCTTTCCTGCCAGAGAATGTCAGCCAGGGTCAGTGCGGCTATCGGGTTTTCTTCACAACGGGATCGCAGCTCAAGTTCTATCTGGCGGGTTACCAACGGAGGCACATGGTAAGCCTGGTGAATGTGCTTTGTCAGCACCAGGTCTCCGGGGCGGTAAACCCGGTCTGCATAATAACTAAAGATATTGTGCAGTTCGAGGGCAAATTCCTGCGGGCGGGTAAACCGCCAAATCAACCCATCGATCTGGATTTTCAGGCGTGAAAGGTCAACTGCTGGCATGGCTATAACTTATCTCCAGTCTTAAGGTCGGGCAGGCCGCAAAGTTATCCATCCTGGATTAAACGCCGCCAGCATTCAGGCTAGTAAGCCCTGGCAAAGTAAACTTTTTTGTCCGCCGGCTGGCCGCAGTAGATGCACTTGCCTTTACCGCCTTCCTGGTCCAGCGGAATGCAGCGGGTGGTGGCTTTCGTTTCTTCCTTGATCTTTGCTTCGCAATCTGCACTGCCGCACCACCAGGCATAAGCCCAGCCGTTCTGAACGACCTCTTTAAGGTGCCCGTAGTCGCGCGGTTCGAAAATATGTTCATCCCTGAAGCGGGTTGCCTTTGCAAGCAGGCCTGCCTGCACTTCGTCCAGCAGGCTGCCTATCTGGGCTGCCAGGTTTTCCATCGAAAGGATGCTCTTGCCGGGTTTGCCGGGGATGTCCCTGCGGGCAGCCATCACGCTGTGTTTTTCTACATCCTTGGGACCGATCTCAAGGCGCAGCGGTACGCCTCGCATTTCCCAATCGTTGAACTTGAACCCAGGGGTGACTTCCGTGCGGTCATCCACCTTCACCCGGAACTCGGAAAGCAATCCCTTAACCTGTTCCACAACCGGCAGCACGGCTGATTTTTCTTCATCATTACGGTAAATGGGTACGATCACCAGCTGGATAGGAGCCAGTCTGGGGGGAAGCACCAGGCCCTGGTCATCGCCGTGGGTCATAATTATGGCGCCGACGAAGCGGGTTGAGAGCCCCCAGGAAGTTGTCCAGCAGTACTGCAAGGTGTTCGATTCGTCCAGGAAGCGGATTTCGAAGGCTTTGGCAAAATTCTGCCCGAGGTTATGGGAGGTGCCGGACTGGAGTGCACGCGTATCTCCCATCATGGCTTCGATGGTGTACGAATGCTGTGCGCCGGCAAATTTTTCGGTTGCGCTCTTCCTGCCGCGAATGACCGGCACTGCGGCATCATTTATGGCAAAGTCGGCATACTGGTTGAGCATGCGGATGGTTTCTTCTTCTGCTTCGGCTGCAGTGGCATGGGCAGTGTGCCCTTCTTGCCAGTAGAATTCAAGGGTGCGCAGGAACAGGCGGGTGCGCATTTCCCAGCGCACGACATTTGCCCACTGGTTGATCAGAACCGGCAGGTCGCGGTAGGATTTGATCCATTTGGAGTACATGTGCCCGATGATCGTTTCCGAGGTAGGCCTTACTACCAGTGGCTCTTCCAGGGTTTCGCCGCCGCCGATCGTGACCACAGCCAGTTCAGGTGAAAACCCCTCGACATGCTCTTTTTCTTTCTCCAGGAATGACATCGGGATGAACAGCGGAAAGGCTGCATTAACATGGCCGGTTGCTTTGAAGCGCTTGTCGAGGGCGGACTGGATGTTCTCCCATAACGCCCATCCATACGGGCGAACAACCATACAACCGCGCACCGGGGCATAATCTGCCAGTTCGGCGCGCTGCACCAGGGTGTTGTACCATTCGGAATAATTTTCTGCTCGGGTTGGTAATTTCTCTTCGCTCATTGAATTCCCTGTGCTCAGGACTCAGCCATTCTTGCCCGGCTGGTGATTGTTTAGCAGGCTTACAGCACTTTCTGCATCCGGTACGAACTGGAGCCATTCCCAGTCATGCTCTTTTATGAATTGACCCAGGTTGGCATGCAGGCAGTCAAAAACCTGGCGCCACCCTTCACCAATCACGATACACGGTTTCGGATCCAGGGCTTTTACCAGCAGCCGGTTCCACATCATCAAGATCTCCGCCATGGTACCCACGCCGCCCGGCAGGGCAATGCCAGCATCACAACCGTCCAGCAAACCGATCAAGCGTTCGTGCAGGGTGGTATACCGCCATTCTTCCTTAACCCAGTCATTGGGTTGCACACCACGCCAGGCTTCGATCTCTTCACAAGTGACGCCAACCACATGCGATCCGGCATCGTGGGCCCCGCGTGAAGCGGCTTCCATCATGCCGATATAGCCGCCGGTAAGCACGGTGTGCCCGGCTTCACCCAGCATTTTTCCCAGCCGGTAAGCTTCCTCGTATGAAGCGTCGCCGGGTTTTGCGTTTGCTGCACCAAAGACAGATACTTTCATTGCCTCTCCTGAATTCGTCAATTGTACCTTAATTATCTGCCATCAATCCGCTGCCTGGTTTCAGGGCTTTCAGCGCAATCCTGGCTGTGGAAACCTGTTCAGGATGCCAGCCGTCTTCAGAAACCATGGCATTCAAGTGGTCCAGCACCACCTTCCTGCTGGCAGGGTCTAATTCCGCAAAGACCTTCCGGATTTCATCAGGGTCGCGTGATAAAAGGGAATTCCAGATAGTTTCAAGATTGTTCATATTCGTTCCTAATCGTAAAAAGAAAGAACCAGGCACTCGCACCTGGTTCTCTTCAGATTCTTGAAAGGGTTACTCTTCTTTGCGGCTCTCAAGTTCCTTTTGCCGGGCGGCGATGATATCTGCTGCCACGTGCTGCGGAACAATCTCATGGTGGTCATAATCCATGGTGAAGATGCCGCGGCCGCCGGTGATAGAACGCAACTGGGTGGTGTAGCGCTGCATTTCAGCCAGCGGAACCTGGGCAGAGACGGTGGATTTTCCTTTTTCAGTTTCCATACCCTGGACACGCGCCCGGCGGGTATTGAGGTCACCCAGAACATCGCCCATGTTGTTTTCGGGAACAATGATCTTGACGTTCATGATCGGCTCGAGCAGGATTGGGTTGGCATCTTTGAACGCCAGTTTGAAGGCTTCGCGGCCGGCAATTTCAAACGCGATCGGTTTAGAGTCAACCGGGTGCTCTTTACCATCGAATACTGCCACACGCACACCATTTACCGGGTAACCGGCCAGCACGCCTTCTTTCATGACGCTGCGGATGCCTTTTTCAATAGCAGGGATGTAGCTGGCGGAAATTGCACCACCGAAGATCTCATTGGCGATCTCGAAATCGCCGTCGGGGAAGGGCTCGACCCTCAGGTGGACCTCGCCAAACTGGCCGGAACCGCCGGTTTGTTTTTTGTGGCGGTACATGGCGGAAGCTTTCTTATTGATGGCTTCCTTGTAGGGAACCTTGGGGATATCGGTCAACAGGTTCACCTGGAATTTGCTCTCAGCCCTGCGGATGGCAACATCGATGTGCTGGTCGCCCATACCCTGCAGGATGGTCTGGTTGGTGGTTCCGTCCATGCGCCAGGAGAGGGTCATATCCTCTTCGCACAGGCGGGTGAGTGATGAACTGATCTTGGTCGAGTCAGCCTGTGATTTGGGGAAGATGGCAACCTGGTACAGGGAATGTGGGAATTCTGGCACCGGGATGCTGTAGGCGCTGCTTTTATCGCAGAACGTGTTGCCGGTTGTGGTTTCGCCTAGCTTGGCAACAGTGCCGATATCGCCCGCATGCAGTGTTTTTACCGGGAGGGATTCTTTGCCGCGTGTGACTGATAGGGAACTCAGCCTTTCTTCAACACCCTTGGTGTTGTTCCATACCCGGCTGTCTGCAACCAGTGAACCGGAGTAGATGCGGAAGAATGTTTGCTTGCCCACAAAGGGATCAGCTGTAGTTTTCCAAACATAAGCCGCCAGGGGACTGCCATCGGATGCTTTCAATTCGACCTTCTCGCCTTTGGCTGTTGCCACAGCCGGAGCTGCATCTTTAGGTGAGGGGAGCAGGTCAATAACAGCATCCAGCAGGCGGCTTGTGCCGATCTCGGCGCTTCCGGCAGAAACCAGCACAGGGATGAACGAGTGTGAAATGACCGCAGCCCGTAATCCGCGTACGATCTCCTCATCGGAAAGGACACCGCTTTCAAAGAACTTTTCCATCAACTGGTCGTCGCCTTCGGCGGCAGCTTCGATCACGGTGCTGCGGGCAGATTCGGCTTCGGCTTTGTATTCAGCTGGGATATCCACTACCGTCTTGCCATCGCCTTTGTAAGCTTTCATGGTAAGCAGGTCGATCACACCCTGGAATTCCAATTTTTCACCCCAGGGGATCTGGAGGGGCAGGAAACGGGTATCCGAAATGCCGTCCATAGAAGCTAGCGCTTTCTGGAAACTGGCATTCTCGCGGTTCATTTTATTAATCACCAGGATACGCGGCAGGTTGAATTTGTCGCAGTAGTTCCAGGAAATTTCAGTACCAACCTCGCGGCCTGAAACTGCATCCACCAGCACCAGGGCTGCATCGGCAACGCTCATGGCTGAGATTACTTCACCCACAAAATCGGTATATCCGGGGGTATCCAGGAAATTGATTTTGTGGTCGCGGTACTCAATCGGAATCACGCCAGTGTAAAGAGAAATACCACGGCGGATTTCCTCCTCATCAAAATCGGAAGCGGTGGTGCCATCTTCGATCTTCCCCATACGGGTGGTTGCACCTGTAAAGTGGAGAAATGCTTCTGTCAGTACGGTTTTGCCAGCGCTGCTGTGCGATGTGATGACAACGTTACGAATGGACTCGGTAGAATACTCTTTCATGCAAACGAATTCCTTCTCTTTACGCGATAATAGCCGCAAGCGGCTCTATTTACTCTTCGGGTTCTGCGAAAACCCTTGCAATTATATCAGACGTTCAGGAGTCTGCAACCAGTACTTTTTCCATTCTCCAGGCTGGCTGCTCCACTGTATGCCAGACATTTTTCTCATCGGGGTAACTCCAAACCCCCGGTTCGTGGGCAGTGACCTTGAATCCCAGCCTTTCATACAACTGCCTGGCACGCGGGTTATCCTTGGCAACATTCAGGGTTGCTGTCCGTATCCCCCGTTTCACCAGTTCTGCTTCTACAGTGCTCATCAATACGGTTCCGATTCCAAGGCTGCGGAACTGGGGTTTGACGCGGATTGAATACATGTATGCCCTGTCTGTGCCATTAGCCAGCTCGGGCCGGTCGCAAATGAACTGGACAAAGATTTGACCGATCACCCCTTCTTCCGGCAGGGTGACCACCCAGGCGGCCAGTTTTCCGGTTTGTATGCGGCGGTAAGCATTTTCGTACACCTTGCGGAAATGCTTGAACTCACCGTTCCATTCCAGAGCAGGGAGGTCCGATTCTTCCAGGGGACGGATCACCAGCTGTGATAAGAAGTTTTCAGGAGATTGCGGCTGTTCCATTTGGGTTATTCCGGCAGCTGTTTAAGCATTTGCTGCAAGTACTGGTCTTCTTCAACAGCAGAATGGATCCTGCCATCCAGCCAGGCAGTGCGTAATCCAGCCAGGATCTTTTTATAAATTGGACCCGGTGGAACCTGCAATTCCTGCAGGCGCACTCCGTCTGTGACCGGACGGACATGTTTCCATTCAACAGTGTATTGCTGGATGCGCTGTTTGGCCCCGGCAGGGATGTCCAGGAGTTGGATGGCATAAAGCGCTTCAGCGGGTACCATATCCAGGCGGTTGACTACCTGCCCCGGTGTGAGCGATTCCAGGCTTTCCAGGTCCTCCCACAACTTTCTGAAAGCCACCAGGCAGAGAATGGTGTGGTGCGGCAACCGCAGCCTGGCGACTACAGTGCGCAACTTATCAGGGGTCATCCTTCCCAGCCAGATGGTGTAGGCAAGCACACGCCGCGTTTGCATAGAAGGTTCAATACCCCAGGCATCATCTGGCGGTGTTTTCATCACCTCGCTAAATTGCCGGGCAATATCTGCCTGCCACTTTAATTCTGGATGGATGGAGGGCAGCAATTCCAGCTCCTGCAGTCGGGCAAAAATGTGGTCCGGGTCGGGCTCTGCCATCATCAGGTCCAGCTCGTGGCGCAGGCGGTCTCCGCTAACCTGGCGCAGTAATGCCTTTGCTTCAAGCAGGAGTTGCAGGGTGCGGGCTTCAATTTGGAAATTAAACCGCTGTTCAAAACGGACAGCCCGCAAGATGCGGGTGGGATCGTCAACAAAGGAGAGGGAATGAAGCACCCTCACCAGGCCGCGGTGCAGGTCGCTGGCACCATCCCAGTAATCATACAGCGCACCGTAATGCCTGCCGTCCAGGCGGAGGGCAAGTGTGTTAATGGTGAAATCCCGCCGCTGCAGGTCCAGCTTAATACTGGATTTTTCTACCGTGGGCAAGGCTGAGGGGTAATCGTAAAATTCCCGCCGTGCGCTGATTAAATCAATGCTCGCAGGCAGCTGGCCAGGGGCGGCATCCTCAAATTCCGGTAGCGATGCGGTTAACTGGGCATGGATATCGGCGATCCACCACTTGGCGGTGCCGAAGCGCCTGTGGCTGACCACCCTGCCGCCGTGCAAGTTTGCCAGCTGTTTGGCAAGCTGGATAGCATCCCCTTCCACGACGATATCAAAGTCCAGCCCCGGGCGGTTCAATAACAGGTCGCGCACAAAACCGCCGACAATGTACGCCGGGAGGTGGTTCTTGTAAGATTCAGCAGCAATCAATTTCAACAGTCCTAGCCGGGCTGGCGGAAGGGCAGCCTCGAGTTTTTCAGAGAGGTTGGTGCGCTTATGGTGGGCTTCCCCATTCATGGATAGGGTTTTCAACAGGTCTGTACGGGTGACAATGCCCACAACCTGGCCATTCTGCGGGTCAATCACCGGCACCTGCCCCCATCCACTGCTGCTCATGGTCTGCTGCAGATCTTCCAGCGGTTCAGCCGGATGAGCAGTTACCTCTCCGGCTTCCATCAGGCTGCGGGCTGGCAGGTCCAGGTTGTGAGCCAGGGCACGGTCAACTGCCCTGCGTGTCAGCAAGCCGATTACTTTTCCCTCTTCAACTACAGGGTAGCCTTCATATCCGTATTTCTGCATCAGCATGGCTGCTTCGGTGGCAGGAGTCTGCGGTGAAAGCAGCAGGGGGCGGCGCGACATGATCTGCCCAACCGTAACGGGCGGCAAGACATACTCGGGCACAATACGGATGAGCTCCTGGTGTACCTGGCGCAGGGCTTCTGTGTTTTCGAGCCCTCCCTTGAACTTTTCAGGGACAATCAGCGCTGCTGCTGCGCGTGAGTGGCCGCCTCCGCCGAAATGGGCTGCCACACCGGCTGCATTGATGCGGTCATTGGTTGAGCGGGCAACCAGGCGGATGCCTTCTTTGGTCAACACGGTGACGAACAGGCCGTCCGGATCCAGCAGGTCGCGTAATTTGTGGGCGATGCTGGATACTTCATCTGTCATGCTGCTGGCATCTGTACAGCTGACCACCACCTTTTGACCGTGGATGCTGATGGTCTCGGCTGAAGCCAGGAGACGGTCATAAACCTGGCGCTGTTCATCGGAGAGCGGCGGGTTAAGAAAACTGCTGACAACCGTCAGGTTGGCCCCATTTTCCAGCAAGTATGCTGCAGCATGGATATCGCGTGGTGTGGTTGAACTGTAGGTTAACGATCCGGTATCTTCATATATTCCAAGCAGCAACAGGGTGGCGTACAGCGGCTGAGGGCCGCCATTGGGGTTCTGCTTGAGTATTTCAATAAAATGGGTGGTGCAGGATCCTAATAAATGGGTGTTTATCACCCAATCTGCCGGCAAATCTGTACGCGGGATGTGGTGGTCAATCACCTGCACGCTGGCATTCTGTCTGATTCCGCGTAAAGTAACCAGCGATTGTGTATCTACCAAAATGACCGAATCGATCGGGTCAGATGGCAGCTCTTTGGCATCCACGTAAGGCAACTCTGAACTGTAAAGGTTGTAAAAATTGCGTACATTCCGGTTCATTCGCCGCGGCAGTACGGGTACAGCCCCGGGAAACACCAGGCTTGCCCCCAGCACGGCTGCCAGGGCGTCAAAATCCGCCTGTTCGTGGGTCAGAATTACCTGCATAAGCGTATTGTATCCTATTGCGGCTGGATGCATCAAAAAACCTGGCGGGGTTCCCGCCAGGTTCTGGATGGCAATGCTGGATCAGTCTTCCCTCCAGCCTTCCCGGACATAAGCAGTCAACTCAGATACGCTCAATCCCTGGATGCCGAGTTTGTCGATCGTCCTGCCGCTGCGCCGGTAATCGGTGCGGTGGATGATACAGCCCAGGCGCACGATGCTGTCAATGGCGTTGGTTGAAACCCCGTAGCGTTTGCCAAGCTCTGAGATTGGCACCAGGCTCATGGGCACATCTTCGAAAATATAGCGGTGGTTCAAGGTAGCGGGCGCTTTGATACCGTAATACCCCGACTGGTTATGGATGGCTTCATGCAGGTCGTTCCCGCTGACGTTATAAGCCAGGGCAAGCCACTCCATAGCGTTGCGAGCCCGGATACCTAAGGATGCCGCCACGGTTACCCTTTCACGGTCCAGCACTTCCAACACCCTGGCGATGGACGGGGTCACTCCGTCAATGTAGTATTCAAAATCGCCGTGGGTGGATTCGATCCGCCCAGCATTGAGGATGGTGATGGCCGGGTGGAAGATAGCGCCCATGTTATTTAACCCGGTATGAAGGGTGTCAACCCCGTCAATAAATTGTGGAAACACTGAACGGATGGCAGTCAAAACAGTCTTGTTGTGGATGGCAGGTAAGGCTGCCAGGGGAACCGCCTCTTTAATGCGGAAAATGCGTGCCTGGGCTGGACCGTCTGTACGGCTGGCATAAATGAAAGTTTCTGTTTCCGCCAGGATGTAGTGGGCAGTGCAGCCGTTCTTGCGCAGAACACTGTCGAACTCGATACACCCGCAGGTGCGGCCGGGGTGCAGAACAATGATCTGCCCGTCTTTCAGGTGAGGGGCGCACAATTTGGCTATATCCGCGTGGGCTGAGGATGGCACAACAACCATGATCATTTCTGCATCTTCGAGCGCCACTTTCATGTCAGATGTCACTTTTTGGATCCTGGCAAACCCATGCGGTCCGCCCTCATAACTCTCAAGATCGATTCCGCCGCGCTCTTCGATTATCCGTACATGGTCAAATGAGCGGTTATAAAGGGTGACTTCCCTGCCCATCAGCGCCAGGTGGGCTGCCATAGCTTTGCCGCCATGCCCAGCCCCAATTACGGCTATTCTGGTTGGTTCTTTCATAAACTGCCTCCTATTCTTTCAGGTCCAGCATGCGGATGCGCTCAAGTTCATTAACAGCATTGCCAAAGCGGTCAACCGCTTCGCTCGCGCCGTTGATGATATTGGTTCGGGCAATCCCCTGCCCGTATGGATTATTTTTCAACTGGGGGGCATCCATAATACCGGTCGTCACAGCCCTGGTGAGCACAACCGGATCAATAAGGGGGTCCACTTCTGGATTATCTGATAAAGCCCGGATGGCATTCAGGGTGGTGTTTGCTTCTTCGATCAGGTAATCCTTGCGGGCGATAACTGCCTGGTCCTGCAGCATATCCGGTTGGGTGGAGAGGGCATTCTCGATCGCGCGGCGGGCCATGTGCCCGGCTTCGATCACCTCATCAGCTGTGGCAGCATGGTCTGCTTCGGTAAACCCGACAATATGGATAATATGCGGTCGCAGGCTCATTTGCAGGTAAATGCTGGTAGCCAGGTGTGCACGCGCTTCGGCCAGGTTGAGCGGATAGCTCAACAACCCGGTACGAGCCTGTTTCCAGATGCGAAATTCAGGGGTTTTCAATTGCTCGATCATCTCCAGTATGGCAAGCATTTTTGCCAGGTCCATCTGGTCAGAAAGCCCTGGCGGGCTGTTGAACATCATCTGGGCGATATAATCTTTCACACCGAATGCCCTGGCGTTATAAGCAGAGAGAAAGCCTGAAACAACAAAGACCACATCAGAAGAATCGCGCATGCCCCAGTGATGAGGTTCGTTTAATTCAACCGGGATATTTCGTTCGCCATACCAGGCCATGACTTTCTGGTGTTCACGGATGGAGCCAGCCATATCCCAGGGTCCGCGCCCGTCCATCTGGTTGAACCAGAAAAGCGGGATGGCGCACCAGGCATTGTGGATGGTTTCAACAAATACTTCTGCCATGCGGATGAAGTCATCTGTGCCTGAATAGGTCCGTAACAACGGAAAATTTCCTTGCTGGCTGGCCTGGTACAAGTTGCGGAATTCCTGGATGGAGCGCACTGGCACACCGCCCGCCCCGCGCCTACGGGGATTCTGGCGTTCAGGGTGGAAGAAATTTTCCTGGGTTTCCTGGTCCACTCCGAGGGAGATCACATCGATCACCCGCGCATCTGCGATCTTTTCAATCCCTTTCACCGTGGCGGCATAATCCGGTAATCCGAAATGATGGCGCAGGATAGGGTAGGGAGATTTCCACTTGATCCGTGCTATGGTGGTTGTTGGATAACTGTGTGAATCTTCAGCGGTATAACTTTCCCCTTTGAGGTATGCCAGCAATTCTTCCGCTGGCTGGCTGCCGTCAAATACACCATCAAAGAATCCCAGCTTGCTGGCCCGTTCTGCTACCGGCGGTGTCCCGCCAAAAACAAAATGCACACCTTTCTCGCGCAAGTGGTCGGCTGCTTCTGCCAACTCACCCAGCAGCCGTTCGCCTGTTTCAGGGGTCAGGCGGTAAGAAATGCCAATCAGCTGGGCATTTTCGCGTTCAGCTGCAGCCAGCAGTTCATCGATTGACACGGCCGGTCCCAGGAAGACGGGATGCCAGCCTGCCTGTTCTGCCAGCCGTAAGAAATGGGTGATCCCGGCTACATGGACACATTCACCAATGGCAGCTGCCACAACTGTTTTCATCAGGTTGCTCCTATTATGGATGACTGGCGGATGACCAGAACAGGTTCTGGTACCTCAGGGATGACGATCTCCTTTTTCTTGCGGATGACAGACATCAATGTTGCGACCGCCTGCCTGGCCAACTGGTAGATCGGGATATCCACAGTTGTAAGTGGAGGATCACTGTAGGTTGATTCAGCCGTGCCCCCAAACCCGGTTACCCCTATTTCACTGCCCGCCTTGACCTTCTTTTCCCGTAATGCATGCAGCACACCAAATGCAGTCTCATCGGAGATGCACACGATCGCATCCGGACGGGGCTGGTTCTTGAGCAGCTGCAGGGTTGTCTCGTATCCGGAGGATGAAGCATAATTACCCGTAAAAACCAGTTCCGGGTAATAAGCGAGCTGATTGGCTTCCAACCCTTCTTTGAATCCCTCCAGGCGGTTGATGTGGAAGACAGAATCGGCATCTCCGCCGATAAATGCCAGCCTTTGATAACCTTCACTCTTCAGGTGGGTTATGATCCTGGGCAGCATGTATTCATAGGAGCCTTCCAGGGCTGGATAATCCACCGCATCATGGCTGCGGGCAAAAGCCACAAAAGGCATGGCTTCGTCATGCAGGAATTGCACCCGCCAGTCTTCCTTCCGGATCCTTCCCAGGATAACCCCGTCCACTTTCTGTGAACGCGAGAGGCGTTTAAAGATCGCACTTTCCTGATCGGAATCAGGCGGGGCGATTGATACAATGAGATCCACACCATGCACTGCTGCTTCATCTGCAAGCCCGGAAAGCGTGTCGGAAATGGTTGGGTCGTTAAACCGTGCATGGTATGAAGAAAGGACATACCCGATGGCATCGGTTTTCCTGCGGCGCAGCTGCCTGGCTGCCTGGTTGGGAACGTATCCCATTTCGGCAGCGGTTTCCAGAACCCGCACCCGGGTGCGGTTGGAGACATCCGGATAGCCATCCAGCGCCCGGGATACTGTTGTAATGGAAAGGTTTAAGTGGCGTGCAATATCTCTGATAGAAACAGTTTTCATTTGTTTTTCCAAAACGTTTTGGCTTTGCAAAGTATTATATAATAATTTTTGGAGACATGCATTAAAAAATCGAGTTCAGGAGTATACCATGCTGGTAACTAACTGGATGAAGAAGGCAGTTTTTTCTATCTATCAAGGCCAATCTTTGGGTCAGGCTGCGGAACTTCTTGTTCAGCATCATATAGGCACACTGCCTGTAATTGACCTTTCGGGAAGGCTGGTAGGTGTGATCACCCTGGCTGATGTATTGCGGGTGGGCATGCCTGACTTTATCCAGCTGGTAGATGATTTTAAAT
>Ga0228535_1001271_pt1 | contig 42349 bp, 44 predicted proteins | sample SJ1metagenome_FD_168457 | JGI IMG/M metagenome (GOLD analysis project Ga0228535, IMG submission 168457) | Enriched culture of PCE-dechlorinating microbial communities from Ithaca, New York, USA - SJ1 | ecosystem: Engineered > Modeled > Simulated communities (microbial... > Unclassified | place... | reverse complement strand
ATCCGCGCTTGCGACCGGAGTAGCCGGTCGCATCTGTAGCGACTATGACCTCTCTCTTCGGTAGACTCCCTATTACGAACGAGAAGAACCGCTCCAGCAGCGATGTCCAGCGTCGACTGGACATCGCCCGACAAAGAACGGAATGATCTGGCACATGATCGATCCGGAAATACCAGCTCAGCATATGCAGCAGCCCTTCCGCATCGCGGAAGGTCGTGCGGAAGAGCTGCTGGATGAGAAAGCCTATCATGATCGTCCTTTCATCGGAAGAGGGTCGGCCGACCCTCTTCCTGCGTTGCCAGAACGGGAATCCGTTGACGTTCTTCCGTATCGCTTCAAGGGCCAGTTGCAACCGGTGCGCTTCGACCTCGGAGCATCGACCAAGGTCGATGCTGAAGGTGTCGAGGCGCGACTGACCGTCAAACTTGAATATATCGGATGTAATCTCTACAATTGTGGCAACCAATCCAGTCACCTTCCTTGAACAGCTGGCGAATGGATTGGACCACACTTAAATATTTTGTAATCAATATAGGTAACAATATAATATACATAAAATTCAATTATTTGGCGTTGGCAAAGTGTCGGGTTGAATTTTGCAACAAGGCCAATAAAATCCAAAACTAAGCGCCAAGGATCGAGGTATGCAATACTGATCATTGAGGAGATGAAATGGGAGCCAAGCATAAACAGAAGGAGCGGGATAACCCGGATCAGCGCGTCGACGTTCTCCTGGAGGACGCTGTCGAGGAGTACTGTAAGGGCCTAGGCTTCACGGTGGTCCGCGGGAGATCGTTCCCGGACCTCATCCTCGAGGATCAGAATACATGGATAGAGGTCAAGAATTTCCGAGCGAATTCCAAATGGACCGAGAATGATCTTGTGAAGGTCTCCAAGCTGGTCGATGGCCAGGTCGTTTCAGACTTCGAGGGGATCGCCAGCAGGATCGATGATTGCGGGAGGATCATGAGCCGGCTAGCTAAGGAGGTTGGGTGTAAAGAAGTGCCGGAGGGGGTGCATCTTCTGGTACTGATCAGCTCCCCGCCCTACTTCGAGTTAGAGGAGTTCGAGGATGAATACCTGAGGGAGTTCCTTGTTGGTCCGGATCTCAAGGTTCATGTTCGAGCTAAGGACCTTCTCCCCGAGGCTCTCCCCGCCAACGTCTCAGGGATCATCCTTTGGGAAGATGGACACCCGAAGGGGTATCGAAACACAGCCGTGTGGAAGGATGTTCCAGAGAGGATCGTCGAGGCGTTCAACTTCGATCGGGTCCAACATTGAAAATGTAGGAGACGGGAAAGCGCTCTCCGATCTAAGGAGGAGCAAGAACGTCAACGGGGGAGTTTGGAGGATCGCATGACCGCGATTGTCTCCCCCGTACCGCCGAGCCCGTCATCGCCGATCTCGCCGGCCTGTCCTCATTGCGCTTGGGTGTAAATGAACCATTCGCTGATGTGAGTATCGAGTTACATTCCAAGATCCACCCCCCAAATAAGGGTGGGGGATGTTGGTTATGATGAAAGTGATGGATGGTTGAAATAGGACCGCCTTGCAGCGGCCTTAAGTCGTTTGGGGGGTTGCCGCTCTTGATCATCACCACTCCGCCTCGATCCTGAGGTGGAGCAGCACGGTTAAGAGTGTCAGTCTTAGCTTTTTCTGTCTGACCATTTTGTTTCACCATATACTATAGATGTACGGAACGCTGGCCGGACGTTCTGGAAGGTGGTCATCTCCGGTCGACTCGGATCCCACCTCCTCAAAGTACTTTGTCGGTAAGCCCCGCTGTTCTACCCTATAAGAAATGGCCCTGGTCATGCATGCCCGAATGTAAGTTAACTCGATTCGAAGGTTAACTAAGGGTTAACTGTGAATGTTCTCTCTTAAGTTCGAGCAAGCCAGTGGTTGAAAGAAGAGCGTCCTTGTTTTACTCCTTAGTTAAGTTAGTTAAGATAGTTAACAAAAAAGAAGAAAGGGGTTTGTTGCGTTGTCTTGTGTCTTCCGAAACGGGATTTTCGAAAAACGGGGCAATTAGGCTTTCATCCAGCTGCTTTCACGGATACAAATCCCCCAGTGTCCACCACTTCTCTCGACCCATCGGGGACGAACCAATACCCAGACCGTTGGTCCCATGGCCCGGTACGTTTCGCGTAGCCGTTGGTCACTTCATCGCGGTCCTTCAAACCGCGCCTGAGGGCGCTAGGAAAAAGAAGCGTTGCGGCCATGATCGGGAGGGCCCTTCGAGACGAGGCCGATGGAGGGGCGAGCGATCGTGGGACGGTGGGTCCCGTCATGGGCCCCGATGCCTATTCCCCTATGCGATCCCCCGCTCCTTTGGCTCACCTCTTCCCCATGGACGCCAGTACCTGGGAGGCGTATCCCTTGGCCTCCTGAGCGCCCGTGGCCGTAAGAGGCCCCTTCATCCCGGTGACCCCGATATGCAGGACCTCATCCCGAACGGAGAGCCCGTCCGCTTTGGCCATGTCCCGCATCTTCGCGGCCGCCCCCTTGCGCCCCCATTCCCCCTTGGTCCTCTCCCCCAAGTCCTCCGGCACTCCCAGCATGGTGTCGAACATGACGATGGGCTGGTCCTTCCAGCCCATGGCCCTCAGGTCCTTCACGAAGTCCTTGGCATCCTTGGTCATTGTGAACCAGCGGGTCGGGGACCCTATGAACATGATGTCCCCTTCCAACTTCGGTCTCGGCCTGTCCTTCACGCTGACGAGGACCGCCTCATGCCCCTCCGCCCTCAACTGCTCGGCTATGGCCTCGGCCACCTGCTTGGTGGACCCATAGACACTATCGTAGCAAACGACCCCTTTCATCGAAATGCCTCCTTCCCTCCTATCTAATAGCCTGAGCTAGCAGATCAATCTTGGTCTTGAGGATGGCCCGCTCAACACGATGGTTCGGGAAATGGCGCCCGGATCTTTCCTCATATCCCTCTCGAACACACGCACCGTTCGAGAACCGGGGGCGTTCCTATGGATGACGCGGCAGTGGTAAGGCCGGTGGAAGGCCATTTTCAATCCACATTGATGGCCTCATCGTGCCATCAGCGCCCAAACGATGCACGGCACCACCCTATCATTTCCGCTGTCCCCGGGTGTTTAATATAAATAGTAGTAATTGCTTCGCATTATCCGTTGCAAGGGTCAGCTGATCTTTGCCAACAACAATAGGTAGTAGTAATGTACGGACGACAGAGGTCGGGCGGATACAACCGCCCTAGAAATGACGGGCCCCGCGAAATGCACGATGTAGTTTGCTCCGACTGTGGAGCTAAGACCCAGGTTCCATTCAAGCCGACTGAGGGCAGGCCTGTCTACTGCAGGGACTGCTTCCAGAAGCACAAGCCGAAGGACAGGTTCTAAACTCAGAAGGCAACTTCGACAAACCACTTTCCTTTTTTCATTCTCATTGTATTCTCATCATTTCGCATCATCGGCGCCCTCATCCCATGGTGGCGCAGCATCTGGGACGCATGAGGCGCTGGTCCCGCCGCTCAGGAAGAAGGAACGGACTTCGGTCCTTCCTCTCCGCGCCCCTTCTTGCCGTGCTCCATGAGTTCGATGCATCTCTGATAGGCGGCGTCGCTAATGGCGGTGGAGACGAACCCCGGCTCCAGCTCTAACTCTCGGAAGCCGAACTCCTGGGCGAACTCGTGCGTCCGGGTGCGCAGGATCTCTCGGTCCCCTAGGCCGGTGTCTATCATCAAAACCCGGTTATATCCGGTCATCTCAAAGATCATCCTCAGCATGTCCAGGTCTCCCATCTCCGTGCCCCTGGTGATCTCCATCTTGTTGAATAGCGTCCTCCAATTGTCCGCCCAGGCCGGGGTCATGTAGAACACCCCCGCATACCGCTTCAGGAGCCGCAGGTAGCCATCCGTGCCGCCCAGGGGCACCGCGATGCAATCGTCGACGATCCGCCCCTCCTCGTCCCTCAGGATCACCACGGGTGTCCTAACGGGTTCCAACAGTCTGTCCATGTCCTTGAATGCATTGCCACATAGCCCATAGAACAGCAGGATGACCGAGCAATGCCCGTCCAGCGCCATGACCGTCCTAGAGACTTCCCTCCCAAGCTCCCCAGGGTCCTCATGCAGCCCCATGGACTTCATCCATACCAAGACGGAGCGACCAGCGCCATTGGGGAGGCCGGCAATGTCCCCTTCCTTTATAGGGACGATGGGAACCCCCTTGGCGCGCAGCTTTTGGATGAGCTTCTCCGAGTTGTCATCCTCGACCACGAACACGTCCTTCAGATCCCGGTCACTGGTCAGAAGGTACACTATCTCATCCTCCAGCACGGGGCAGCCAATGATGCCCAATCTCCCTTGTCCCATTGGCTCACCTTGACCGTGGCGCTTCGTTGGGGGCCTTGCTCCCGGCATCCAATGACCTCATGAGGAGCATTCGGATGTCAAATAGGTACTGGCTCTGGACCTTGAGCTCCTCGATGACCTGCCTCAGGAGCAGTTCTTGCTCGACGTTCATCGAATGGGGAAGGGCATCCATGGCAATAATGGTTTGCCCTCCCCGGGCCGAATGCTTATTTATGGGGGCGAGCGCCATAGCATCCTCGGTGGTCGAGTGGACGTAGTGTTCATGGGAACGAACGGCTGGTACGATACGGAAACAGGGAACACGCTGAGCGTCCTGGTGCGCTCAAAGGAGTTCAACGTGGTGCTGGACGCCGGAGGCGGTCTGCACAAGTTGGACCGCTACGCCGACCTGTCGAAGCCGACCGTCATCATGCTCTCCCACCATCACCTGGACCACGTCATCGGCCTTCATCAGCTGGTCCGCTTCCGCTTTCAGGGGAAGGTCACCATCGTCGGGATAATGGGCACCCACACCATCCTGCATGAGCTCCTGCGCGACCCCTACTCGGTGCCTTTGGGGCTCATTCCCTACAACATCGAGGTGCTGGAGGTCAAGGAGGGGGTGCACGAAAGGCCTTTCCCCTTCCATTCCCGCCTGCTCTTCCATTCCTCCCCCTGCCTCGGGTACCGTCTTGAGCTGGACGACAGGGTCATCGCCTTCTGCACGGATACTGGGCCATGCAAGAACACCGTGGAGCTGGCCAGGGGCGCGGACCTCCTCATCACCGAGAGCGCCTTCCGGACCGGGGAGAGCAGCGACCTGTGGCCGCACATGACGCCGGAGGATGCCCTGGAGATCAAGCGGGCGGCCGGCGCCAAGAGCCTGGTCCTCACGCACTTCGATGCGTACAAGTACCCCACCCTGCGGGACCGCGAGGAGATCGAGGAGCGCTACCCAGGCGAGCTGAGGGTGTCCAAGGACGATATGGTGTTCAAGCTCTAGGGAAAGGCATAAAGGCCGGGGCACGATTGCCTTGGCATGCTCCTGCGCGCGGAGGGGATAGGCAAGAGCTTCGGCCCCCGGGAGGTCCTGAAGGATGTGGACCTCCAGATCGAGCTGGGGGACCGCATCGGGCTGGTCGGCCGGAACGGGGCCGGCAAGACCACCCTCGTCAAGGTGCTCATGGGGCAGCTCAAGCCGGACGTGGGCAAGGTGGAGCTGCGGACCAGCAAGATCGCCTACCTCTCGCAGTTCGTCGAGGTGGACCGCTCCTCGGCCGTCGGCTCTGCCGTGGCCGTCCTGAGCGAGGAGGAGGCCGCCCTGCGGAGAAGGGCGGAGGAGATCGAGGCGACCATGACGTCGGGCGGAGGGCCTGAGACGGACTGGAACGCCCTTTCCGCGGAGTACGCGCATATCCACGAGGAACTGGCCCGCCTATCTTCCCAGCGGACCGATGGCAAGGCATTGGACATCCTGGAGGGGCTCGGGCTTGAGGACAAGGCCGAAGGCAGGATGGGGGACCTCAGCGGAGGGGAGCGCGCCAAGGTCATGCTCTCCCGGGCGCTCGCCCAGGCCGAGAGGGCCGAGCTGGTCTTCATGGACGAGCCCACCAGCCATCTGGACCTCGAGACGGTGGAATGGCTGGAAGACCAGCTCCTCAAGCTCAAGGGCGCGGTTATGATCATCTCCCACGACCGCTACTTCCTGGACAATGTCGCGACCCGCATCGTCGAGCTGGAGGCCGGAAGGCTGACCCATTATACCGGCAACTACTCCGTGTTCATGGAGAAGAAGGCCCTGGACCGGGAGAGGCTCCTCCAGGCCCATGAGAGGGCCCTGCGGGAGAGGGAGCGGCAGGAGCGCATCGCCGATGAGCTGCATGTCAGGTACAAGTTCAAATCCTATCACAGGACCAGGGAGAAGATGGCCGAGAGGGTGGAGGTCCCGGAGCCTCCGCCCGAGGGGAAGGACCTGGAGGTGCGGATCTACGCCCTTGGTAAGTCGGGCAAGAACGTCCTCACCGCCAAGGGGTTGGAGGTGTTCCGCGGAAAGCGCAAGGTTCTGGACAAGGTGGACTTGGAGCTTGAGAAGGGGGACAGGCTGGGCATCTTCGGGCCGAACGGAAGCGGGAAGACGACCTTGCTGAAGGCGCTGCAGGGCAGGCTCCCATACCAGGGGGAGCTCTACGTCTCCCCGGGGGTTAAGATCGGGTACTACGCGCAGGAGCACGAACTCTTAGAGCCGGAGCTGACGGCCGAGGAGCAGATGAGGAAGGCATTGGGACAGCAGGCCACCGAAGCCAGGGCCATCCTCGCGAGGCTGCTCCTGACCGGCAAGGACGTCGAAAGGCCTGTAGCCACCCTCTCGGGCGGGGAAAGGGCGCGCCTGGCCCTGGCGATCCTGCTCGCCCAGCACAAGAACCTGCTCATCCTCGATGAGCCCACGAACTATCTGGACATCCCGAGCAGGGAGGCGGTGGAGGAGGCGCTGCGGGAATATACCGGCACGCTCATCGTCGTCACCCATGACCGATACCTGTTGGACGCGGTCTGCACCAAGGTCGGGGAGCTCAGGGACGGCAAGCTCGCCGTCTTCAACGGCACATATTCGGAGATGAAGGGGAGACAGAGCTTTTCCCAGGGCATCGAGGAGGCCGAGGTGTACAAGGCCGTCTCCGGGTTCAAGGATTGGACGAGCGGGGTGACCTACAGGGCAGGGGACAAGGTCACCATCGCCAGGTCGGAGAGGGAGAACTTCAAATGGGCCCTCGAGACCGGCAAGCTGAAACGGGTCCCCGGGACCGAGCTCAAGAAGGTGCGCCGCCCCCCAGCGGTGCAGGGGGATGATTGAAATACCGCCCCGGGGATGGTGAGGCATGGCGCATCAGGCCCAGTTCCCGGCCTCTGAGCGGCACCGCCTGGTCGACGAGGAGCGGCAGCGCCGACAGCCGGTGGAGATGTTGCTCGCCCGCATCCGCCCCCGGAAGGGCGAGGCGATCGCCGACCTGGGGGCGGGCGTCGGCTATCTCTCCCTTCCTCTGGCAGCCGCGGGAGCCGAGGTCATCGCGCTTGACTCCCAGCAGGAGATGCTCGAGGGGCTGAGGGAGAGGGGCAACGGCTCCGAGAGGGTCCAGCTGGTTAAGGCTATCCTACCGAGCATCCCGCTGCGGGACGCCTCGCTCGACCGCGTTGTCATGGTGAACGTCCTCCACGAGGTGGAGGACAAGGCAGGGCTGGCGAAGGAGATCGCGCGGGTGCTCCGCCCCACCGGCAGGATGACCCTGGTGGACTGGCAGGCAAGGGAGACCGGAAGGGGGCCGCCCCTGCACGAGAGGGTGCCGGTGGAACTCGCCCCGTCCATCTTCGAGGGCTTCGTGCTCGAGCGCGGATACGATGACGGGGACCACTACCACCTGGAGCTGCGCAGGGAATGAGCAGAAGGGCGTGGGACCTCCTCTACCGGAACGATCGGCACCCCTGGAAGGGGGGCCAGGATGTCGAACTCCCGCTCACGGGCACGGTCCTGGAGCTGGGCATCGGCAATGGGAAGAACCTCTCCGCCCTTCCCCGGGGGGCGAGGGTGATCGGCCTGGACTTCTCCCGGCCGGCGCTGCTGTCCTGCAGGGAAAGGACCGCGGTCCAGCTGGTCCAGGCGGACCTACTCTCGCTCCCGTTCCGGGACGGGTGCATGGACGGCATAGCGGCCTCGCATGTCCTCGGTCATTTGGACGGCGAGGGCAGGCGCAGGGCGGCCTCCGAGATCGTACGGGTCCTGGCTCCGCAGGGGCTTTTATACGTGAGCGTGTTCGGCGAGGAGGACATGCGGTGCGGGAAAGGGAAGGAGGTGGAGGAGCGGACCTATCTGCGGGGGAACGGGATCGCGTGCCATTATTTTCTTGAAGGGGAGGTACCAGGCCTCTTCCCAACGCTGACGCTCGAAAGGCATTGGGAGAGGAGGCTCGACAAGCGCTATCATGGGAGGCCGGAGGTCAGGCAGGAGCGACGGTACCTTTTCAGGGGATGAGCCCAATCCTTTATCTACGATACGCCGTCTCGAGGGGCGAGGGCGCATGTTCGGCATCCCGGCACTTATAGAGTACACGGAGCTACGGCCCAATCTGAACCTCTGCAGGGAGCTGGGCATGGACTTCCTCGAGCTGAACATGAACCTCCCCTATTCCTTCCCGGAGAACATCAGTTCCCCGGAGATCAGAGGGGCGATGCGGGAGGGGCTGCGCTTCAGCATGCATCTGTATGACGAATTGGACCTCGGCTCCTTGCAGCCCTCCGTGCGCGAGGGGCATATGAGGAGGTGCAGGGAGGCACTGCGCTGGGGCTCCCGCCACGGCGTGTTCCTTTTGAACCTCCATATGAGCCCCGGGGTCTATTTCACCCTCCCGGACGGAAAGGAATGGGTGTACGAGAGATACCTGGAGGAGCACATCGGCGCGCTCAACGCATCCCTATCGGAGCTTTCGGCGCTGGCGGAGCCCCTGGGCATGAGGATATGCCTTGAGAACACGGGGCATTTCGCGCTGCCGTTCATGCGTCGCGCGGCCGAGGCCGTGCTGGACCTGCCCTCGGTCGGACTGTGCTGGGACATCGGGCACGATGCCCGCTCCGGTCAAAGGGAGGAGGCCTTCATGCTCGCCCACCTGGACCGTGTCTGGCATATGCACTTTCACGACTGGGACGGGAGGAGCGATCACCAGCTCCCCTTCACTGGAAGGCTGGACTGTGATCGCTACATGCACATCGCCCTCGAGAACGCCATGTCCGTCCTCATCGAGGTCAAGACCGAGGGGGCAATCCGGGCTGCCGTGAGGACTATGCGGGAGCGGGGGTACCTGCCCGCTCCGAGGTCAGAGCAATGACCCAAATGGTCATATCAGTCCAATGAGAATGCTGGCCTTTGAAGCATGCCCAGACATCCCATGGTCATTTTTCTGTTGCAATGATTTATAATGCCTCGATCACATGCATATAAGGGTGAAAACATGGTAGCGATACCGGATGAAGTACTGAAAGTATTGAACGACGATGCATCGGTCAGGGTCATAGCTACGAAGTCGAAGGAAGGGGACGTGCACGCCATCCAGGTAGGGAGCCTCAAGGCCCCCTCCCCGGACACGATCATCGTCGGGGCCATCCTGATGAAGCGGACCGGAAAGAACCTGGAGAACATGAAGGCGAAGGGGGAGCTGGTCTCCATCCTCGCCGGGAACCAGAAGGCCTCCTACGAGATCCGGGTCAAGGTCAAGGACAAGGTGACCTCCGGCCCGATGTACGACCAAATGAACGCCTCCCTGCAGAAGATGGGGTTGAAGGCCAACGCGGTCTGGGTGTTCGAGGTCAAAGAGGTCTGGAACCAGACCGCCGGGTACAGCGCCGGCACCAGGATGGTCTGAGCAGCCATCGTTCCTAGAGCCGGACGCGCACCGAGCTGGCGTGCGCGCGCAAACCCTCCGCCTCGGCCAACCGCATGGTGGCCGGGGCCAGCCTTTTCAGCGTTTCCCTGTCCAGCATCTGCACCGAGGACCGCTTCATGAAGTGCAGCACGTCCAGGCCGGAGTGCACCGAGGCGTTGCCCGCCGTCGGGAGCACATGGTCCGTGCCGGTGGTGTAGTCCCCGCAGGCCACCGGGGAATCGTGACCAAGAAAGATCGCGCCCGCGCTTTCGATGCAAGGAAGGAGGGAGAGCGGGTCCCTCACCTGAACGGACAGGTGCTCCGGGGCGAGCTGGTTGCACACCTCCACGCCTTCCTGCAGGGACCGCACGAGGATGTAGCCGCTGTTCCTCAGGGACGAGCGGATATGGTCCACGCGCTCGCTCCCCTCCGCCATCGCCTCGATTGTTTTTCCGACGGTCTCCGCGAGGATGGGATCGCAGGTCACGAGGACGCAGGCCGAGTCCGGGCCGTGCTCCGCCTGCGCCAGGATGTCCGCGGCGACGTTCTGCGGATCGGCCGATCCGTCGGCAAGGACCGCGAGTTCGCTCGGGCCCGCCGGGAAGTCCATCTCCACCTCCTGCCGCAGCAGGACCTTGGCCGCGGTCACGTACACGTTCCCCGGGCCGACGACCTTCTGCACCTTGGGCACGGTCGCCGTCCCCAGCCCCATGGCCGCGATGGCCTGCGCCCCCCCGCACTTGAATATATTGCCCACCCCAGCCATGTCCAACGCCACAAGCGTGAGCGGGTGCACCGGCGGGGGGGTGCAGGCGATGATGCTCCGGACCCCCGCGACCTTGGCCGGCACGGCGCACATGAGGGCCGTGCTTGGATAGGAAGCCCTGCCCCCCGGGATGTAGATCCCCACGGACGCAAGGGGGGAGTACTTCCAGCCCAGGACGCTCCCCTCCTCCTTGAAGAGGGTGACCTGCTCCGGCCGCTGCCGGAGGTGATAGGCCTCGATCCTCCCCTTCGCGAACCGCAAGGCCTCCAGCAGCTCAGGGTCCACCGCCGAGTACGCCTCCCGGACCTCCTCGCTCGATACCCGGAGGTCTTTGAGCGCTACCTTATCGAAGCGGGCGGTGAGCTCGAGCACCGCCCTGTCCCCCTCCCTCCGCACCTGCTCTATGATGTCACTTACCGCAGGGAACACCTTGCCCAGGTCCGTGCGGCCACGGGCCTTCCATGACTCGACGGACAGCGCTTGCCACATGGGGGGGTGATGGCCGCTGTATTAGATAATGATGTTCAGCCGCAGCCGTCCATCCCGTGGCCCATCCCCTATCGACCGGACAAAGCGCATGGCCCCGCAACTTGTCAACGGCCATGTTCCGGAGGACCGCGGCGTTGACGTATCCCGCTATCCTCTTCCCGTCGCAGAGGAAGATGAAGGCGGGCGCGCCGGCACCTTGTACCTGAAGGCCAGAAGATGGCCGCGGTCCGCATCGACCCTCATGCCCAGCATGTCCGGGCCGAGCTCCCGTTCGGCCCTGTCCACCTCCGGCCCGACCTCCTTGCGCACAGGGCAGCCTGGGACCAGAGCTCCAGAACTATGAGGCGCCTCTTCCTCCGGAGCGGATCGAGGAAGAGCGCGCCGCCGACGGCTCTTATGGCCTTAGGCTCACAAAGGCATGGTGACCCAATAGCCCCTTTCCTTGCGCCCGTCGCACCCGTCCTTGCTATTGACGGTGGCCAGCCTGAAATCGATGTCGAACTCGTTGGCCATCGCCCATTGATAAGCGAACTCGGCCGCCCCCCGCACGTTCAGCTCTATGGCCATGAAGAGCATGTCGATCTCCTCGTCCGAGGGCAGGCTATCCCCTCCCAAGCTCCAGTCGTAGCGCAATGCCCGCTCCACCGTGGAGAACACATTCCCGTCCATCTGTCGGAGCATGTCCTTGAAGAGCGCGAAGTCGATCGCCGAAGGCTCCCGTCCCAGGGTCCGCTTCACCTTGAGGAAGAGCGCCTCCGACTTGCCGATCTCATCGAGCGCACGCTGCGCCCTTTCCTGCTTGTGCTCAGGGGAGAAGAACCCCTTGACGAGCACCTCCGGGGACCGCTCGGTAACGGCCCTCTCGCATTCCTTCATGAGCTCCATGAGGGAGGTGAGCTCGTCGAGCATGATCAGCGTCATGGCGTAGCGGGCCCTCCGCCTTCCCAGATAGTCCGGCACCTCGGACAGCGCCCGGAAGGCGTTGATGTGGCCCAAGAGGTGCACGGCCATGTCGAGCGCCCGGAGGTGCGCCTCGTTGGTCTCCATCCGCAGGTCCTCCCCGGCGGTGATGGCGGTCATCCTGACCGGGATGGTCTTGGGCGAGACCGTTTCACTATTGCAGATCGTGCACTTGGTCATATGATCACGTGTCCTTTCCTCTGGACGGCAGCATTTGGCCGGACCGCCGGTAGTGCCCTCCAAGGCGCGGCCCTCCCCTTCGGCTACCGTGGGGGGAAGCGGTCCCTCCCCCTTCACCGATGCCAACGCATGGTCGATGGCCTCCTCGGGCCTTCCGAACATCGTTCGTGCAGGCTGGATAAAATGCTTTGCACGGGCGCATCAGAGCATCGGAAGCAGGAAGGCCGCGTTGAGGCTGTTCAGCACGTAGTCCACCGCCCCCCGCATGATGAACTCCACCGCGATGGCCGCAAGGAGCATGCCGATGATCTTGGAGAAAACCTCGATGGCATTGTTGCCGATCCGCTGGGAGATGAGGAGCGAGTTCCGCATTATGCCCCAGGTGATGGAGAGGCTGATCACCCCGGCGATGATCACCGTGAAGTGCCCGTAGAGCTGCACGAGCAGGATGGCCGTGGTTATCACCCCCGGGCCGGTGAGCATGGGGGTCGCGATTATCACCCAGGCCACGCTGGTCTCCTCCTTCTTGCTCAGCTTCAGGGAGAAGATGATCTCCATCGCCATCAGGAGGAGGACGATCCCCCCCGCGATGCGGAAGGCGTCCACGGTGATGCTGAAGAGCGCCAGCAGCTGGGGGCCTATCAGGGCGAAGACGACGAACAGGACGCTTGCCACGATGATCGCCTTATTGGCGCTCGCCATCTGCTCCTTCTCGCCCTGGTCCTTGGTGAGGGTGATGAACATGGGGACGGTGGCGAAGGGGTCGAAGATGAAGAACAGCAGCGTGGTGGCGTAGATCAGCTCGTCGAACCCTGGCATAGGTGGCAATAGCCCGAGGCCCGATATCCATTTTTCGCACCATCGAACTGTGTTGTGTTATCCACTGACCTCGTGAAAGTTAGTTGAGTTCAAGCAAGGTCCTCCGGGATAATAAAGTCTGCCAGATAGACCTCCATCGGAGCTCTGAGGCCGAGGGCCCAGTGGGGCCTCTCGACGTTGTAGAACTCCAGGCTGCCTGGCATGCGCCATGCCAGCAGCCCGAGGTCGTTCCCGACGAAGCTCATGACCTCCTCCCGGAACGAGCGGTGCCAGCGTTCGATCTTGCCGCAGGTGGTCGGTCTTCGAACGCCTGCAAGTATGTGCTGGATGCCGTGTTCGGCGCAGAACGCGCCGAACACCGTGGCCCTCCCGTCCGAACTGTGTATGAACTGGGAGCCGTGGTCGGTAAGGATCTGACGCGGGCTACCGAACATGCGCACCGCCTTCCGGAGGACGTCCGTCACCGCCTCGGCGGTGGCACTGGCCAGCAGGCGGCTGGCCAGCACGAACCGGGAGTGATCGTCAATTATCGTGACCAGGTAACGGCTCTGCAGCGCGTCAGGCACCATCACGTCCATCTGCCAGAGGGAGTTGGAATGCTTCCGCGAGAAGGCCTTCCAGACACGCCTGGCCTTAGGGCCAGGCGTGATGAGGCCTTCCTCGACCAGAACCTCGTACACCTTCTGATGACTGAGATCGATGCCGAGCATCGCCCTGATCTTCTGCGCTCCGAGCTCCGGATGCCTCCGTTTCAGGTCGACTATCTCGTCGGCGTACCAGTACCGCTTCACGCGCACCTGTTTTGGTGCGCTGGACCTGGTGCGCAGGGCGTCCCAGCTCTTTGTTCGCTTCCAGATGTTCCACCATTTGTTCACGAACCCGAGGGAGACGCCAGCCATGCGAGCGGCGCTCGCCTGGCTGGCCCCCTCGCGCATGCGGTTCACGACATACTTCCGGACCTTGAACCAGTTCCGGGCCCTCAGTTTATCTACTACCTCTTCCCTTTTACCGCTGGGTATCTCGTCGAGCATGGTTTGTTCTCCAACTAACCCCAACGAGGTACCCGCTTTTCTAACCTCGCGAAAGGCCAGGGAATATTCTTCCCGGACCTTTCACGATGTTGGTTGATAACACACACCATCGAACTGTGTTGAATAACTAGTAAAAGGGTGATAGGGTGTGGCATCCTTTTTATTGTCGAAATGACAATAATATTTTAGGGATAGGGATGCCACACAATATCAAATGCATTACTGAGGTTAAAAGGGATTGGCCTCGTGTCAACGAGGCCTACATCACCCAGGGATTGCTGCTCCTGCAGCACGACTGGGTGGACGGATGGGACAGGGAGCTGGAAAGGATGAACGAGGGGAAGCGAGGCCGGCCGTTCCTCTTCCCCGAATCGCTGGTGAGGTTCGCGATCATGCTCAGGACGGCCCTGAGGCTGCCGTTCGGGCAGCTACAGGGCATCCTGGACGCCTTGGCCGGCTTCCTTGAGATAGAGGTGCCGGACTACACCACGCTCTGGCATCGGAACAACCGATGCCTGAGCGCTCTGCCCCGGCCCGACCTTGCCGGCTCGGATTGGACGCTGGCCATCGACTCCACCGGTATCAAGGTGAGCGATCACGGTGAGTGGATGCGGGAGAAGTGGCATGTGCACCGCGGCTGGATCAAGGTGCACATGGCGGTGGAGGTCGCATCGGGGGCGATCGTCGGCATAAAGGTGAGCGACGAGGGCTCTCAGGACGCGCCGTTCCTGCCCGGATTGGTCGAGCAGGCCGCCGGCCTGCTCCCCGGCAGGATCGCCAGGGTTACGGCGGACGGCGCCTATGACACGTTCGAGAACTTCGATTTCCTCGGTAGCAGGGGGATCGACCCGGCTATCAAGCCGAGGAAGAATGCCAGCATGCACTGTCGAGGGCACTCCTTCGCACGGCCCGAGGCCGTGCGCGAGCTGAAGGCCTTGGGCGAGGAGGAATGGAAACGACGTCATCAGTACAACATGCGCTGGAAGTCCGAGACCGGCTTCTCCGCGGTGAAGCGAAGGGTCGGCGAGGCGGTCAGGTCGAAACGACCTGACCTGGCATTGAGAGAGGCCGAGACGATGTTCGTCCAGTACGCGATCATGAGGGACGGATGTTTACGTTAGGACTTATTCAACACAGTTGCACCATCGCGATAGTTATTTGTGCGCGCGCCCTCTTAGTTCCCTCGATGAAAGGGGACCCGGTCCTTTCAAGGCGGAGCGTCCGGCGGTACACCGCCGAGGACGTGGACGCGGAGGACGTACGGAAGCTTCTGGAGGCCGCAATGGCCGCCCCCTCCGCCGGGAACGAGCGCCCATGGCATTTCGTGGTCGTCCGGGACAAGGATGCCTTGCAGCGCCTGATGGAGGTGCACCCCCATGCCAATGCGCTCAAGGAGTGCGCGGGGGCGATACTGGTATGCGGCGACCCTTCCCTGGAGAGGTACCCCGGCTTCTGGCCGCAGGACTGCTCGGCCGCCACCGAGAACATCCTCATAATGGCCGTGGAGCTGGGCCTCGGGGCAGTCTGGTTGGGGACCTATCCCATCGAGGAACGGGTCGACGGGATGCGCAGGGCATTGGGGATCCCGGCAACCATCGTGCCGTTCGCCCTGGTGCCCTTCGGGCATCCGGCCGAGGAGAGGAGGCCGATCGATCGCTTCGATGCCACCAGGGTCCACGAGGAGCGATGGTGATCCCCGCGAGGGAAGACCTCAGCCATTATATTTTCGTGCCTGCCTATCGGTCTCGGGGATAGAATGAAGCGGCTGTGGAGATGCCACGTGTGCAACGATATGCATTGGGGCAACGCCCCTCCGGAGGTCTGCCCGACCTGCGGCGCAACGAACTCCTTCGTGCCCTCGGACCTCGGCGAGGCGCTGGAGATCATCGGGAGGGACCACCCCGCCCTGGACGACCGCGAGGGCGTCCTGGCGGCCTGGCAGTGGTTCTCCGACCAGAGCCCGACCGTGCGCCTTACGGCCAAGGCCGATGAGATGGAGCTCCTCTGCAAGGGGGTCCTAGAGAACCTGAGGACGAAGGGGCAGCGCTACTGCCCCTGTCGCCTCCCCACCGGGGACCGGGAGAAGGATGAGGGCCTGATATGCCCCTGCAACTTCCTCAGGCAGCCGACGTTCAAGGAGACCGGGGAGTGCTGGTGCGGGCTCTTCGTCCGGAGGGGGGCGCAATGAGCGGCAACAGGTTGATCTGGTTCCATGGAAGGGAATGCCCGCACTGCAGGAAGCTGGCGCCGCTGGTAGATCAGTTCGAGGCCGAGACGGGGATCAGGCTGGAGAGGCTGGAGGTCTGGCACGACGAGGGGAACGCGAAGCTCATGCGCTCCCTCGCCGCCGTCATCGCCCCTGCGTGCGGCGGGGACCTGGGGGTTCCGGCCTTCTACAACGAGGCGACCGGGAAGGCCATTTGCGGCGGGCGCATCGACATGCCGAAGCTCCTGGCCTGGGCGAAGGGATGAGGGCCCGGGCCCTCAGGCCCTAGGGGCGTCCTCCTTTACAAGGGGCACCTCGGCCAATAGGGTCCGGGCGCACCTTTAGTTCATGATGAGAGGCAGTGGGACCGATCAAAGGCCTACGCCCCTTCCCTGGGGAACCGCCGCACGCACCGCATCAGGGCGTCCACGTTCTCCAGGGGCATGCCGCGGTGCAGGGAGCAGGAGCACATGAACACATAGCCGTCCCATGGGCGGAACGCCCGGAGGTACCCCTCTGCCTCCTCCGCTATCCGTCCCTCCGGTCCAAGCAGCAGCGTGGAGAAGGCATCGATGCCCCCCATCAGGCATATCCTCTTCCCGAACCTTCGCTTCAGCGCCCCGGCGTCGTTCCCCTCCGCGAACTGGAAGCCCTCCACCCCCGAGGCGATGACCTCCTCCATCAGCGGCAGGTTCGCGACCGAGGCCATGTCCCCGTGGGGATGGAACACCGTTGGGAGGCCGATCCCCCGGGCCCTTTCCCGCAGGCGCTTGACATGGGGGACCGAATATCGGACGAACGCCTCCCGCCCGAACAGGTCCGGATTGTCGGAGGCGGCGGCTATGAAGGCGCAATCGATCGGCGCCTCCGCGGCCACCGCCTCGAGGTACTCCGCCCCGAGCTCCGTAGAGTGCTCGACGAGCCTGTGGACGAGCGAGGGATCGTAGTGCATGTCGAGGGCCAGGTTCTCCAATCCCCGCAGGAGCGCGGCCTTCGTAAGCGGGCCTTCCAGGTTGCACACCATCGCCGCCTCCCCCCTCAGCCCCTCGGCCACGCGCCGGTAGCATTCCAGCACGTTCGGGAACGGCCCCTCCCTCCTCGGGTCCGGAAGGACCAGGACGGGGTCGTCCAGGCCCTGGAAGGGGGGCCGCACCACGCTGGGGATCCCCCAGGTCGGGTACGACACCTCCCCGCCCAGGGCCTCGACCTCCATGCCGAGGAAATGGACGCATCCCACCACGGCGTCCTGCCCCAGCCGATGGTGCAGCGCCATGATCGAGGAGGCCGCCTTGTCCGGGTCGTAGCGGCCGGCGCATACCTCCGGGGTCGTGTACCCTGCCTGGTCCAGGGCGAGGGTGAGGTCCCTCAGGAACACCGGCGGGCCATCCGGCCTTTCCCTGCGCAGGGCCGTGAGGAATCGCTCTCTCCCCCGCACTCGATCACTCCCCAGGCAGGAAGCGGAGGTCCACGTGGTCCATGATGACCGAAACGGCCTCGATCTTCTCGAGATCGAGCAGGTACATCGCGGTCATGGCGATGCTCTGTACGTCCGTCTCGTTGAACCCCAGTTCGAAGAACTGCAGCCCGCTTCCCTTGGATTGGTCCTCTACGGACAGTCCGGTATGCGAAGCGCAGATCGCCATGGCGTCGTCCCAATCGCTCAGTATGTACTCGTTCGCCCGGTCGAGGGCTGCGAGGAACCGTTCCAAGGCCTCTCCTTTTTCCTTCAAGGCCTTCTCCGAGGCCACGATGACAATGGGGAAGGTGCTTCCGAGGCCTGAGGAGTTGCCGAGCTCATGGACGCTGGCGCCGCAGAGGTTCTCGGTGTTGATGGCCCAGGGCTCGCTCCCTACCATGGCGTTGATCTGTTTCGTGGCCATTGCCTGGGCCAGATCGGTGGGGTTGAGCCAGACGAAGGTGACGTTGGCAGTGTTCACTCCATTGGCGGCGCACCATTGGAGGAACGCGCCCTGAGAGCTTGAGCTCTGCTGCATTCCAACCCTCTTGCCCTCCAGGTCCGAAGGCTCGACAATGTTCGAATCGGCGATGATGCGGTGCATGCCCTCCGCCCCCGTGATCCGGGCGATTATCTTCGCTCCGATCCCTTGGGAGATGAGCTGCACGGCGGGGGCGTCGCCCATGGCCGCCACGTCCGCTGATGCGGTCATCAAGGCCTCCGCCGCCTGGATGCCCCCCGTGACTATGGCCGAGGTCACGTTCAATCCCGCATCTGTGAAGAAGCCCTTGTCCTTGGCGACCATGAGGGGCTCGTAGTTCATCTTCTCCGAATAGGCCACGGTCAGAGCGTACTCGTCCTCCGGAGAGGACGACAATATAAGGGCCGCGCCGACCGCGGCGACCACGATGACCGCTACCACACCCAATACGGGCATTGCCTTTTTCATCTTTCTGCCCATTTCTCAAACCTCCATCTCAGGTCAACCATCCGCCCCTTGGATCTCGATGAACGCCGTTTTGGGCGCGCCGTTGGCGCAGGAGCACACCTGCAAGCCCCGGCTGATCTCCTTCCTCAACGCCGCCATCCCCGGGGAGGTGGGATCCCGGGGCCAGGGCGTGTCCACCCTCCATTCCCGGTCGATCCGCCCGGGGGAGGCGGACATGAGCAGGATGCGGGTGCCCAGCATCAGCGCCTCCTCTATGCTGTGAGTGACGAACACCACCGTCTTCCCCTGCCCCTCCCAGAGCCTCAGCACCTCGTTGTCCATCTTCCGCCTGGTCTGCTCGTCCAGGGAACCAAAGGGCTCGTCCATCAGCAGGAGATCGGCGTCCATTGCCAAGGCCCGGGCGATGGCCACCCTTTGCTTCATCCCCCCCGAGAGTTCGTTCGGCCGGGCGTGGGCGAAGTCCGAGAGCCCGACCAGCTCCAGCTGTTTCATGGCCAATGCCTCCCGCTCCTCCTTCGTCCTGCCCTTGCTCACCGAGAAGGCCACGTTCTGCATCACTGTCATCCAGGGGTACAGGCTGAACTCCTGGAAGACGACCCCGCGCTCCGGAGAGGGGCCGGCGATCTCCTTTCCTTTGAACATCACCCGCCCCGATGTGGGCAGCTCGAACCCTGCCAGCAGGTTCAGCGTCGTGCTCTTGCCGCAGCCGCTCGGTCCGATCAGGCAGAGGAAGTCCCCTTCGCCGACGTCCATGCTGACGTCGTTCAGGGCCACCAGCCCCTTCCCGGTGCGGGGGTTCGTGAAGACCTTTGACACGTTCTCAAGGGATGCGATCATGTCATCCCTCCCTCTCAAGGCCAAGGCGGTTGCGCACCACGCCCTCGAGGCCGGAGAACAGCAGCTTCTCTATCGTCAGCCCTATGAGGCAGATGACGATTATGCAGACGAAGGCCGAGACGAAATCGAGGCTGTACCTGGAGTCCTCGATCGTGGCCCCCAGGCCGACCATGGTGCCCAGCACCATCTCCGCGGCTATGAGCACGCGCCATCCGTTCGCCAGCCCTATGCGCATGCCATCGATGATGGGGAGCGCGGCGGCGGGGATGAGCACCTTGGCGAAAAGGGAGAGGCGGCCCTTCCCAGACATCAGCGCCACCCGGCTGTAGATCGGCGGGGCCTGCCGGATCCCTCCCGCCGTGTTGATCACGATCGGGGGCAGCGCCGTCATCAGGATTATGAACACCGTGGCCGATTCCCCCAGGCCGAAGATCAGCATCGCTATTGGCACCCAGGCCATCCCCGGGATCATTTGGACGATGTAGACGGGCACCATCCCTATGTCATACGCCCTGCCCATGGTGCCGAATGCCATCCCTGCGATCGTCCCGATCGCCAGGGCCAGGGCGTAGCCGAGCCCCCATCGGACCAGGGAGGACCGGGTGTGGAAATAGATGGTGGCGCCGTTGACCTCGGCGCCGCCCAATGCATTCCATAGGGCGGAGAAGGTCTCCGGAGGCGTCGGAAAAAATGCGCCCCGGACGGCGATCATGGCCTCGGCCACCGCCCACCATGCTATGATCACGAGCGCGATGCCGATGGCGATGTTCACGGCATTGGCGAGGAGGGATCGTTTTGTCTCCGGGCGGAACTCAAAGTGCGACCTGCCTTCCCGCAAGGCCTTTTCCGCGGCCTCCTTCCTATCCTCCTTCCCTTTATCGTCCACTCGATCCGCCTTCCGCATTGAGATTTCAAATTATTTGATTATGAAGTCAATTTATTAATGTAAAAGGCAAATAAACTATTTTCTACTTAACAGGAAGCATCGACCCGTGCCCATGGCCGCGCGCCCATTCCAGAATTTATAAATATGCTCGAAGGATAGGTGCACCCGCTAGGCTTGACCGGGACGTTCGGCGTGTCCTTGTACACCGTAATCGTCGATAGGCGGGGGTGACAGCGGGGGACGTCGTATCCGGAGCGCTAGAGGCCCAATCATTGACGTTGAGGCCCTGTCCTACGGGGTAGGTGGCAGCATCGTGGTGCAGCTGGAGGGCGGCACCCCTTGCTCTGATCGTGGGGAACGGGCTAGGCCCTGACGGGAGCAGCCTTACCACGGACTACCTACGCTCGAAGGGGAGCGGGGCTGAGCCAGTGATTGGACAACCTTTAACGGTCCGAGCGGCAACCCCCGTGGCCTAGCACCTTTATTTCCCCAGGTCCATGGACCCCCAACCCACGGTGGAGGTCGGCTTGCAGCCGGTGATTATCTCCTTCTCGAAGTCGAACATCACCGCGCTCTCGCTTTTCTGTGTCACCACCAGCCTCGGTTCCGACGTCACCTTGCCTGTGACCGCGGCGGTGATGCCCACCGAGGCGTACATCTCGATGACCTGGTGCGAATTCTCGGAGGCGCATGTCACCACGTAGCCAAAGCCCTGATAGGACCTGAGCCATTGCACGAGGTCCACGTCCTTGGGCCTGGGGATCAGGTCCACATCGACCACGGCCCCCTTCCCGCTCGTCTCCAAGAGCATGCCTAGGGTCCCCAGGGTCCCGGGGTTGCTGATGTCCTTGCCGGAGCGCACCAGGCCCTGCTTTGCGATCTTGTTCATTATGAGCATCTGCCTGCGCAGGAGAACAGGCTCCTTCCTGGAGGTCGTGTCCCAGGCGTAGGGCAGCGAATCGGGATAGTAGCCGTCGAGGTCCATCCCGATGATGACATCGTCCCCCACCTGGGCCGTGTGGCTGAATATAACCTGCCCCGGCTCGGTGGTGCCGATTATGGCGATGTCGATGGCATCGTAATCGCAATCAGGGTGGGTATGCCCTCCGATGATGGGGACGCCGAACTTCCTCACCGCGGATTCCATGCCCCGCATGACCTGCGAGCACACCCTGTTATCCTTGATGGACAGGATGTCGAGCATGGCGATGGGAACGCCGCCCATTGCGGAGATATCATGGATGTTGACCAGGACGGCATAGTAACCGGCGAAGAAGGGGTGGGCGCGCATCAGCGCGGGCATGATCCCATCAGCGGCGAGGAGGAGGAGCTTTCCTCCCTCCTCAACTACCGCGGCATCTTCACCATAGGAGGCCAGGACCTTTGTGTGGGCCTGCTTGGGAAAGAAATTGATGACGGACGATATGCTTTTCTTCCTGGTCACGCCCGGGAAGGCCTTCAGGGACTCGACCAGGTCAACAAGTTCCATACGTTCGTGAAGGTCTTTAGGGAATTTATACGTTTTTCGTGCCCCCATCACAAATCCAGCTTGGACTGCTTGGTCTCCTTGACCAGGTAGGCCGATTCGGATTCGGCCACTATCATCTGCATCAGCAGTCCCTGGAACGCCCCTTCTAGCTCATCGTCGAGGGGCACATAGGCCTTGCTGCTGGTGGGGACCTTGAATCCCGCCTTGAGCATGAACCTCCGTGCGTCGGCGATCTCCTCTTCCTTGGCTTGCACCCCGGGCGACAGCTCCAAAACGCCAGCACGCTCCAGTTCCTCCCTGAAGATCGGCCTCCTGAACAGCCTGTAGAGCGCATACAGCGTGAGCTCCCCGGACCGCTCCGGGGAGATGGACCTGGCATGCTCGGCTATCTTGAGGTAGATGTCCTTCTCCTTGCCCTTGATGGCCGTGTATACCTTGGCGGGGGGAACCTCCTTCTCCTTCAGGATGTTGAGGTCGCTTAAGGCCCGAAGATAGCCGGTGAGAATGAGCCGGTGCATATCGAACCCCCGCTTCTTCAGCTCCTTGGAAAGATAGCTTATGGACCGGCCCTCCTCTGAGAGCATTGAGATGATCGTCTGTTTCAGGTCCCTCTCTGGATGGAACATATGGTAACAGATATGGTAACAGATATGGTAATGATATAGCTTTTCGCGCTCGGTTCATGGCCGTTAATTGGTAACAGAACCAGTTCAGAAATTCATTTAAACTTGAGCGCTGAATGTCATAATCCCCGAGTTGGATGGATGCAATAGGACCTTCTAAATAGGCCCTCCTTTCTAATTCATGAACGAGGAGATCATCAAGAAGAACGTGAGACAATGAAAAGCGCAGAGGCCACCCGGAACGCAAATATCGACAGAGAGTCAACAGAGATATCGCTCTTCGTCCGCACCTCGGACGAGGAGATCAAGAAATGGGACAAGAGCAGGATATTCGATGCCCTGATGAGGGAGACGGACATAAGCGAGGACGCAGCGGCCATCGTCGCCAGGGAGGTGGAGAAGATGATCGGAGAGCTGCAGCTCGACGTCATCACCGCTCCGCTGATAAGGGAGCTCACCAACGCCAAGCTCGTCGAGTACGGGCTGTCCAAGATCCGCAGGCAGCACACCCGCCTCGGCGTTCCGCTCTACGACGCCCGCCAGATCATAATGAGCCCGAACAAGGAGAACGCGAACGTCCCCCACGGGCCGGAGGCCACCAACCTGACCCTCGCGGAACAGATAAAGAAGGAGTTTGCCCTTTTGGAGGTGTTCAGCCAGGACCTCGCTGACGCGCATATGCGGGGGGACATACACCTGCACGACCTCGGCATGGTCGATCGCCCCTATTGCAGCGGACAGTCCATAGAGTACGTGAAGAAGTTCGGCCTCAACCTGCCCAATGCCATCTCCATAGCCAAGCCCGCCAAGCATCCCGAGGTGCTCATCGAGCAGGTGGTCAAGTTCTCCGCCGCGCTCCAGGGGAACTTCGCCGGTGCCATCGGATGGGATGCCTTCAACCTGTTCCTGGCGCCGTACCTTACCAATGTGGACGACGCCCGAATGAAGCAGCTGGCCCAGATATTGATCTTCGAGTTCGCCCAGCAGGCGGTGGCCCGGGGGGGGCAGTCCATCTTCAGCGACCTGAACCTTTACTGGGAGGTGCCCGACCATTTCCAGAACGTGGAGGCCATCGGGCCCAGGGGGCAGTTCACCGGAAAGGTCTACGGGGATTATGCCGAGGAGAGCCAGCGGTTCGTGAACGCCCTGTTCGATGTCTACCTCGAGGGGGACGCGATGGGCCGGCCGTTCTTCTTCCCGAAACCGAACGTGCACATGACGGAGAAGTTCTTCAAGACCGAAGGGCACGAGGAGTTCCTGCACAAGATATGCCAGACGGCCACGGAGAAGGGGAACACCTACTTCGTCTTCGATCGCGGCGGGACCGCGAAGATCTCCGAGTGCTGCCGGCTGACCTTCAAGTTGGACGACCAGGACCTCAACGACGCGAAGACGCCCTGGAAGATGAGGTACTCGGCCATGCAGAACGTGACCATCAACCTTCCGCGCATCGCCTACGAGGCCCACCAGGACGACGCGAAGCTCTTCCAGCTGCTGGAGGACCGCATTGAGATGGTCGCCCAGGCCCACCTGCAAAAGCGTGAGTTCATCGGCAAGCTGCTGGGCATGGGCAAGTTCGGCCCCCTGGCGCTCCTGACCATGAACCTGGACGGTGAACCGTACTACCGCTTCAACAAGGCGTCCTTCCTCGTCGGGATGGTCGGGCTGAACGAGCTGGTGCAGTACCATACCGGGGAGCAGATGCACGAGAGCAAGGATGCCACCAAGTTCGGCCTCAAGGTCATCTCGGTCATGAAGAAGTGCGCCGACGAGCTGGGGAGCAAGTACGGCATCAGGATGCCCCTTGAGCAGACCCCCGCCGAGAGCACCGCCTACCGCTTCGCCAAGCTGGACATGAAGTACTACCCGCTCCAGGCCCCGACGGTCATCCGCGGGAACAAGGGCACCGGGGAGATCTACTATACCAACTCCACCTACCTGAACGTGGGGGCGCAGATAAGCGCCATCGAGCGGGTGAAGACGGAAGGGCTGTTCCACCCCCTGGTGGAGGCGGGCGCCCTCACCCACGTCTGGCTCGGAGAGCACAAGCCCCCGGCGGAGAACCTGGCGGCCTTCGTCATCAAGACCTTCCAGAACACGCAGAACGCGCAGATAGCCTTCAGCCCGGAGTTCACCTCCTGCCTGAGCTGCGGGAAGACCGCGCGCGGCCTTTCCGACACCTGCGTCTACTGCCATTCCCCGGACGTGGAGGGGATCACCCGGGTCACCGGGTTCTTCTCCAAGACCTCCGGATGGAACAAGGGGAAGCTGGGGGAGCTCAAGGAGCGGGCCAAGAACATCATCTGAATGGACAGAGGGGTCCCGCCCCTTCCCTCCCTTTTTTATTAACGGGGCCGCGCTCCAAACATTTATGTAGCGATGACACGAAAGTAAGGAGGGGACGTGCAGGGATGGTGCGCATACAGGTTTCGGAGCATCGGTACGTCGAGATCAGGCGGAGGAGCCTGTGCGACAACTGCTCGGTGCGCAATTGCACGTCCTTCGATGGCAGCCGGGTGACCGAGTGCGCCGGGTTCAAACCGCTGTTCCTGGTCCTTCTGAAGTGCAGGGAATGCGGGCGGGTGTACGACCCCTATCAGAGCCTCCGCTCCCTGGACTACGCCCTCTGCCCGGAGTGCAACCACATCGAGAAGGGCGAGCCCATGATCTCCTTCGTCTGCCGGGAATGATCATCCCAGGCGCGGCCCGATGAGCTGCCAGAGGATCAGGAAGAGGACGAGCATGCTGAGGGCGTTGGTGATCGTTGCCACATACCGCATGCGCTCCTGCTCGCTCGCGCCCTTCCTGACCCTTTGCACCAAGGCGTCGAGCCCGTCGCGGAAGAGGTACCCTCCATCCAGGGGAACCGCCGGCAGCACGTTGGTCATGCCCACCATGATGTTTATCCAGAATATCCAATAGAGGCTGTTCACCAGGACCCAGAACGCGCTGTCCGGAAGGGCCCCCCAGGCCCCCTGGGGCTCGAAGAGCCCAGTGATGCTGCCCGTCAGCGGGGCCAGGCCGTAGAACGGGAGCGCGATGTAGCCCAGGGAGGCTGAGACGAAGGAACCGAAGCCGTCCACCTCCCCGAGGGGGGGCGCGATGCGGTCCAGTATGATCTCGGGGGAGTTGACCCCCGCCCCCATGTAGGCGGAGTTGATCCCCATGAACCCGTAGTCCTCGAAGTCCTCGCCGATGGAGCCCGGACTGACCTCCTGATAATAGGCCAGGCGGCTCATCAGGGTGACGTTGTGCACCGTCGGCTCGCTCACGTACGCCCCCGCCCCCCTGTCGTACACAAGGACGGTGACCGGGACGGTCTGCCCCCCGGTCGTGTTCCTTAAGACGTCCTTCAGGTCGGCATCGTTCCTGATGATTGTTCCGTTCACCGAATGGAGGAGCATCCCTGCCTTGAGCCCCGCCTTGGCCGCAGGATAGCCGCTCGACACCGAGGTGAGCATCACCCCCGCCGTCACCTCGGTCGTCCTGTTCTCGCCATTGTAATAATAGGAAACGGTGATGTTCGCCCCGGGGTCCGGTCCCGAGAAGGATTGGAAGTCCTCGTAGGTGAGGACCTCCTCGCCGTCCATCTGAACGATCTGGGCCCCGAAGCGCAGCCCGGCCCGGTCGGCCGGACCGTCATCGGCCAGGCTGATGACTATGGGGCTCTCCCTGACCGGCTCTACGGAACCTATGAGCATCGAGGAGAGGAGGAGCACACACACCAGCCCGACGATGATGTTGGTGGCCGGCCCTACGGCATAGACGCTCATGCGGCGGCGCTTGTCGGCCTTCACGAGCGCCTCCTCGTCGGGCTCCACGAACGCCCCCAGGGGGACGAGCAGGAAGATGAGGCCCATAGACCTCACCTCCATGTTCCCCACCCTGGTGAGGATGCCGTGCGCCCCCTCGTGGATGACTATCGCGACGATCAGGCCCAGGATGCCGTACCACAGCGGGATGATCGGGTTCACCCCGGGGATCCCGAGCATCAGCTCGAGGCCGGGGGCGCTCTCCGCTGGGATCTGGTCCACCAGGGTGGCCTCCCAGAGCAGCAGGGCCATCATCAGGACCATTACGATGGCGCACACCCATTTCGCCACCGCCCCGTAGGCGCGCCAAAGCCTCTTGGGCCGTGCGAGGAGGTCCAGCGCCCCCTTCCCCCTCTGGGTACTCCACATGAGGAATGGGCCGTAGGCCTTCATCCCATACCTCTTGATCCAGCCTTTGCGGTCGGCCGTGCGCACGATGAGGACGAACGCACAGATGGCCAGCAGGACCAGAAGTAGGGATTCGTACATCAAGGGGCAGGAAAGGGGGCTGTATATAAAATACCTAGCGTTCCCTGGCCTTCCACACCTCATCGTTCATGTTGTTGTACACGGTGGACGGGTCCTCGGGTCCGCCGGCGCCCTCCTCGGCCTGGTGCGCCATCCTCAGAATCTGGTCCTTCTTGAGGATCCAGTAGTGGATGCGCCAGAGCTTCCCCTTCTTCAGGTGGACCTCCTCCTGGGTGGTGGTCAGGAAGCCCTCTTCCTCCAGCCAGTAGAACACGTCGCGGTCCTCGGAGGTGAGCTTGTTGTCGATGACCTCGTCGGTGTAGCCGAAGAACGAGAGGATCCACTCCGCGAGCTTTTCCTGGTCCTCGCGGGACATCCCCCGTTTGCCCATGGTGTTGCCCAGGGCCTTCACCACGTCGTCCATCGTCACGACCGTCAAGCGCGCCTCCCCCGGAGGCGAATCGAAGTCGACGTATAAATTAACTGAGTTTACTTTAGAACCGGGCTAAACAGGCCCGCCCCTGCCCAATCGCCCCTCGTTCCCCCATAGGCGGAGATAGGCGACCGCGCCCAACGGGACTATGACGAGAAGAATGACGAAGGCCAGGGCGATGCCAATGCTGCCGTCGATCACGCGCACGATCTCCAGCGGCACCATGCAGGCGATGAAGAGGAGAACGACGACGTAGCAGTATTTTAGGAAGACGAGGAGGAACCACTCCCGCCAGGTGCCCTCGATCATGATGTCCCGGTCGGTCCTTTGGTCCTCGTCTTCCTCCTCCGTCTCTTTCGATTGTTTGGAGGTGTCCACGAGCAGCCGGCGCTTGCTCGCCATGGTCCCTCAGCGGAAGTGGCAGGCGACCACGTGCCCGTTGCCCTTGTCCTCGAGCTGGGGCTCGACCTCCTCGCAGATGGCCTCGCGGTACCGGCAGCGCGTGTGGAACCGGCAGCCCTTGGGAGGATTGGCGGGGGATGGTATGTCACCACTTAAAGGCACTCTCTTCCTTTTGAGCTTAGGATCTGGAACAGGTATTGAGTTCAATAAAGCCTCTGTATAAGGATGTAAAGGCTTGGCAAATATTACCTCCTTGATCCCCATCTCGACGATCTTGCCAAGGTACATGATGCAAATGGAATTGCACATGTATTTGATGGTTGACAGGTCGTGGGAGATAAACATATAGGTAAGGTCCAATTCCCTCTGTAGATCATTCAACAGGTTGAGTATTTGTGATTGTACAGATACATCGAGGGCCGAGGTGGGTTCATCCAATACGATGAAGCTTGGGTTGAGGGCTAAGGCCTTCGCTACCCCGATCCTCTGCCTTTGCCCTCCACTGAACTCGTGCGGGTAACGGTAGATATGCTCTGGGGAAAGCCCCACCCTTTCCATGAGCTCCTTTACCCTCTTCGTAATGTTGATCTTGTTCCCAGATATGCTGTGAATCTTCATAGGCTCGGCGATTATGTCCTTGACGAGCATACGCGGATTCAATGATGAATAAGGGTCTTGGAAAACGATCTGCATATTCCTCCGAAGACGCCGAAGCTCCTCCGAACTTTTTCTGTTCAGGGCATATGATTCTCTAATCTCCTCAAGTTCGGGGATTAGGCCGCCCTTCTTTTTATGTGCCTTCGGGTCCTTTATAAAAAGAATGTCCTCTTCGGCCTCCAGCTCTAGCATCCTCTTCCGTGCATCACCTGGCATTTGATAATAAATATTTCCACCAGTAGGGGGCGTAAGCATTAAGATGCATCTACCCGCGGTGGTCTTCCCACAACCGCTCTCGCCCACCACTCCGAGAGTACTGCCTTTGTATATGCTGAGACTGATATCATCCACTGCTTTGATGTTCCCCACACGTCTTCCAAGAATGCCGCCCCTGATAGGGAAATATTTCTGCATGTGGCGGATCTCAAATAAGACGTCATCACTCATTCTTCCTCACCTTCCCATAAAGATGGCAGGCTACCTGGTGGTCCTCTCTGATATTCCCTAGAATTGGTTTAACTTCACTGCATATCGGCATAGAAAACGGGCATCTCGGATGAAAACGACAACCTGAGGGGGGATTCAATAGATTGGGAACGCTGCCTGTAATCACGTCTAACCGGTCGGAAGCGCCGGTTATCCGCGGAATCGAGTTCATCAACCCTTGCGTGTAGGGATGCAAGGGCTCAGCGAAGATATCATCCGTTTTTCCTATCTCCACTATATTACCTGCATACATCACACCGATGCGTTCGCATACTTCCGCCACTACCCCCAGATTATGAGTGATCATTAGGATGGTCGTGCCCATTTCCTCTTGGAGTTCCCTCATGAGCTTCAATATCTGGGCCTGAATGGTGACATCCAAGGCAGTGGTCGGTTCATCGGCGATCAGCAATTTAGGCTTGCATGCCAGGGCCATGGCGATCATTACTCTCTGTTGCATCCCTCCAGAAAGCTCATGTGGATAGTTCTTCACTATACTGCCCGGGTCGGGTATACGGACCAGCCTGAGCATTCGAATGGCCCTGCCTATGGCCTCCCCTTCCAGATCCTTTTTATATGAATTTAGAAAAGGAATCTTATTCATTATGGTTATAGCAATGTCGTCCTGGTCCTTCAGCATCCTTTTCAAGGCTTTTTCCTTGCGCTTGATGTTCCATGTGACCAATCCATCCTTTTTCGAACGATTGCATTCAACTCCGCAATAAGGGCAACGGTGGCTCGAACCGTTTAAGCTTGAGCCGCAACTGGAACACTTCGATTCCTCGCCCTCGATCTGTTGCCCATCGGGAAGTCCGGGCGTGCTATTGCGCGATTCCTCCAATCTGCGCAAGGTGCCTTTGATCAAGTCGGGCATTTCATGGAGATATAATATCTCTGTTATCTGGAAGCCGATCGTGAACACCGGATTGAGTGCCGACATCGGTTCTTGGAAGATCATCGATATTTGTTTTCCACGAATTTTCCGCATTGCGTATTGCGACCTCGTAAGAATGTCATACTTCATGAGCTCCGGTGCAAGTTCCTCCATCTTCTTTTTGATCTCTTCCGGGTCGGCGCCATTTCTCTTCTCTCGCTCGATGGAACTAAGATTGGCATGTAGCTCCTCAGGAAGATCCATCAATATCATTCCATGTTCTATCTTCCCAGGTGGGGATGGGATTAAGCGCATGATGCTATAGGCCGTGACGCTTTTTCCGCATCCGCTCTCTCCCACTAGCCCCAAGGTCTCGCCGTGATTGATCTTTAGGTCCACGCCATCGATAACTTTGACCACACCAGCCTTGGTGTAGAAGTTGACGAAGAGGTCGCTTATTGTTAGGAAGTTTTTACCATTGTCCATCATGATCACCTCTTCATCCTAGGATCAAATATGTCCCTTAACCCGTCACCGACCAAGCTGAAACCCATAGTAAAGAGTAGGATTGCAAGGCCTGGGAAGGCAACAGTCCACCAATATCCTGCCACAAACCATTTCTGTCCGTCGGATACCATCCTCCCCCATTCCGCATAGCCAGTTTCGACACCGAAACCAATATAGCTTAAGCCTGCAGCTGTTAAGGCAACGGAACCTATGTCCATGGTGACCGCCACCATGAGCGGGGTCAATGAATTAGGGACGACATGACGGAACAGTATGCGGCTGTTCTTCGCCCCAATTGCCCTTGCCGCCTCAATATACGTGTTCTCTTTGATCGCAAGGACCTGTCCGCGGACCAATCTCGCATATGACGGCCACCACACTATAATGAGAGAGAATATTATACTGTTAATATCCTTACTAAGTACGCTAGATACAGCCATGGCCAAGATCAGAGCTGGCAACGAGAGGAAGACATCTGTTATTCGCATAAGGATATTGTCTATCCTCCCCCCATAGAAGCCTGCCACAGAACCCAGGATTAAACCTATTATTGTGGCAATCCCGACAACTAGTAGAGAGGTGTATATCGTGGTCCTCGCGCCCCAAACTATCCCATAGAAAACATCCAAGCCCAGGTCTCCGCTCCCCAAAATGAAACCATCCACACCAGGCGCCCTTGGAGGCAGAATGAAATCCATTGGTATTAGATACGGATCGCTATTTTTATCTGGCGGAGCAATGACGGGAGCGAAGAGCGCGATTACTATGATAATGGAAATGATCAGAATCCCCAGCATCACGGTTGGATTATGCACAACCATCCTGAGGGAATCACCATATTCCTTGATACGAGGCCTAAGTTCGGCAATCAGCTCTTCTACTTTAGGGTTCTTAGGCCTTTTCTTAGGCATGGCCTGGTCGGTCTTCGCGGCCTTTTTCTTCTGAACCTTTTTTGTGTTGGCCATGATATCACCCTAATTTTACCCTTGGGTCAAGATAAGCATATATAATATCTACCGCTAGATTGACCAAAGAATACACCAGGGCGATAAACAGGACAAAGCCCAATATGGACGTTGAATCGAAATGCGTGATAGAATTTGCTGACCACTTCCCAAGCCCGGGAAGGGCAAAAATATTCTCTGTGAGGACCGCCCCCCCTAAAGAAGCACCAAAAGATAGACCAATGACGGTGGTCGTTGGAATCAAGGCGTTCCTGCGAGCATGTTTATTAATAACAGTCTTTTCTGGAAGCCCTTTCGCTCTGGCGGTCTTAATATAATCCAGATTAAGGACCTCCAGCATACTGTTTCTTTGAATGCGGATTAAGATGGCGATAATACCAAAAGAAAGGGTCACTGCCGGCATCACCATATGAGCGACGTGGTCAATGAAAAGGCCGATGTTGCCAACCAATAGCGAGTCAATGATGAGAAAATTGGTGATATGAGGGATATCCTTGGCTGAATATTCAACAGGGTTGTAGATATTGATAGCTGGTAGCAAATTCAATTGATAAAAGAACACATATTGCAGGATGAGAGCTAGCCAAAAGACTGGTATTGAAACCCCTAGTAATGATATAACGCGAACAATATGATCGAATGCCTTGTCCTTTCTGAGAGCGGTCATGGTCCCTAATGTAATACCAATGGGTATGCCTAGGGCCATACTCAGAATGGTCAATTCTAACGTTACAGGGAAGCGATATAGAATCGCTTCATCCACTGGCTGCATCGCGATTTTTGACCAACCCCAATCGCCTTGTAATATTCCCTTTGCCCAATACCAATATTGATTAATAAGAGGTTCATTGAAATGATACTTATCATAGACCTGTTGGATTTGCTGCTCGGTCATTTTATCGTTAATATATGCTGCAGCAGGATCTCCAGTCATTCGTGACAATGTGAAAATAATGATTGAAACGCCAATCAGAACCGGTATGAGAAGCAGTAACCTTTTTGCAATGTACCTAGATAATCGCATCGTTCACCTTCATCTTTTTTTTCGATTCTGATTTCAGTGTGGAAAGAAAAATTAAAAGAAAAGGGTTTGGGTGGGAACTTTCGCCTACTTGTCCATGGGATAGTAGTAGAACCCTGAGTACATGGGGTTAAACACATATCCATCGAGCCATGCGCGTTCACAGTGGAAGTTCGTGGCCTGTACAGTCCAGATATGCACGCATTCCCCGTACATCAACCAGCTGAGTTCGGAATACAGCTCGGCCCGGTGTGTTTTGTTCATTTCAGCAGCGGCTTCCTCTATTAGAAGATCCACGGTGGCATTGGAGTATCCAGTCATGCTAGCGTATGTTCCCGCGGAATGGAAGAAGGGCTGCATGTAGTTGTTCGGATCTGCGTAGTCCGGTGCCCACCCTAGGAACAGCACAGGCATAGCGCCCTCTCTCCTCAGCTGCAGATACGTAGCCCATTCTACGCCGTTCACCGTAACCTTGATCTTCCCTGGGTTGGCTGCCTCAAGGCCGGCCTTGAACATCTGACAGGCGGCTTGTCTCACCGAATTGCCAGTGTTGTAGAAGATATCGATGCTGAAGCCCTCATCGAGATAGTTCGAGCCTTCTCCGTTCGAAGCGTTTTCTAAATAGCTCTTCACTTTCTTTAGGTCGTAGGTGTAGACAGGGACTTCGGGGTCATATCCAAACATTCCCTTAGGGATAGCTCCATTAGGTTGGATACCCGCACCATTGAACTGTGTCTCGATCAATTTGGATGCGTTCATTGCATGAGCGAAGGCCAGGCGGACGTTCTTATCGGCAAAGAAATTAGCCGGAACATTTGTGTTTTTAGAAGCAGTGGTGTTGAAATTTATCTTCTGGTTCAATCCAATGAAATCGATATTGAACGTCGGGAGCCCTTCAGTTATTTCAATGTTGGTATCGTCCACGATAGAATCTCTCAAGGTCCTGGGTATGGCGGCAATGTCTACCTGGCCGCTCTTAAGCAGGAGCAGCCTTGTATTATCATCAGGTACCTGCATGATAATGACCTTGTTGATCTTTGCTGGTCCTTTCCAATAATCATCATACCGGAGCAGCACAAACTGCGAATCTGGGGTATATTCTTCTAATGAGAACGCTCCAGTTCCGCACATGTGGTTGAACATGTAATCATACCCGGCCTTTGTCATGCCACCATAATGTTCTACGTAGTCCTTCGAAATGATAGAACCTACTCCGAATGTGATCACATAGTTCCATCCTGGGAAGGCAACGGTCAAATTGAATTGTACCGTGTAATCATCTTTTGCCCAAATATGTTCACGGATAGCATCCATTGAAACCCCTGTATATTCCTTTATAATGCCAGAGGAGTCAAACTCAGCTGCTGGGTACAATGGAACGACAACTTTATTCTTTATGTCTTGCGATGTAAACTCTGTTGCAATGGTTCTGTTGTTCGCCCAGACATAATCATAGTAATTCGGGATCAACAGCTCACCAATCATCCATCCCGGGCCATGTGGGTCGTTCAACCTCAGGACTCTAGCGAAGCTGTAGAACACATCCTCAGAGGTCATTGCAGTACCATCATGGAATGTGACACCCTCACGCAAGTTGTAGGTATATACATGTCCATTGTTGGTAACTAAACCATTCTCTACGGTCGGAACCTCGGTGCAAAGTTGCGGTACAAGTACTTCTGCACTGCCGCCATCATAGAACATCAGGGTCTCATACACATTTTGAATAATCTCCCCGCCAACAGTTTCATAGTCATAAGCGGGGTCCAAGCTTTCCGGATTCCCACCGATAGTGGCTACAACAACGGTCTTATAAACCGTTTCTTCTTCGCCTCCCCCTAAGACCATCATGATTCCAGCTCCAAGTGCGGCACCAACCAAGAGCCCCACTATGAAGATCGCAATGATTTTGGAACCGCCGGCCTTTTTAGGTTCAGCATCAGCATTTCCTTCCATTCTCAATCCTCCTTTCCCCCCACGCCATTAAAGACTGGGAGATTGACTTATGAAAACATTTTGTCGCTATATATACCTTTGTCGATTTCCCAGGTCCAACGAACACTATCCAGTATTACGAAAGGAGGGTCCGATGAACCACCTTATTATCACATTCTGTGTCTAACAAAATTCCAATTTATTTGACACAATGAACACAAATAGAAGGGATGAATTGTCACATTGCATTATTAGCTATTTAGACCGGTTCGGCCATTCCTGTTCATCAGGCTCTGATCGACCGACGTCCAATCCATCTGGGAAAAATTATATATGGGGCTGAAGAAGCCGCTTGGCCCATCTCAATTTCCTTTCCTTCAGGGAGGGGTCCCGTCCCCGCTTCGGGGACGGCCTGTCCAGGTCCCATCCTAGGAACCGTACTTCCTTGGCCTCGAAATGCTTGGCCATGAAGAAGGCGCGGTCCCCGTCGGTGAATCCCCCGAAGTTGTAGACGTTCCTGAACGGCCTGCACTGGACCGTCGGGACGAAAGGGAGATCGATCCGTGGGACCACGTCCTCGATCCGCTCGATGTTGTCCCCGTGCGCGTGGATGAAGGCCAAGGCGCCCTTCTTCATGGCCTCTAATTCCGTCTCCAAATCCCCGTCCAGATCGGTCACTATGACATCTGGCACCATTCCAATCCCCATCAGCCTGCCGGTGGCCGAGCCCGCGGCGATAAGCGTATCACCGTCCGTCGCTCTGTCGATATCGGCCTCCAATGAGGGGGCGGGCCCGGCGATCGATGCCCGCTCCCCTATGATCTCGACGATGGTATCGAACCCCGGGACGCTACGGTCCCTTGTGAGCTCGGAGAGCCGTTCCGCGGCCCTCAGGTCGGCGCTTCGATCGTACCCGAGGTCCTGAACGATCGCATTATAGAGCGGTTCCCATACCGACCATTCCATCCCTAGGCCTCTGGATAGTTCCGTAACTCGGGTTCCTTCTTCTCTTCTCCCTTGCGCGTGCGGTGGTAACTCCTCATGTTCATGTTCATCAGGCCGCCGAAGCCGGCCAGAAGGAAGCCGATGAGCATCATCATGACGATGAGGTTCTCCCCCGGGTTCGGATAGCCGAACGCTAAGGCCACGAGGTCGAAGGATGCCTGAAGGATGAACGCGATGGCGAACATGCTTATACTAACGACCAAGCTCGTCACGTAGAGCCTGCCCGATGTCATGTAATGGTTGACCAGCTTCCCCATCTGATAGGACAGGAGGCCGAAGGTCCACATCCAGAGGATGATGCTCAGCGCTGTGAACGCCTGCACCGCGAGCCCGGCCTCGCTCTGCGAGGCTACGGAATCCATGGCGAAGATGATCCCGGCCACGAACAGGAGCATCGCCACAATCACGAAGGGGATCATCTGGCTACCGTTCCTGATGGCCGTGGCGACGTTCCTCATCGTCCCGCTGACCCGTTCCGCCGCTCTGTAGGCGTAGAAGATCAGGTATAGGCCGAGGACCAGGGCGATCATGCCCCACCCCATGCTCGCCACCAGTTCGATGCTCGCCTCCCCGGTCAGAAGCTCGAAGAGCTGGGGGATGACGTTGAACAGCCCCAGGACAGCGAGGACGAGGCCGATGGGCGTGAAGATGCGCTTCCTCATCTTGTCATCAGCCAGCATCTTCATGATGATGTAGTACGTGCCCTCCACGGTGGGGGCCTGCTTCACCCAAACCCGGCGGACCGAATCGACCTTCACCCGGGAGAACACCATGGGGTAGATGAACTCGTCCTCGGCCCCATCGCTCACGAGGACCACCCTGTCCGGCTTGACCAGCTCGAGGACGTTCTCCAGCTGGGTGGTTAGGACCAGGTCGGACTCGTATCCCACCTTGACATCGCCGCAGATCGTGGCGATCTCGACGTCCTCCCCCTTCTTTAGCATCTCGTCGTACATGCTGAGCGCGGCCATGACCGTGTTGACGTCGCTGTCCTCGGGGTCCTTGAGCCCCAGCGCCATTACCGCATTGAGGTTCTCCTCGCGGCCTATGAAGGGGCTGTTCAGCCCTGCCTTCTTGCCGAAATCGTCATCGCGATCGACGCTCAGGATGAGGATCTTCATTCCGTTAACAATCCAGTTTCTTTCTATATAAAAATGCTGTAATCACCATTGAAGTAAGGAACCATGAATGAACGGCGCGTGGTCGTTCCCATGCTGTTCAATTAAGGCAGAAAAAGGTATAACCAGGGATTCTTGTATAGGGGAATCAGATGGAAAGGAAGGCCGGTTTCAAGGAATGCCCTAAATGCGGGCTGCGCAACAAGCCCAGCGCGACCCAGTGCGATTTTTGCGGGCAGAGCTTGACATCGGCGGACGATTGGCAACAGCACATCAAGGACCTCGAATCGCTCAACCGGATCGAGCTGCGCGGGCCGGTGGACGAACGGACGTCCAAGCGCATCGAGTCCACGATCATCCGTAAGGAAACGGCCCCCCAGAAGAACATGGATATCAGGGAAGCGGACGATATCGGCAGGGTGCTGCGGGAGCTTGACGAACAAGCCCCATCTCCAAAGAACAGGGGGGCTGAGAGGACGGACGTTCCAAGACCCGCAGGAACAGCCTCGGACGGTCTGATAGGAAACATCCCGCCCACGGTCGAGATGGCGGCCATCCCCCCCGAGGCCGCGCCTCCGGTGAAAGAGGGAGCGTCCTCAGCGCCAGAGGGGATGGGGATCGGACCTGTGATCGAGGAAGGGGTATCACAACCTAGCGGCGAGGGGATGGATGCGCAGCAGGCGGCCCCGGCAGATGGCGGTCAGGCGTCCGTGGCCGAACCCGTCGTCTCGGAGGCCGAGGGGCAAAAGGGACCGGGTGCGACCGTTGAACCCGGGATGCTGTCCTCCCCCGAGGTGGACGGGGGCGTGGACGCCGGGACGGAAAAGGCCGTTCCCATGGAGAACCTCGGGGTTCCTGCTTCCGTCGAACAGGAGGCCGCTCCTGAAGCGGCAGAAGCCGATCATCGATCGATGGCCGGACCCTCCGAGCAAGAGGGGGGCGCACCAGCGGCTCCGTCCTCCTCGTTCGCTGTCCAACCCCCGTCCAAGGCCGAGGTCGCGGAAGGGGAGGGATTGGAAGGCATCGTCCCCATCGCCGTCTTGGCGCTGGGCATTGTCGGCTACCTCTCGGTCCTGACGCTTATTGCCTTGGGGGTCCTCGGCACCGCCATCGGCCTAATAGGAGGGGCGGTGAGCTCGCTGATGATCATCTCCGGAGCAGTCGTCATCTATCCATCCATTCGAAGGAAGGACGGCGGCGAGGTCTTCATATGCCCGCGATGCCATGAGAGAGTGGGGAGGCGGGCCGACAGCTGCCCCGCGTGCGGGGCAGAGCTCTCCTCCGAGGAGTAGGTGGGGTAGATGAGGCTCATATGGCATATGCATTCCTGCTTCGAGGTGAGCGATGACGTGACCGTGGTCATCGACCCTCATGACGGCCGTTCTATAGGGGTGAAGCCGCCTCAGCTCAGGGCCGACATCGTGCTCATCAGCCACGACCATTTCGATCATAACGCCATCAGGGTGGTGAAGGGCGATTACACCGTGATCAGGGAGGTCTCGCCCAGGACCGTGAAGGGAGTGGCGATAAGGGGACTGACCGCATTCCATGATGACGTCGGCGGGGAGCGGAGGGGGAAGGTCAACATCTTCCACTTCACCATGGACGGGGTGCGGTTCTGTCACCTCGGCGATCTGGGCCACATGTTGACGCCCGCCCAGGTCCAGGAGCTGGGGGAGGTGGACGTCCTCTTCGTGCCGGTGGGCGGGGTGTTCACCATCGACGGCGTCCAGGCCCAGAGGCTGGTGCGCGCCATCGGGCCCAAGGTGGCCGTGCCCATGCACTTCCGCGTCGGGGGCCTGTCGATGTCGATCCAGAACGCCGACGCCTTCCTCAACGGCCTCCCGGAGGAGAGCGTGGTGCGCGTCGGGAACGAGGTGGAGTTCGAGGCGGAGGACCTTCCGGAGCGCACCGAGCACTGGGTGTTCTCGCAGTGATCAGCCTATGATGTCCAGGGCCTCCTCGACCCTGCCCTGCTCGATCGGGGTGCTCCTGGCGCCGACCACCCCGCCCTTGCTGTTCGCCACTATGCTCGCCCCGACGTACGGGGAACCATAGTTCAATGTGGTTATCCTGGGCTCCACCTTGAAGTGGCGCTTGAGGAGCCTCAGGTCGTCCTTGCTGGCGGCAGGGTGGCAGATCAGGCCCTTGTTGGTCGCCTTGCACACCGAGCCAACGGTGTTCTGGCCGGCGATCGGGGCTTGGACCACGTCCACTTCGAAGAGCTCTTCAAGGACGCGCACGGTCCGTTCGTCCATCTCCGGGTTGATGAGGCACCCGCGGTCGTTGACCAGGATGTTGTTCCCGCAGGCGTTCAGGCGGTCCTCCAGCCTTGCCACCTTGAGCCTGCGGAACGCCCTGAGCTCATCGTCGGTGGCGAAGCTGGTGACCGCCGCCCCGTACGAGTTCATAGCCACTAAGGACCCCAGCAAGTTCGTGCTCGCGACCGTCCCTCGAGAACATTCGACGTCCAGGGCGATGGCCACGTCCTCCTGGAAGCGGTCATCGGAGTCCATCGGCAAAAGGGCCATGTCCTCATTGGCCACGGCGTACACCCCGACGAACTCCACGCCGTTGTAGTTGGAGACCCGTAACATATGCTGGCGCTCACTCGGTGGGAAGGGAGACCTCGATCAGGCCATCCTCGAAGCGTACGGCCCTCACCCGCACCTTGCTCGGGGGGGCGGTTATGCCGCGGGCCCAGATGGCCTCGTTGAGCTTGGGGTCGATCCAGATGCTGTCCTCCTCGGCCTTCATATGCCGGGCGACGTAGGCTCGGACCTCCTTCAGGGCGCGGTTGGCGCGCTCGGTGGTGGGCACCGCCTTGGTCTTGATAAGGGGAATGACGTACACGGATTCCTTCTCTTCTGCCATGCCTCTCACTCCTTGATCTTGCTGTGGCGCCAGTTCCTTCGCATCGGGTGGCGCAGGAAGGTGCGGTTGGTCCTCATCATCACCCATGCCGGCACTCGGCGGTTCTGTTTGACCTTCTTCATCAATCGCGTCTTCATGGCGGCGGGCTTGTTGCGTGCCATATTACTTCCTCTCGATATTGATCTCCCTCTTCTGAGGGGAAACCTTCCTGAGTATCTGCTTCAGGACCTGATCGTCTATCTGGGAGCTTATCTGCCCCATCTGCGCCAGCCTTATCAGCTGGTCCTCCACGGTGCGAGCGATCTCGGGATAGGCCAGACGGACGTTCGCAAGGCGGTCCCTGGCCTCCGGCGTAAGGAGCTGCCGGAGGATCGCCTGCCTCTGGGACTCGATGGCCTGGGCCTGCTGCTCCATGGCGGCCTGCTGCTCGCCTTGGCGCTGCAGCTCGGCCATCTTCCGCCGGCGCAGTTCCTCGAGCTCAGCATCTTCCACGGGCATCACCTCGCCGGGGTGGGCTCGCTCAATTCCTTCGCGGCGCTGTCCAGCATTGCCTGCCCCTTCGGGGTAACGACGCGGCCGTTGTTCTTGTTCTTGGCCACTAGCCCCGCGGCCTCCAGCTGCATCAGGGCCTTCCTGACGATGGAGCGGCTGCCCTTGACGGCCTTATTGGGCTTGGAGCCTCGGTCGTTGAACCCTCCGTACTCGGCGGCGAGCTTGGAGGTTCCGATCGGGCCTTTGACATAGACCTTTCTGAGAACGGATGCCGCCCTGGTGTACCACCAGTCGGCCTGGATCGGTGCCTTCTCCGCATGAACCCCGGTCTTCACGAACTCCGCCCACTCGGGAGGGTTCACTGCCCCAGAGGCCTTCAGCTTCTGGGCCACGTTCGCGATCAGCTTCTCGGAGGGGACATCATAGACCGTAACCATCTTAACCAACCTCAATGAACTTCAGACAGACGCTGACGAATGGTATGTTCGGCCTCTAATATGGTGCCCCTATATAAGGATTCTTGTGGTCCATCTCCCGCCTGGAATGAGACGAGGGGGCGGGCCGAGGGCATAGGCCCGGACCGCCCTTGGGTTGGCCTTTGCCCCGCCGGGGCATGGGCGTATGGGTTGAAATACGCGGCAGTTACTACTCAGCCCCGTGAGGACCGTAGTGGCCATAACGGGGGCGTCGGGCGTCGTCTACGGCGTGCGATTGCTCGAGGAGCTGGAAGGGGAAAAGGCCCTTATAATCACCGAGACCGCCAAGAGGATACTGGAGACGGAGACCGATTACAGGGTCGGCCAGGTGGAGGGGCTTGCGGATGAGGTCTATCATGAGGACGAGCTCTTCGCCCCCGTGGCCTCCGGCAGCCACCGCTTCGAGCGCATGGTCATATGCCCGTGCTCCGAGTCCACCCTGGCCAAGGTCTCCCTCGGGATCTCCGACAACCTGGTCACAAGGGCGGCCGCGGTCTGCCTGAAGGAGGGCAGGAGGCTGATCGTCGTGCCGCGGGAGACCCCGCTCAGCCCTGCGATGCTGCGCAACTCGCTGCGCCTCGCCGAGGACGGGGCCGTCATACTTCCAGCGAGCCCTGGGTTCTACCCCAGGCCGCAGAGCGTCGAGGACATGGTGGACTTCGTTGTCGGGAAGGTCCTCGACCAGCTGGGCCAGCCCCACGTGCTTTTCCGCCGGTGGGGGGACTGACCCACTCAGGGAGCTCACTCCACTACGATCGCAGGCCGCCCCGGGGCCGCCTGCCTGGCCTTGTGCTGAGGGTCGGATGCCCCCCGCTCCTCGGCCCCGTGCACCTCGACGATGCAATCGTACTCCCGCTCGAGGAACCCCTTGCTCGCCTTGAGGAACGCACCCTCGTCGAAGATGTGCGCCATCTTCCGCACCTCGGGGGAGGAGCGCTTCATGAGCTCCTCGGCCAGCCTCCGCGCGTAGTCGGAGGCCTCCTTGCCGTGCGCGCGCACTTCCTCGTCGGCCATGGCCATCTTGGTCAGCGTGGGGACCCTCAGCTCGCCCTTGGCGTGGAGGCCGACGGCCATCGCCAGGACCTTGTGCTTCCAGGCGGGGGAGGTGAAGAGCGTCATCCTCCTCGGCCTGATCCCGGTCACCTTCAGGATCTCATTGGCGTCCTCCATCAGGGCCATGAGGTACTCCTCGGCCCTTTCCTTGGCCGGGTCGATCTCCCCCTCCAGCGCCTCCGGGTACGTCGTGGTGGAGACGAACCCCTCGTGCCCTGACACCTCCCAGAGCTCCTCCGCGAGGTGCGGGGTGATCGGCATCATGAGGGGGAGCAGGATGTCCATGGCCCTCCGGACGGTCGCGGCGTCGCCCCCTCCCCTCCGCTGGTACCAGCGGAGGTCGTTGAAGGCCTCGAAGAAGACCTCGTTCGCTAGGGCCCGGACGTCGTATCCCTTCATGGCCTCCCGGACGCGGCCGGCGCGGTTGGCCATCCTGGACACCAGCCAGCCGTCCACTGTGCTCGCCTGCCCGTCCATCTGCATGAGGTCCAGCAGGAGGCGCTCCATCCTCTCAACGCGGGCGGTGTAGCTCTCCACGGCCTCGTCCTCCCACTCCACGTCGGCATGGGGCGAGGCGATGTGCGCGTAATAGAGCCGGAGGGCGTCGATGCCGAAGCGCTCCGCTGCCCCGGGGATCGGCTGCGCCCCCCCTTTCGATTTGGATATCTTCCCCCCCTTGCCCACCACATACCAGTTCACGAAGATCCCGCGGGGGAGCATCTCGGGCGGGAGGACCGCCACATGGTTCATCAGGAAGGCGGGGAAGTGCACGGTCATGTGCTCCTTCCCGCCCAGGTTCAGGTCCAGGGGGTACCAGTAGTGGACCTCCTCCCTTATCTTCATGAGCAGTTCCTGGGGCACGCCGGTCCTGGCGCTCACCGAGGCGGCGTCCCCCCTGTCCAGCACGACGAGGTCGAAGAACTCCTCGGTCATCTGCTCCGGTCGGACGGAACCGTCGTTGGCGAACTTGGAGATGGTGTAATAGAGGGGGTAAAGGGTGGAATCGGAGATGGCCTCGATTATCCACTTCTCATCGAACGGGAAGCGAGTGCCGATCCAATTGCCCTGCCGGACGCAGGCCCTCTCCCGGAACCAATCCAGGACGCCGTGGATGTTCTGATAGTACTCCGGAGGGAGGATGACCATCTTCCTCGCCTGCTCATGGGCCGCGGCGGTGACCTCCGGGTTGGCGTAATCGATGAACCACTGGTCGTCGACCTTCTTGATGAGCACCGGGCTCCCGCACCTGCAGATCACGGGCTCCGAGAGGTCGTACATCACGTCCGCCTCCCCCGCGGAGACCATGGCCTGCTTAATCCTCTCCTTGCCTCCATGACCGGCAGGCCGG
>Ga0228535_1001267_pt1 | contig 42556 bp, 37 predicted proteins | sample SJ1metagenome_FD_168457 | JGI IMG/M metagenome (GOLD analysis project Ga0228535, IMG submission 168457) | Enriched culture of PCE-dechlorinating microbial communities from Ithaca, New York, USA - SJ1 | ecosystem: Engineered > Modeled > Simulated communities (microbial... > Unclassified | place... | reverse complement strand
TCCTTCCCGGTCTTCTTGACCATTCATCATGACGAACTTTTGCCTTCCCGTCCCGGATGCTCTCCGTGACAGTGTACTCTTCCTCGCCGCTCCTTCCTAATGTTTTATCACTCCTCCTTTTCCAGAATTTCCCTGACCTTGAAATCGAATTGGGCGCCGAGGAACCGCCGCTGGAGGATACCGGCATATTCGACCGAGCCTGGATCATCCGTCTCCAGAGGATGTATTTCCGCTATCCTGCCCTGCGCAACCCTGACTGTGGCCCGCGCCTTTCCATGCGAAACCGATATCGAGAAGGGGGGACTCTGACCAAAAATCCAGTCGGGTGAGCCAAACTGATCTCTGAAGGCATCAAAATCCCTGCGTTCGATACAGAAATCGAAACCCTGAAGTGCATCTTCGGGGTCCGAGAATGACAGCTCCCGCGACGGGGCCGCCTCATCCCAAAACCGTGCAAGATCGATCGTTTTGGGCGCCATACCCGAAAGAGAATCTGCCAGCCGTGCAACGACCTCGTCGACCGAAAGAGAGGGAACGAATCGGGTGAGATTGACCGGACAAGCAGGCACCGAAGCGATCGACAGGTCTTCGAATATCCGGATTCCCCCCAACGAAGCTCTCAGCGCCTGAAGGTCCGCGGAAACAAGCAGGGTTCCGTGATGCAGCACGTTGCGCGTACCAAACCGCCTGGCGGTGCCGGAGATTTTGCCCTTCGTTTCGCCGTCTCCCATCGCGACAAAAATCCCCCCTCTGTCGCCGGGGCGGGCATAAACGCCGAGCTTTGAAACAGCCTCTGCCATCAGAGAGAGCTCATCATTCTGGGAGTGAAGGGGCCGTGGCACAATCAAAGCCCAATTCAGGTTGCCACTGTCATGGTACACGGCACCTCCCCCCGAGGAACGCCGGTACACCGGTACTCTGCACAAGGGGGATACTTCCCGCCAATAATTCTGATTGCGGCCGATGATCACCGAAGGTAGATTGACGTAGAAGAGCAGCATTATGTTGTTGCCTGTCCATGCATTGACCAGACATTCCTCAAAGGCAATGATGTCGAGCGGATTCTCGGCAACAACCCTGTACGCTTGAGCGATCATCTGCATATTCGAAATATATAAAAATATTTATTAAATATCAAAATCAGTCTATGCGGCGCATGAAGAAAATAAAAGAGGGGCCGCCCTCTCTGTTCCGGGCGGTCCCTCTCTGGTGTAAGCTTATGCACGACTATTGTCGCGCGAATTTTTCATGCACTGGACTTACTGAGCAGTGAATCCTGCGGCTTCGAGCGTAGAGGTGAGCTCATCGAGAGTGGATTTAACCGTGTTGAGCTGGTCTTTGGCGCCCGCATAATCCCCAGAATCGTTCGCGGCTTTCGCAGTAGTGATTGCCTCGCCGGCAGCAGCGACTCTCGCGTTGACGTCTTTCACGTTGAGCTTTGCCTTGGCGGCTTTCTTTGCATCCTTGGACGCAGCCTGTGCAAGAGCCTGAACATTGGCATACTGTGTGTCAATATCAGTAATGAGCTGAGCTACTTCGCCCTTGACCTGATCCATATTGGTTGCTGCGGCATCTTTTGCTTTCTTCGCTGCATCGGCAAAAGATTTGATCAACTCGTTCGCCTGCTTATAAGACTTGCCAGAGGTCTTGGCATCCTGAGCGGCGAGTTCTGCATCGAGCGCAGCCTTTGCATCCTGAGCAGCCGTGTATTCATCAGGAGCATACACATCGGCCTTGGCGTTCTGGGCATCGGTAAATGCAGTATTGGCCGAATCGAGGTCCGACTGCGCAAGCTTCGGCGCGCAAGAGAACAGCAACAGCGCGACAAGCACACCACCGATAACCTTTACCAGCTTCATACAATCCTCCAAAAAACGAACACAAAGCGCAGAGCTAGCGCTCCATCGAAGCGCTGCATCTGCTCTCTATTGCGAAATTCTATTCTCATCTGCAAAATATGTCAAGAATATGTCAAGATCTACAAAGTATGGGCAACATTTCATATCTTATTGCATCATATAGCAATATTGCAAAAGACGAAATGTTCTTTCATAATCCTCTCAATCTTTTAATTATTTAGGACTGTACGGGAAATAAAAGTAGGAATTTACTCTACTTTTTAGAAGGAATCGGCCCCAGGCGCACCCTGCCGGACGCACCGCCCTGCCCTCCCTATTCCCCAATGATCTTCACCAGAACCCGCTTGCGGCGCTGCCCGTCGAATTCGCCGTAGAATATCTGCTCCCATGGGCCAAAGTGCAGCCGGCCGCCGGTGATGGCGACCACCACTTCGCGGCCCATGATCTGACGTTTGAGGTGGGCGTCGGCATTGTCCTCACCCACATTGTGGCGATACGAAGCGACCGGCTCATGGGGCGCAATCCGCTCGAGCCAATCGTCGAAGTCGCGGTGCAGACCCGGCTCGTCGTCGTTGATGAAGACACTTGCGGTGATGTGCATGGCATTCACCAGGCAGAGCCCCTCGCGCACGCCCGACTCGCGCAGAGCTTCCTCAACCTGCTCAGTGATATTGATGAATTCCCGCCGCTTCTGCGTCTGGAACCAAAGTTCTTTGGTGTAGGATTCCATGGTTCAATAGTGAAAGAAAAAGCGCGGATTGTAAAGGATCTTCACCGGCCCAGCAAAAAGGGGATGCCGTCACCGTGCACTGATCACAGGGCTTTATTCCAGAGCTCGTTAGCTTTATCCTCCCAGGCGTCGGCAGCAGCCCGGCACTTGTCCGTCAGGTCTGTCACATTTTCCTCCACCGGCAGCTGTGTCGAGCGAGCTCCTGACCGCTCGACCATGGCCTGAAGTTTTTCCGGGTTGTCGAGTAGGGGACAGGGCCTCAGCATGTTCTCGTTGAATGGCTGGTTGCGGGCGTATTCCTTGAACAGCGGCTGTTTCAGAGCCTCGAGGAGGCTCATGTCATGGATATTGGCGCCCGAGTAGTGGATGAAGGCGCAGGGCTCGACATCCCCGTCGGCGTTTACGTGCAGGTAGCTCCTTCCTCCCGCGATACACCCCTTTACGAACTCCCCGTCGTTCCAAAAATCGATGAGGAAAATGGGTCTCGTCTCCCTGGACTTCCTGACTTGATGATACATGTATTCCCGGTCATGAGGCGTGGCGAGAAGATCGAGCCGGGCACCCTGGCCCAGGGGTATGTAGGTAAAATACCAGCCAAAGTAGCAGCCCTGCTGGACCATGAAATCGAGCCACTCGTCGGATCCGACAACCTCTGCGTTGTAATGGTGGTAGCAGGTCGAAAAGCCGAAAGGCACGCCGTGGCTCTTCAGTATGTCCATGGCCTTCAGAACCTTTTTGTAGGTTCCTGCGCCGCGACGCATGTCCGTTTCTTTCTCGTAGCCTTCGATGCTTATGGCCAGCATTATGTTGCCGAGCCGGGAGGATTCCTCGGCGAAATGTTCGTCGACAAGCGTCCCGCTGGTGAAGGAGAGGAATATGCAATCCTTGTGGCGCGCTGCCAGGCGGAATATGTCCTCCGAGCGGATCAGCGGTTCGCCGCCTGAGTAGAGGTACATGTAGATTCCGAGCTTTTTCCCCTCGGCGATGATGCGGTCGAGGGTGGCGTAGTCCATGTTCGATGTCTTCCGGTAGTCGGCTGCCCAGCAGCCGATACAATGCAGATTGCAGCTCGCCGTCGGGTCCATCAGAATGGCCATCGGAATGTTGCAGCCCTCTTTTCTCATGATTTTTTCGCGCCTGGGGGCGGAGGCGAAGACAGCATTCACCGCGAAATTGGAGACGAATTTCTCCATAAACGACGGCTGAACGTTTTTAAGAATATTCCGGATCATGATGTTCCAGTTGCTGGACGGATCGTTGGCGATTCTCTCCAATGACTGGAACATCCCCTCGTTCTTGCCTGATTTGTCCAGGCTCCGTCCCCAGTGGACCAGTTCGGGGATCCGTGTAGCCGGATCTTCCCTTATTCTGCGGAGTTCTTTTCTTACAATGCTGGATGCGACACTCGCTTTGATGGACATTGTGTAACCTCCTTGTCTTTTACTATCACTCGTTCAAGAGTGTGTTTGCCTTTTCGCATACTTCATAGATGGCATCGTACTGCTGTTCGATCAGTGGAGAGACTTCGCTGGTTTTCTTGTCACGGATACGCAAAAAGCAGAAATAGGGGATGATCCATCCGGCAAATGCGGGAACGGCCAGAATGATGCTGAGCGGCACCATGCCCGCCAGATAGCTGAACACGGAGCCGGCCATGAACCCCGCACCGGCGACACCGATGACATACGCCGCCGTACTTGCCGCGACAACCTTGGATTTTTCCAATCTGTCGATCTCCTTTACATGACTCTCGAACATGCGCTGCAGCCGGTTCAGCTCAGCCTTGCTCCTGATCTTCCGGTCCCGTTTGAATTTCATGGTGACGTAGAGCGGATTTGGAGCGGCAAAGATACTTTCCAGCTTCCACCCAAACTGAGGATAGTTGTCCGCATAGATCACTTCCAGACTGCGCTTTACCGCCACATCTTTGTACTCATAGCCGATGAAGCCGTTTTCGTTCATGGTCATCTCCTCCATCACGGACACTCCTTATGTGAAATTCCTTTGATGGGTATCAATATAGAGAGGCGATGTTGTTGAGTTGTTTTTGAAATGTTGAAGAAATATTAATTTTTCAGACTATTGTAAGATGTTTTCAGATCAGAAATTGGACACACACCAGAAAAATCTGGTCAGAGCTCCCTACGTGTCTGTATTCCCTTCCTCCGCTTTTTTCAGCCGGACAGTAAACGTCGACCCTTTGCCGGGCGTGCTATTTACCGAGATACTGCTTCCCGTAAGCTCGACTGCCCGCAGGACGAGAGCAAGCCCCAGGCCGTTCCCTTCCTGAGAATGGGAGCCGTCTCCCTGGTAGAATTTATCAAAGATGTGCTTCATCGTCTTTTCATCCATCCCACAGCCGGTGTCCGAAACCAATACAGTGACGGTATTCTCGTCGGAAGTCTGTGTCAGGGTGACCTTTCCGCCCGGGGCGGTGAACTTGAGGGCATTGGAAAGCAGATTTTGCCAGATGATCTCCAGCAGGCTTTCATCCTCACGGATGACGATCCGATCCTCAATATTGGCCTCAAATTCAATATTCTTCTCTTCCCACAGATTTTCAAACGTGAGCGCACAGTCGCACAGCTGCCTGCAGAGATCGTATGGCTCGGCGACCGGCGTGATCTGCTGTCGTTCCAGCTTGTTGAGCTTCAGGATGTTGGTCACCAGGGTAGAGAGCTTCTTGGACGCGGTTATGATGGTATTCGTATATTCCCTGCGCTGCTCGGGCGTCAAATCTTCCTTTTGAAGCGCCATTGCATAGTTTTGGACGACGGAGAGCGGGGTCTTTATCTCATGGGAAACATTCGCGATAAAATCACCTTTCAGAGTTTCGATGCTCCCCAGCTCTGCCACCATCGTGTTGAAGTCCTCGAACATGACGTCCATGTAATCCTTCTTGTCGGGTCTATGGACCGGCTCAAGCCACACCGAAAAATCGCCCCCCGCGACCTGCTGCGCAGCTTCGCTCAGGATGTGCATGGGTTTGTCGTAGGCCAGATACATCTGATAGCTGGTGACAAGGCAGAACACGAGGGAGACTATCGCCCAATATCCCGCTATTCCAAGGATATACTGGATGGGAACATTCTCTATCGGCACATAGGCTTCATAGATCAAGGCCTGTCCGCCCGTCAGGACTGTGAGTATGGCGTAGGTTATAAGAAATACTTTCCATGATATATGCTTTGCGTGGACCCGCTCACCGGTCTTCTCTGTCTTCCTCTTTCCCTTGTTCATGTTAGTACCGCCTTGTAGCCAAGCCCGTGCACGGTGACGATAGCAAAATCCTTGCAGCAGGAGAATTTGTCCCTCAGCTTTGTGATGTATACGTCCACAGCGCGGAAACTTGAATCGCTTTCCTCACCCCAAAACTCATCCATAAGCTGCGATCGGGAGAAGGTGTACTTGGGATAGGACAGGAGTTTGAACAGGATGTTGAACTCCCTGACAGTCGTCGGAATTTCCACGCCGTCCACAGTAGCGCTCATTTCATCCGAGTCCATGATCAGGCTGCCCACCCTCAGCTTCTTTTCGTTCGCTATATGTGCGCGGCGGAGCAAAGCCCCCACACGCAGCACGAGCTCGTCCAAATCCACGGGTTTCACCATATAGTCGTCTATGCCTGCCCTAAACCCCCTCTGCTTGGACGAAATATCATCACGGGCAGTCATGAACAGAATGGGTATGGTTTTGTTGAGCCTACGCACCGCCTCTGTGAACTTGAAACCATCGATTCCCGGCATCATGATGTCGGAGATGATCAGGTCGTAGTTTGGGTGGGACATCAGATCATAGGCCTCGCTGGGATTGGGGCAGCCTTTGGCGGAGTAGCCATTGCTGTTCAGGTAAATGCATACGATTTGATTGAGCTTTATGTCATCTTCCACCACAAGTATGGTGATCATGGCTACCTCCGTGGACCATAGTAGTCTGCACATGATACCAAAATCATGTTAAAGAAATGTTTGCGGATCAATGTCCGCGGGACTCAGCATGGCGCAAGCCGGGGAAGGTGCTCGGGGTGGATTACGGGAAGTTCATAGAGTGAGCGTTTCTGCGTCCCAATTGTCTTCAAATATTTTCTGTGAAAGCTTCGGCCTCAGCGAGCGTCCTGAAATGCACCCGGCGCCCCTCCCATCCAGTATCGGCATTGAGATTCACAGAGTAGACCCACGCCTCCGGAACCTCGGGATATGCCCGGAAAAATGCCTTAATCCCAGATGGGATCTCCGGGCCATCGAGGTGGTACTTGACCTCGATAGGTATCGGAACGCGATCCCTCACGAGGATGAAGTCCACTTCATCTCCCTGTTTGTTCCTCCAGAATCGCAGTTCCATGTTCGCGGCGAGTTGCCTTCTCAGCGCGAGAAAGACAAATGTCTCCGCGATCACCCCTTTATCTGGCCGTTCATCCACACGAGAAAAGTCTCTCAGAATTGCGTTCCGTATCCCCAGGTCGTACAAGTAATACTTCTTGGATTTCTTGAGCTCGTTCCCCAAAGAGGTGGAATAGGAGTCCAGGGAAAAGGCAACATAGGTCTGGTCGAGAATATCTAGATGGGACCTGACCGTGGGCTCCGACAACCGCACTTCTCTCGCAAGCGAGGCAACCGTCACCACTGAGCCCTGACGCTCGGCGAGAAGATAGATCAGAGAATTGAAAGCCCTGATATTTTCCTCTTTCAACAAGCCCCGTATATCCTTAAGGATGTAGGCCTGAAGAATGTCCCTCAGCATGCTCATCTTTTCGTTGTCGTGGCTTTCGTTGACCAGGCCTGGCAAGCCCCCGAAACGCAGATATTCCACAAACTCAGCTCCCGGCAGAGTCGAATATTCCTTTATCCAGTCCAGGGGCGTGATCATCGTGATACGAAACCTGCCCGCAAGACTCTCTTTGAGGTGACGATGCATCTCCACGGAGGATGAGCCCGACACATAAAGCTTCGGGCCAGTTCTTCCATCGTGAATGGCCTTGAAGATGCGCGTAGCGTTCTTCGCGTACTGGAATTCATCGATGAAGACGACCTTCCCTGCCCCTCGGAGGAGATCGACGATGGCCGCGTCGTCCGCGTTGAAGGCCTTCAATGTGTAAGGGTCTTCGAGATCGAAGTAAGCCGAGGAAATCCCCTTGTCCCCAAAAGCCCGATACAGCTTCCGCATGAGCCAGGACTTCCCCACCTGCCGCGTGCCCATAAGAACAGACACGAAAGGCTTACCAACCTCGCCTTCAAGGATGGGGAAAAGCGACCGTTCGACATCCATGCAACTATTCTAAAGTACCACTTTATAATAGTCAACAACCAATGCTGATACGGGCCGGAGTGACGCTCGTGGAGCTCGCCCGCGCCATAGAGTGAGCGTTGCTACTTCCGGGACGCGCTCAAGTCCATTCTCCAACAAAAAAGGCTTCCTTTCGGAAGCCTCATGTTCGTTCTAGCAGGGGGAGGACTCGAACCTATTATAATCTTAAATAATATTTATTATCAATGCTATTCATGTTTTTAACAGTACAGTATCTACATTTTGTCTACATAAATTATAATCATGGTTGCGGGCTTGCTTTCAATTCGCCCTCTTCTACCAGTCTTATGATCAATACACTCTGTCACAGAATAATAATCGTTTTTATGATATAAAAACAATTGCATCCTGAGCCTCTTTTAAAGACTCGTCCGACTTTTAAAAAATGCTCAACTTAGAACTATATCATCATATAGACTCATACGTACTGATCAAGAAATCCACTATCATCAAATCCCTTCAAACACATCTTCAAGATTTCGCGCTGGGGCGATATAGTGCACACGGTTATCATCTTCACGAATCGCCTCAAAGTGGGCTCTGCCGCATTCGATCTTCGCTCGCTCTTTGTCGCGCAGGTCGTCGTTGAAGAGGCTGCTCTTTGTCTCGACAACCAGGTAGAGGCGCTCTTGCCCTTCAATTTCGACGAGTATAGCCCAGTCTGGGTTGTAAGAGCCCAATGGTGTCGATATTTGGAACCACCCAGGGAGCTTCGTGTATACTTTGACTGCTTCATTTTCTTCAAGTTCTTGAGCAAAGCTTTGTTCTACTTCTGGCGAGTCATACACGACATATTCGTAGACTGACTTGGAAGAGCCGCGAACATCGAGCATATTCCGCACGTATCCGGTAAGCTCTTCGTCTAAAAATAACTGCTGTGCGTAGTAGATGCCATCGCCAATACGCTGATATTTGATGCCATCCACAATCGCAAGTCGTTTGGCGCGATTGATCGCCTCAGATACAATTTCGATATACGCCTGTGGGTTGATTTGAAAGTCGTCCAATCGTTCTGAATCTTTCAATATTCTGAAAAGGCTTCTGCGCGTGAGTTGTGTTTTATCCTGTAAGTCTGTGAGAATGTCGGGAAGAGGCAAGCCGTCCTCACCCATGTATTCTGGAGCTGACTCATTGGTACCATTTGCCGTGACACCACCCTTCCCTATTAAAATGTCGGCCTTGCGCCAGGTCAATTTCATGCGCGGAATTGGAGGTGCATGCTTAATGGAGTCGATACACGCAGCTTCCAGTGCATCATTATTAAAAAATACTCGGTAGGTTGTTTTGTATTTGATTTTTTCCCACAACGCCTTGAATTCTTCGCTTTCGAGCACGGCTCGGCGACAACTGACGACTCGTCGCTCATCAGCGTTCTTGATTTCGAGCTTGCCAGCAGTGCGTTTTAGTGTCTCAATGATCTGCTGCCTGGCCTCATGGTACTCAGGTGGCAACTCCAGTGTTCCAATATTGAGTTTTATTTTAAGGCTATCTTGTAGTTTGCCCTTTGAATCGATGAAATTCATCGACCGTAAATACTCAAGCAATGTGCTCGACCGCTCAGTGCCAATATGCTCTATTATCCCCTGGTTGTTCATGAAACGTATCGAGGCAATCTGAGGCACTGAGATAATACCAAATTTAATGCCGGTGTCTCTCTCGATCTCCTTCTGAAGGTTCTCCGCAAAGGTTTCATAGTTCTCGGTAGCAATAACGGTGAGCGTGTTCACGTTGTGGTCGCGAATGCGCGTGCCAGTTTGATCGACACAGAGGCGTAGGCCCCTGCCAATAGTCTGACGCCGCTCTCGTTCAGTTCCCATATCGCGAAGCGCACAGATCTGAAAGACGTTCGGATTGTCCCAGCCTTCACGGAGCGCGGAATGCGAAAAAATGAACTGAAGCGGTGTGTCAGATGACAGTAGTTTTTCCTTGTCCTTCATAATAAGGTGGTATGCTCTCTCCGCATTGTCCCTAGAAGCTTGGTTCTTTGGCTGGCCTTCGGCATCGAGATCCATCTCCGCCCAGCCTCCCTTTCTGTCGATAGAAAAGTAACCATCGTGTAATTCATCGATTCGCGGAGCACTTGCTGCTTTAAATAGGCTCCTGTAGCGAGGCTTGCTGAGGGCTAGCTGATATTCTTCTTCGAACATGAGCGCGTACTTGCCCTTCTCCACTCTGCCATCAGCTTTATATTTGCGATAATACTCAACGCGGTCGATGAAGAAGAGTGAAAGGACTTTTATTCCGAGAGGGCTATATCGTAATTCCTTCTCAAGATGCTCTTCGATCGTGCGCTGGATCATGCGACGCTTGAGACTATCGTCGTTCACCCCTCCAATCGAGGCACCCAGAAGAAGCGGCGAATCCTGATTAATAAATTGGATATACTCATAGCCTTCGTGACAGCTGATATTCTCGACGATGAACCCTTCGTAGACGTTTCTACCGCTGAGTTCGCTTAAATCGTCCCCAGCTTTAACTGTTACGCTCTTTCTCGCCACCGCTTGGCCTGTGTCGACATCGAGTTCAAGCTTGGCGCGTATTCTGTTGGCGGTGTTTGAAACCTCGAGCAGCTTGATATAGGGGGTGTTGTGGCCGCCCTCGATGGTTGCTGAGGCGACTTCAATTTCCTTGACGAGCTTTTTCTCGTAGGCATCCACCGCGTTGAGCTGGTACACCATATTGAATTTGTTGACGTGGGTGGCGGAGTATCTGAGCGTGCACAGAGGCTGCATGGCGTCGAGTGCCTGTTTCCCTGCACCGGAAAGGCCTCCATCGACGCTTTGTGGCTCATCGACAATGATGATAGGACGCGTTACCCGAATAAGATCGATGGGCTTTTCACCGCCAGTTTGCTCTGAGTCCTTATAGAGATTATTCACATCCTTCTTATTGATTGCGCCGACCGTGACGATCATGATCTGGATCGACTTGCTTGTGGCAAAGTTGCGGACCTGCCCCAACTTCGAGGAATCGTAGATAAAATAATCAAAAGGTTCATTTGCGTACAGTGAACGTAAATGCTCCTCCATGATCTCGATTGATTTGTACACGCCTTCTTTTATCGCGACCGATGGTACCACAATGACGAATTTGGAAAAACCAAATCGCTTACGAAGTTCGAAAATCGTGCGCAGATAGACATAGGTCTTACCAGTTCCTGTTTCCATTTCGACTGTAAAGTCGCCAGATTCGAGCGATTCCGAAAGCTCAAGCCCATTCCGCAGCTGAATATCCCGTAAATTCGCCAGTATTTCGCTGTCGAGCAGAGAAAGGCGGTTGCCGATCCCCAGTTGGTGTTGTTCGAGGCCATGCAGCTGGCCAATCTGGGAGAACGTAACCGTGAACTCACTTCGGCATATCTCCTGGCCACGGAAGAGATCGCACACCGCCTCTATCGCGTCTTTCTGATACGACAGCCGCTCGTCGCTGTAGCAGTCGTCAAAGTGCAGCTTCATGGTGTGCCCTTATCGCGGTATTAGCGCGCTGTTCAAGCCTTCGTAAAACGGCCATGATGTCCTCGAAATCCGGGACATCCCCAAATATCATTTCTTTCATTGCCCCATAATCGCTTTTCAGCTCGGCGAATCTGCTTTCAGGTGGTACAAGACGAAGGTTCCCGGAAAGGGATTCTTCGAATCGTGCCCAGCTTGCGCGATAAAAACGTTGCTTAAATTCCACTACATCGCGGAGCAGCTCACTATGCGAAAGCGCGGAATCAATTAGCGGGGATTCGGCCATCGCGTACAAATCATAGTAATGTCTAGAATATCGCTGGGGGAGCGACTTTTCAGGTGCGCGATTCGCTTCTTGGTGGAGAATGGTAACCTTTTCCCAAAAAGTACGTTCAGCCGCTACAGTTCGGACGAGAGTTGTGGGCACTCTAAATAATTCCGGGTGGAAATTGGCGGCGTAGGGACTGATAGGACGATCGCCGCAGGGCACCCAAGCCGCCATTGCGCCCATTTCTAAAAAAACATATGGCTTGATATAGGATGTAGCAAACACTCTCGGATAGAAAATGTAGACATTGTGGTCTTCCGCTTTCACTTCAATCTCAGTACCACTTGATTCACTAAATAGCAGCCTCATGCGTGGGACAAAATCTTCGGCGATGAAATCTATCGCCAGTTTATTCGCTTGTTGGACAAATTTATCTTGAGCTGTATTACTGCGTGGCAGCCAGGGCTCGTTCCTGGAATACCCCAGCAGACGCCAATCGATAATCAGATCGATGTCTTCGGAAAATCGATGGATGAGATTATATCCTTTGGAGAGACTCGTTCCCCCTTTGAAATTTAAGCTCTCCTTCCAAGGGCTATTGCTGAAAAGGACATCGAGCGCCCAACACACCCAGAAATCTTTTTCCACAATATTTTCGTTGAGGTGCATTTTTGCTGACGTGTCGGCGAACAGATCGAATCTGTCGGCTCTTGGAAGACGAGCTACATCACGCAATGGTATCCCTCTCTTCACGACAAATCTTTTTAATCGCTTGATAGACCCAGCTAGTGACTATCTTCGCTTCGACTAAAGCGGCTTTTTTCTGATCCGGAGTCATCTGCCCTGCCACTGTTCTTATAACCTTTTCATTTATCCTTGACTGTTCTAGAGCCTTTAATGCTTGGACGACGAGTGCGGTCATGGGGGATAACGCGGTAATTTCCTTGTTCGTTCGATGTAAAAATTGAATTTCTCCACCTTCCCAGGAGATTGTTTTCGAAGGACCATCGCTTAAGAATATCCACTTTGCCGGCACTTGCGTGGACAATCCGAGGAGATTCAACGCGGAAACACCTGTGGGAACAATTGTCCACCGATGCGCTCTCGCGATCGCCTGCGCGATACTGCTCGGCGACGGAGGGACAAATTCTTTTAAAAAAGTACTATAACGAGGGACGTCGTAGACACCGCGAAGTACTCGACGGATTACACCATCTTTATTCAATCTGACAAGCGTCTGGCGTACGACTGTGGGGTCCGCGAGGTCTGAGAGGTCTTTAGAAGTAAAGGCAAAATCTTCAGGAAGCGCCTTAATAGCCATTAATATTGACTCAGACAATCCTTGGTTCTTCATCGATCACACCATCTGTCACAAATAATAGCTATTTTTTGTGACAAACACAATCCGGAATTTCCGGATTATATACCACGAAAACTCAAAAAGCGGCATTTTATAGGCTCCTCACGTTTCCGATATCGTGCTGGGACAGAAGAGCTGATAGATTAGTTTTCGCCACATTGTCCTCGAAGCCCGAATCGCGGAAGACGCAGACCACCTCTCCCGCTGGATTGAGCTCCTTGCGCCACGCGACGATACCGAGAGCGAGAGACTCAACGTCGTCCCGGCGTATGGAATCCGAGAGGCAGACGAAGAGACTCCCCGCGCCGATGGCGTGAACATCCTTTCCTCCGAATGTTCTTGTCACTATAGGAACCGCGAGGTCGAGGCCGAGTTTGAGCAGGAGTTCGTAGAGTATATCCTGTTCGCTTCTGTCGGACTTGATGTGATCGACGGAATCGAGGAGCGCGGTCTCGAGGTCGGAGGGATTTGGGTTCCATGCGCGTATGTTGGAAGAATCGAGCTTGAAGACGCGGAAGCCGAGGTCGCCTTGGAAGAGCGGGTTCTCTTCGGCGATCTTCTTGCCGGCGCGGCGCAGGCGCTCCTTGGTGAGCTCGGCGATATTCAGGGGTTTGCCCAGCTTCTTGCAGTAATCGGCAGCGGTCTTCTGGTCTTTGTTGTCTGGATCGAGCGGTTCGGGGAGCTGTACAAGGATGTATCTGCGGTTGCCGCCATCGGCGGCATTCTGAGCCATGACGGCGTGTCCGGTGGTGCCGGAGCCCGCGAAAAAGTCGAGAATAATACTCTCTTCATTACTTCCTTGCTCAAGCAATTCTGCAATCAGTTTGATTGGTTTTGGAAAACTAAATATCCGCTCCTTGAATAATTCATCAAGATCAATAGTACCATCCCTTGTATATACATCCTCTCCAATAATAGTAGAGTACCCTGTAAACTCTGAATCAAGTTCAGAAACAAAAGATTTTCTACGAGGCCGTCCTGTTGGTAAAGAAGGCCAAATAATTCTCTGGTCAAATATCAATTGATTCATTGTTTTCGGCTCATATCTCCAACCCATTTTAGGGCAACCATAATTTATTCCCGTAGCAGGATTTATTAGGTCGTAATGCAAATTTGGTCTTCTATCTATCGTGGCTATTCCTACCATGTTTGCACTAGTCCAATCTCCACGAGGATCATTATCTGGATTAGAATATTGGCTAAGGTCACGCCCTGAACCCTTTATTGAATTGCCATAACAGATGATATATTCATGATCTATAGAAGCGCCTGATATATTTCTATTATCTTTATTTTGCCTGCTCTTCCAAACGAAAGAAGCTAAAAAATTTTCCTCACCAAATATTTCATTCATTATTTCACGGAGATTCGCTACTTCACCATCATCAATACTTATAAAAATAACTCCCTCATTATTTAACAGACTCTTTGCAATCTTCAACCTCGGATACATCATACTCAACCAATCAGTGTGGAACCTACCCGAGGAGTCGGTATTGGCTTCCAGCTTTCGCCCGCCCTCGATCTGACCGGTGAGCTCCAGATAATTCCTGATGTTGTCCTGGAAATTGTCCGGATACACAAAGTCTTTGCCCGTGTTGTATGGCGGATCGATGTAGATCAGCTTCACCTTACCCGCGTAAGATTTCTGGAGCAGCTTGAGCACTTCGAGGTTGTCGCCCTCAATCATGATATTTTTGGTGTTGTCCCAGTCGACGCTGTCTTCGGGGCAAGGTCGCAGTGTGCCGGTCGATGGTGTCAGCGCGAGTTCGCGGGCCTGGCGCTTACCGAACCAATTGAGCCCGTATTTTTCGTCGCAATCCGTGAGCGCCCTGTCGCCCACGAGCGCCTTGAGGGTATCGACATTGATCGATGCGCCACGCTCGCCTTCGGTGACGAATTCCGGAAAAAGGGCTTTCAGCTTCTGTATATTTTCAGCGACAATATCCACCGAACGCGATTCTGGGGATGTGGCGCGTATTGGTTCCATGCTCTACTCCTCATGCGGTTTTCCGAGGCGACGCTCGATGTCGCGCATCGCTCGCTCAGCAGCCGCGATTTCAAGGTTCATATCGACCCTTTTATTGAGCTGAGGCTCTCCGCGAGCGGCGGCTCGAAGCTCCGCAATCGTCTTCTGAAGACTTGTATATCGTATATAATCGGCATACTCGAGGTCCACCTTCTCTTGGTGAATACTATGCTGGTAAAATCCAGTAATAGCAGCTATCTTACTCCGCTTCAGCCTCGATTCCCACGATGAGTAGAAGGTGTAGAAATTGCTTCGATTCTGATTGTTGAACGCGAGTGAAGAAATAAAATCATCGCTCCAGACAGTGTTCCGCGGGTCCACCATAAGGGGATCGCCCTCAAGGACTGTTTTCCCCGCCTCGTTCAGCGACCAACGCTTGTGCGCGATGGAGAGTTGGAGATCGCTGTTCACCTGTGAGATGAGCATCACTGGATAGGGGATCGCGCGGTGTACCAGTTCGGTGATTCTGCTCACAGTCTTGGAATTGTCTGCGGATTCCGCTCGAAAAACAAGGGAGAGCACCGCGATTTCAAGGTACTCTCTCTCGACATCCCGATAGATAGGAATGCCGGAGTTCGCGCTTTTCAGCTCAGCCACCCATAGAATTCCTTCCACAGTATCGACGAGATTATGTCTATCGCTCGCCGTGAGCGCGCCGTGCTCAAGAAACAATTGCTTCGCGATGCGCTGTTCCAACAGCGATTCTGGTGGGAGCGTGAGGGCCGCGACGAGAGTATCGATCGTCATTCTTCCCGCTCTCCCAATACCACTACGTATCCAATTACCTCAAAGTCGGCTGGTCCAGAGACTTCGCCCTTCACGACTTGCGTGCCTCCAGGCACGAAGAGGCTCGCCGCCGAACGCTCTTCACGCTTGACCGATATCGAGGATATGGCCTTAGAGAGCAAGGATCGAACCGCGCGCATGTCTGAAAAACCTTTCGTAAGTGCCTCGACTCTTTGATGGGCCTGGATATCAACCTCATCCTTTTCTCCACAGAGGTTTCTCAGAGTATCAAGAATCTGCCGCGCCTGGGCATAGCCAAGCACGATATTCCCTCGCTCCCCCACATGAATGAGATAGTAGGGATGAAGAGGATACGAGCTGTCGGTCGTCGAATCCGACTGATCTTCGAGTTTTATGCAGAAGACGATGCCCGGCTCAACTCCCGCCTGGGCCGCGCCGATTCGAACCGCCGCGAAGCTCCCCAAGGGGATCGCTGCCAATATCTCTGGATGATCCTTGCGGAACCGCGCTTCATCCATGCGAAAATCGGTGAGGCCCAGATCGGTAATAGTGAGACCGGATGAAAGGTCCTCGAGGTCGATCACTTGCTCCTGAAGTTTCAGCAGCTGCTCCCTGCGGTACTCGAGGTCATTCATTTCGTCTCCAGCTTTGACCTCAATCAGGTTTTCTTCACCGGTCGCGGAAATATCCAGCAGCACCATCCGGCCGCTTACGCGCCGCTCAAGATCGATGTATTCATCGAGCTCCATATTTGGCCAGAAGTTCACTAATTGAATCCTCTCATTGCGTGATCCGATGCGGTCTATTCGGCCGAATCGCTGGATGATCCGCACTGGATTCCAGTGAATATCGTAGTTGATGAGATAATCGCAGTCTTGAAGATTTTGTCCTTCACTAATACAGTCGGTCGCGATGAGAATATCGATCTCTCCCTCGGATGCAAGCTCCTCGGGGCGCTCCTTGGAGCGGGGCGAGAAGGCTGCCAGAATGCTCGCCATATCGTGTCGTATGCCTGGAAGCGTACACTCGTTTTCGCCTGTGCCACTCACGACGGCGACGTTAAGACCGCTCCCCACGAGATCAGTGGAAAGCGAGGAGTAGAGATAGGCGGCGGTGTCCGCGAACGCGGTGAAGATGATAATTTTCCGGTTGCCGGGATTGATCGGAGTGTTCGCTTTATCGTGGATCAGATCTTTCAATGCTGTGAGCTTCGCGTCGCGAACAGGTTCGATCGCATTCGCGGCTTCGAGCATCTTCCGCAACCTGTTCCTATCGTCCTCGAGGTCCTGCCGCCACCGAATGAGATCGACGTCCGCGAGCAATACTTTGATTTTCCGCCCCACAAGAAGAGCTTCAAACGCGGGATCATCGATGTCGATATCTTCGATATTGAGTTCTTCAATAGTGTTCTGATGAGATTCGATGCGGTCGATTATCATCTCAACATCGCGCAACTGCCGTTCGAGCGTGAGCGCAAATGAATTTACCGAGCTCTCCATGCGCTTGAGTAGGTTGACGCGCAACAGCTGAATGAGGCTCTCCTCGCGGTCGACCTGTCGGAAGAACCCCTCTCCGCCTCGTATTTCGGTGGCATATTTTCTGTCGTACTCTCGCTGTTTTGAAGGGAGAACATAGCGGAGTGGAGCATACACCGCGAGGCGCAGCCTTCGTATTTCATCATTGATGCGCTGGATAGCCGGGAAAACATCATCGAGATCGACGTCTGGTCGCATATTGATAGGCTTGAGCCGCTCGGGGAAACGCCCGGTCTCACCTGTTCCATAGTATTTCTCGATATGTTTTCTCGAACGCGCGATAGTGAAAAGATCAAGAAGTTTAAAGTAGTCGAAACCCAGTCTATCGAGGAGTGTTACCTGCGTTCTTGCTTCCTGAGGGAGTTTGAGCCATTGATTGAACTGAGCTTGCGCCTGTCCGATCGTAGTCTCGATATTGGCGACGCCTTCGCTCACGAGGGCTGCCGCGTTCCCCTCTGTGATAAAGGCGATCTGATTCTTGAGATCGGCAAGCCGATTGTTGACGGGAGTGGCCGAAAGCATAAGGACGCGTGTCTTTACGCCCTCTCGAATGATCTTATTCATGAGGCGGTCATAGCGAGTTTCCCCGGTTTTGCGGGTCGGCTTGTTGCGGAAGTTGTGCGATTCATCGATGACGACGAGGTCGTAATTCCCCCAGTTGATGTGGCTGAGATCAATATCACCCGAAAGTCCTGCATTCCTCGAAAGGTCCGTGTGATTCAAAACATCAAAATTGAATCTGTCAGCCGCGAGAGAATTGCGCGTGTCGTTCAACGTATAGGGAGTCCAATTTTCACGGAGGCGTTTAGGACAGAGCACGAGGACTCTGTCGTTTCGCAGTTCGTAGTATTTTATGATCGCGAGAGCCTCAAACGTTTTTCCCAATCCGACGGAATCCGCGATGATACATCCACCGAACCGCTCGAGTTTTTCAATCGCGCCGACCACACCATCGCGCTGAAATCGGTAGAGTTTCTTCCAGACGAGTGTGTCCTTTATTCCTGTCGCGCTCCGAATGACATGTTCCTCATCGAGTGGTGTTGCACTACCATCGAAAAGCCTGCACAGGATAGCGTGATAGAGTAAAGATGGGCTCTTGGGCGACGAAATCGCCGTGAGCCACGAGGAAAAACGCTGAGCTTGAGATTTGGATTCTGACGCACCTTGCGGCTGCGTCTCTTCCCAAATCTGGTCGAACCATTGAGCGACAGCCCTTGTTTCTTCGACAGTTTGCGTCATCTGAACGATGCCGTACCGATTCCCAGGGGTGAGCCCGAACCCCTCAGTGGAAAATGAGCATGCACCCAACAAGGCCACTACAGGCACTTGGCGCAGGTCTCTAATGATGATGGCGGCTTGAGGTATGTGGACTGTCAGACTACGGACGGCACCGCAATGTGCCCACCATGCGACCATACGTTTCGCGAGCCACACTGATTCAAGTCTGTTCCTGTATGGTCGTTCTACAATACTTCCGAGGAAGGGATTCCCAGGATACCACGAACCTTCATGTGGAATGGTCTGAGGAGTATATAACAAATTTACGTGCGTACACAATTCTAGAGTCTGATAAAGTTCACCGAATGCGAACAAGGACACATCGTTTGTCGCGAGGTCGACTGAAGAACCCCTCTTAAGGGATGCTTTGAGAACATCGATGACCCTCTCATTTCCGCTGTTCATCAGTATCTTCATCGTGATTTGTTAATTGATCCTTTTTGATTTTATCTTCATTATCTTAGCACGCTTGTGGGAAGCGTAAAAGGTCGATTTTGATACAGATAACTTGATGTAATAATTATTCCATAATTTTATGAATCGCTTTGATCATATCATCATAGAGTTTCAGGAGTTCGTGTGACATCTCAAATTCTCTGGCTATTGCGAGAAAATCTTTTCTTGAGATGGTTCGATGAAAATCTTCTGGGATGATTACGAAGGGGATATACGCTCTACCTGAGATATTGATACTGGCAATCGTCTGAACAATTCCTTCTTTGGAATTTGGGCTCTGTGTATTTCTTAAATATGTGTCTTGAACACTACTTGGATGCCCAGGATCTTGTTGTATTCCCGATTCCTTATAATTAGTGTAGATTGGAAGCGAGATTATGCATGGTGAACGAACATATGCGAGATGAAGACTTACTTGATCAACTTGAAACACAAATCGCAATGCCTGTAAATTCAGTATCTCTCTACACTGAGAAAGAATTCCCATCCAGCTGGCATATATATGCTAGTCTCGAAATGCAGTCTATGTACTTTAATAATCAACATCGATATAAAATGGTTCTCTATTCCTTGAAATAGGAATGAAATTTATATATGTTCTCAAAAATTCGCAATCTACGACACTAAAAATGCTAGATTTGTCTATTTTGGGAATTGCGAGGATGAGGGGTAATGTTCAAGCACTTTTATATAGACAAAATCGAAACTTTTCTAAGCGGGTATATTGCATCTTTTGCATATCTTATAACATCCGGGTATATCCTGTAGTCATTGAATAATAAAAAAGGCTGCGGTTGAACCACAGCCTCATGATTTGGAGTAACCAGGGTACTATTCTAAGATGGCAAGAATATCTGCCATTTTTACAAGAAGATGGTCTACTCCGTCTAATTTAATTTGAGTTCCTGAATACTTATCGTACATCACCTCATCTCCGACCTTGACCTTGATCACTTCGGTATCAGTACCGATTGCGACCACGACTCCTGTTTGTGTCTTCTCTTGAGCGGTCTGGGGAATGATGATTCCTCCTGCGGTCTTTGATTCACTCTCCTTGACCTTGATCAGGACTCGCTCCCCTAAGGGCTTCACATTCATTCTTGTATCCTCCTCAAAATATGTGAAGATTATTAGTGGTTGAGTACCGTGTAAAAATATAAAAATTCTATATCCAAGGGTCAAGCACGTTTTGCAGCATTTTTTATCCAAGAAGCAGACGTGTGATCCTAATTGAAGAATGCGAGTGTATATGCTTTAACAATCTTCCAACTACACAGATAGACACTTAAAGACTCTTACCCTCTTGCCGTTTTTTTTTCTTTTTTTTATCTTTTATATGGCCTTTAAAGCCGCCCCAACTACATTAACCGACTCTACATCACCATTTCGGAGGATGTGATGCTTAGAGCCGGTAAAATCTAAACGACAGGAGAGACAAGGTATGGCAAAACAACTGTTGTTCAGTGAGGATGCACGGCGGAAACTGTTAACTGGTGTCGAAACCATCTCTAAGGCAGTCAAGGTTACACTTGGGCCAAAGGGCCGCAACGTGCTTCTCGACAAGAAGTTCGGCGCTCCCACCGTCACCAAGGACGGTGTTTCCGTCGCCAAGGAAGTCGAGCTTCAGGACCCCTTCGAAAACATGGGGGCACAATTACTCAAGCAAGTCGCCACCAAGACCAATGACATTGCGGGCGATGGCACGACCACTGCGACGGTGCTCGCGTATTCCATCGTGAAGGAAGGACTGAAATCGGTCGCCGCAGGCATCGCCCCCATGGCGCTCAAACGCGGAATCGACCAGGCTGTGTCACTTTCAATTGATGAAATCAAGAAAAATGCAACTGAAATTAAGGAAAAAGAGGAAATCGCGCACGTGGCCTCCGTCTCCGCGAACAATGATGTCGAGATCGGCACACAAATCGCCGACGCGATGGAGAAGGTCGGCAAAGACGGCGTCATCACGGTCGAGGAATCCAAGACGATGGAGACTACCATCGAGTACGTCGAGGGCATGCAGTTCGATCGCGGCTACACCTCATCCTATTTTGTGACAAATAGAGATTCAATGACAGCAGTGCTCGAAGATCCATATATCCTTATCCATGACAAGAAAATCTCCAACATGAAGGACCTCCTGCCCGTGCTCGAGAAGATCGCGCAAACTGGCAAGCCTCTTCTCCTTATCGCTGAGGATATTGAAGGCGAAGCGCTCGCCACCCTCATCGTGAACAACCTTCGTGGTACTCTGAAAGTCTGCGCGGTGAAGGCGCCTGGTTTCGGCGACCGCCGCAAGGCCATGCTCGAGGACATCGCGATCCTTACCGGCGGCGAAGTCATCTCCGACGAGCTTGGCCTCAAGCTCGAAAACACTTCCCTCAACCAGCTCGGCACCGCCAAGACCGTGAAGGTCGACAAGGACAACACCACCATCATCAATGGTGCTGGCAAGCAGAAGGACATTCAGGACCGCATCGCCCAGATCAAGAAGCAGATCGAGGAAACCACAAGCGACTACGACCGCGAGAAGCTCCAAGAGCGCCTCGCCAAGCTCGCCGGCGGCGTCGCCGTGATCAATGTGGGCGCTGCCACCGAAGTCGAGATGAAAGAGAAGAAACACAGAGTGGAAGACGCCCTCTCCGCTACCCGCGCAGCCATCGAGGAAGGCATCGTCCCCGGAGGCGGCATCGCGCTCATTCAGGCGGCGCTCGCTCTCGAGAAGGCCGATACCTCCAAGATGACGGACGACGAGCGCGTCGGCTTCAAGATTGTCAAGCGCGCTCTCGAGGAACCCATCCGTCAGATCGCGGACAACGCCGGCATCGACGGCTCGATCATCGCGGACAAGGCCAAGCATGAGAAGAAAGGCGTCGGCTTCGACGCTGCAAAGATGGTGTGGACTGACATGGTGAAGGCTGGAATCATCGACCCCGCTAAGGTCACCCGCAGCGCGCTGCAGAACGCGGCTTCCGTAGCATCCCTTCTCCTAACTACTGAGTGTGCTATCACAGATATTCCTGAGAAAGAAAAACCAGCAGCGCCGAATCCAGGGATGGAGTACTAAGAGGAAAAAGCTAAGAAGGTGCTCAAAAGAGCACCTTCTTTTTTATATATTAAACATCGTACGCATTGATTTTTAAGTCCTGTATCGTTATTAAAGGTATTCACACAAAATTGGTCACTCACGCAGCAAATTTGTTTCTACTGACTACAAAACTAACTCAGATTTTTCCATTTCTTGTTTCATTTTGAAACACTGATTGTGTATCATGTTCGGATTCCAACACGCAATAAATTTTAGAAATACATATTAAACTATTATATTACCAATACATATTATCTTATGTATTCACATAATACATAATTGGCATATTCTTTGCTAATAAAATATGTGGCAGAGAATGCCAGATCTTATTTTCAGGAGGTATATCATGGATCATGCGAACCTGGTAACTCGGAAAAGGCAAGCTCCAACCACGCTCGATCTGTGGGATGCCTTTGACGATCTTCGGCGTGAGTTCGAGCGTACATTCGGCGATCTCGAATTCCCCAGCGTCTCGGGGCTCCTCGATTGTCCGGCTGGTCCCGACATTGATCTGGTCGAAGGCGATGATGAGATCTTGGTGCTCGCTGATCTCCCCGGCGTGAGGAAGGACGATCTTGAGTTGAGTATCCAAGGGAATCTCCTCACCATCAAAGGTGAGAAGAAGCGTGAAGAGCCGACGAAGTCTCACAAGGTTGTCAGAACTGAAACCTGGGTTGGCAGTTTCAGCCGGACTATCAATCTCCCCGATTCGGTCAATCCAGAGAAAGTAGAGGCAGACCTCCGTGACGGCGTACTCCGCATCCGCATTGCGAAGCGTGAGGAAGCGAAACGTCGAGCTATCCAAATCTCGGTGAAGTAAGGAGTTGGCTATGGAAACTTCGATCGAGCGCAGTGAAAACAAGATGATAGTTCCCCCCGTTCAAATCAGAGAGGATGAGAGCGAGGTGATCGCGCAGCTCGAGATGCCCGGTGTAACTAAAGAAGGACTTGATATCAAAATCGATGGTCATACGCTCATGATAGACGGGAAGCGTTCAGACGATCTCCCCAACGGGAAATATCTCATCCGCGAACGCCGGCATTACGACTATCACAAGGCTTTCACGATTGATGAGAGTATTGATCGCGAAGGAATCTCCGCCGATTTAATCGATGGAATTCTCACATTGCGCCTCAAAGTCAAGGAGACTGCAAAGCCTCGCAAGATTCAAGTGAAGTAAATCCACTCCGGGGCACGTTCAAAGGCTGGGCTACTGTAAGCCCAGCCTTTTTTATGGTAGACGCACATGCTTAAGTTTCAGGAAATACCCTTCGGGCTCTTCGTCAGGTAATACCGTTATCCATTTATCTGGGTTCTTTATGTAATCATTCCATTCTTCTTCTGTAAGCTGCTCACAGGTCACAAAATACTGCTTAGGCCCTTTCTCATGCTGCATTAAGCATTCTTCTAGTGTCTTTACTCTTTTATGAAGGTTACGCATGGTATTTCTCCTTCTTAGTGTGTACTTGTGCTTCGAGGGCCTCGATCCGTCGCTCGAGTTCCTCAGTCTCAACTTCTTTCAAGTACCCCAACAACACGTTTAAGCTGTAGATCATCATCTTGAACCTTCTCTCGTCGAGCGCGCCGCGGTAGTAGGCGGTAATCAGTCTGGAAAAGCTTCTTCTCGCGTTCTGGAGGGAATCTAGGGGAAGCCTCTGAGGGGGTGTTGGTATGGCATTATTTCCATTTTCCTCATGTATATCAAGTGTTTTCATCACTTTCATCTCCATAAATAAGGTCAATTAGCAGCTCATTTGAGAGCAGCAACCCTCTGGTAACCATGAGTTATTCCTCCATATTTTTCCGCTCGACATATCGGGCCTCTAGCACCACCTCTCCTTCTTGCTCCTCATAGAGGTGGAGTGCGGTACAGTAGGCTTTTGCCTGTAGGAATTGCTTTGGCGTCAAGCCATGGGCACGACAGTCCGTCTCCCACGAAGCAATAGGAATAGAAAGAAAATCACCATGCGTATTTTTCATTTGTATCTCCGCAAGCATGGTAAACGTCCTCATAGCGATATCGAGGACATCCGTACCCACATCGAAAATTTCGTCTTGTTGTGTATTCCTCATCAAAGCGTAACCCATATCTATATTCATATTATTCTTTATATTATATGTATTTGAATTAGTTACGCATTGGTTACGGTTACACTTTTCAACCGTAACCCCGTCATCTAAAGTCGAATCCATCACTACGCTCCTTTTCTCTCATACTCCGGCAGGTTACGCTTTGCATCCGTAACCGTCACCGAGTCGTAACCTTGTAAGTCATTTTCAGACAATTCGTTACCATCAAAGGTTACAGAGTTACGATTGTTGGAGAGGTAACGGGAGAATGTATCGGTAAAAGAATTTGCCAGATACCCTTTGAAGGTTCTCCCCTCTTCTTTTCGGGTTTCAGGATGGATGTCAAATTTGGTAAGCATTCGGGCGAGTCTGTTTGCCGTTATGCCTTTCCCTCGAGTGAAGCTTGACCATGGGCTTTCCTCTATAGCATTCAGTGTGTCGACGAGCGCCTGCGAAGGCCACTTTAACCGTTCTGGTTCTTCGGCAAATATCCGTCGAATATCTGCAAGAAGTCTGATCGAAAAATCACCGGAGTCATCTTCCTTCGAGCACAGTTCGAGCGCAGCAACTCGTGCGCGGTTCTGCCAATCTCCCCCAACACAGTCCGCAATACGAAGGAGTTCACGCCAGCAGTCCGCTTGCCGGTCGGAAAGTGCAGAAGGAATTTCTGGATCGATTGACAAGATTGTATCGCCATAGTCGAGGGCAAACCGTATGACGCGCGCCTTTAGATCTTGGAAGCCCTGATCGATGTCGGAGCGCAACCGCTGGATCTCTTCATCTGGCTTCCGACGTCGCATCTTTACGATGATGGAACGGCTTGCGAGGGTATCGGGTAGATTCCCAATCAATGCAATGGCTTTCGGGCAGAAAACATTAAAGGTCCGTGCCTCAAAGTCTTCGCCAACGGTTCGGATGACATATGCGGCTAATTTGCTGAATCCCGAATTTAAAATTGTCCGCAAGTCTTCATTATTCCGAAACATCGCGTCCGCTTCATCGATAACAAGGGTTGGGGTGAAAGCCTCGATCGTACGATAAAGTGCTGCGGGAGAAATATTAGAGGTCGGAATTGCTCGTGGGACAAGCCGTGATGTAATATCGAGCGCCGTACTCTTCCCACAAGCTTTCGTTGCAGAATTGAAACAGAGATTTGGACAGATGCTGGCTTTCTCTGCAAAATGGGCAAATACGATCCAAAGGGCGATTGCGTCAATGCTGGTTGAATCTGCGACGAGGAAACGTCGGACTTGCCGAGCGATATCATCGAGGAGGAGGATGCCGTTCTGGGGTAATGCTGATGGCGCAGGGTCATTAAAGTTCAATGCCTTTCCTTGTATCCGTTTCTCTTTCTTAGGCTTTTCTGCTTTCTCATCAACATATGGTGCACGTTCTCTTGCGATTGTATCAACAATCTTGCCGACATCCAGAAGTCCTTCTTCACTCATGGTGGGCCTCCTGGAGTTGAAGCGCAGCTGACCAGAGATCAACGATTCGATATTTAGTACGAGTGACCTGTGCTTGGTCCTCTGCCTTTGCATAGAGCAAAGCGAAAATCTCAGCGAGATTTTTAATTTCAGATGGCGTTTCAGAAGGGATACCTATAAATTGGATGCGTACCTTTTCTGGCGCAGCATAGAGATAAAACCTCGCGAGAAATATCGCCCAGTGTTGCCATTGCTCACGATCAAGATGAAGGCCTTGTCTAGTCTGTATAATCGCGTGTTGGATTTGTCTGGTCATAAGGCACCTCCAACACGAGAGACAAGAGGTACAGTCTTCAAACCTCCAGAGACTTCAACCCCAACAATCTGTCCCTCTTGAAAAATACAGGTTATTTCTACAGATCCATAAAGAGGAACATCATCCTCAATCCTTATTTGGTATGGTTTCGAAAGTATGACAATCTCAATCGCAAATGTATTCTTCGCAGTTGCCATATTACTTCCTCCGAGAATTGAGGATCACAGCTGCGCGTTCAGACAATTCATCCGTAGCAGCAATGCGGCTCTTGCGAATATAGTTTTCTAGCTCATTCGCATCGAAGAGAACCCTGCCATTACGCGGCTTATAGTAAGGGATTGCGTGCTCATGTACCAACCGATATAAATACGACTTCTTAAAGTGAAGCACCTTGCATGCTTCATCGATAGACAGAAAACTCATATATCTCTCCAGCAGAGGTCAGGCCGCGCGGTTTTTCCTGCCTTGATTCTGCTTGAGGATGATTTTATATTTCATTACTTTTAAAAAAATTCACAAAATATTATCGTTTCATTATGTTTTTATTATTCTCATATTACTCTACACTATTCTACAATTCTGAATGATAGTAGATTCCGTGTATGGTTTTTTATTTCTCTTCAATATTCTACCAATAAAGAGAGAGGGGCTATATTCTAGATTTTCAGAATACAGAAAACGTAATATTTTTGGAAAGCTGACAACTGATATATATTTGTCGCCATATCTATATAATAATCCCTTGTCAACGCACCTAGTAAACTGAATAGGTTCTTCGAGAGCTAAGATTTCGGGGCTAGTATTATTATTTCCTGCACTACTCTTTTCTTCATTTTTAGTTTCTTTCTGCTTGACTGTTTCTTGTTTATCATCTTCATTGTTAGTATTTGTCAGATACGTACTATTTGAATTATTTATTTCTTGCATAAAGATATTCTGAATTGTCACATTTTGATTATTTGCATCTTGGGGTCGATGATCTCCATTCTCATGGTCATCTTCGGTGCGAAGAACTTCTGGATACCTACTTTCCATCTCCCTTTCAATGACGTTTCCATCACCGAAAACCTTCAGCCATTTCTGCCAGGTTTTCCCCAAAGCTATTTCTTCTTTGGTCAGTTTTTCAATATCACTCATATCTTGAGGCCGAAGGGCATTTAATAATTCTTGAACTGACGCTTGGCCGACTTGCTCTTGAATTTCATGAGATAATCGGGATTGTGCATCTTTTATTTCTTCTAGCGTAAATTTTCGAATTCCCTTTACTACATTTGCATGCAGCACATTACTATACTCTTCATGTTGGTTCACAATATCTAGCTTCGACTTTTCTTGCTGTGGATTTTGAAAAAATTCTTTTTGTTTTGAAGATATCGTATAATGCACAATTGCATTGGGCATCCTATCAATTTCAGCTTGACGTTCAAGAAATATCTGGTTTTTATATATCTCTCTAGCGCGAGCCTTTACTTCATCTATGGAAGGGAGATTGTATACTCTTCTCGCAATTTCGAAATATTCCTGTTTCAGCCTCTCTTCTTCGAGCCTGATTTTTAAAATGAGCTTTTGAAATGCTGCCTTAAAATCGCTTGGTTTGGGATTCTCTTGATGAAGCGTTTCAAGGATTGCAACAGGCCGGAAAGTTGTATCTTCTGGATCATATTTGTAAGCCATAGCATCTCCTCGCTTTCAATTTGATCCTGGTTGCTTGCTCTGCTAAAATTCTATGTTTTATCTAACTGAATCTCTGGAATTGCGTCAATAACACGTTGCTTTGTATTGTCATCGGTCTTCAGGTATCGGGCGGTATGGGTCAGTTTCTTGTGCCCCAAGAGCGCAGAAACGGTTTTCAAATCGCCTCCATTCTGCAGTGCGAGCGTGCCGAAGGTCCTTCTGGCTACATGCCACCCAAGTTGTTTCTCTATGCCTGCCCTCTTTGCCCAATCAACGAGATATTGGTTAGTGTTTGTCTTGGTACTCGCCATGAGTGGGAATACAAATTCATCTGCATGATGTTGTTGTTGATCATCAATGATCTGCCATGCGAGTTTTGAGAGTGGTATCGACACTATCGCCCCTGTCTTCTTTTGCCGCGTTGAGAGGGATAACCTGGGTTCTTGTTCGATGTTCCCCCATTTCAAACTGAGCAGATCGCTTATTCTCAATCCTGTGTAACAATCGAATAGGAATCCTTTCTTTACCTCCGAACCCAGATCACCACCTATCGGCGTAAGCGCGAGTTTCTGTATTTCGGTTAAGGTAAGGTGTACTGTTTCTGGATCAGGTACGCTTATCCCTTTCACTCCATCTGTAGGATCGCGAATGATGATCCTTTCTCGTATAGCATAATGAATGACTGATTTCATTGCCGAAAAGTATTTCTGTGCGGTTGCGTTCGATAAAGCGGGCTGCTCAAGCAGGAATTGCCGATATTGCTCTAGCCATTGCGCGTTCACCGCTCCTATAGAGATGGTCTTGGCGAAAGGTTTCAGGTATAAGAGCGACTTTGGAAGTGGGTTTTTCTTGTCTTGTTTCTGCGCGATCCTTTCTGCGTACTCGATGAAACTCTGCTTTCCGGCAACGATGTCCTGCAGGTTATACTCACCCGCAACGAGCTGTTGCTCGCGACGCGCCCTCACAATCTCAGCGAGTCGCCACGCTTCCTTGTCGGTAACCTTATTGCCAGTGATGGTTATACCAATGGTTTCCCATATACGCGAACCTTTCCAGTAAATGTCAAGATATAGACGGTTTCTTTTAGCCCTAATTTTGACACTCATACGCCCTTCCTGTTCCAGGATTATACGGTTAGGTCTACAATATGTCTACAATAATAGGTAAAAAATGGTAAAAAAGTCACAAAAAAAGTAAAACAGTCAGAAAGCCAAAAATCACGAAACAGCTGTTAATAAAGGGTATTATGCAATAAATAAGGCTCCCTTTCGGGAGCCTTATTTTCTCTCTAGCAGGGGGAGGACTCGAACCTCCGACCTCCGGGTTATGAGCCCGACGAGCTGCCAACTGCTCTACCCTGCGGCGCGAGAACAAATTTACAAAAAATCGCAGCATATGTCAAGGGATGGAAACGAATTCTTTGGAATGCCTGCCAAGCATGCGGCGCGTTGAGCTCCTGGAGCCACTATGGGCCGATCTGTGGGGTGAATTGGGCTTGGCCCGGCTTGTGGCCTTGTCGTGGGCCCTGTTGTGCCCACTGGAGTGCTCATCGCGCGCTCCATTCGAGGCCGCCGGTTCACGCGTCGGATATGTCTGGTCACTCAGCGGATTTTCGATTCCCTTATCGCGCAGAGGGACGATCTTTCTCTCGATCGGCTTGCCCAGCAGGCCTTCGATCGTTCTGAGCATTGAGCGGTCCTCGGGAGTTGCGAGCGTCAGTGCGGTGCCGCTGTGCATCATGCGGCCGGTGCGGCCTATGCGGTGCGTGTATGCTTCGGAGGTATCCGGCATATCGAAATTGATGACATGGGAAATGCCGCTGATATCGATGCCTCGTGCCGCAATATCGGTAGCGACCATGATGCGCACTTTGCCGCTGCGGAATTTCTGCATGGCTTTGTCGCGCTGTGCCTGCGAAAGGTTGCCATGGAGCGATGCTGCGAGGTGGCCTTCTTCGGAAAGATGGACCGCGAGTTTCTGGGCGCGATGTTTGGTCCGTGCAAAGATGAGCACCTGGCCGGTCGCAGTATCTTTCAGAATTTCGGAGAGAACTGCGTTCTTGTCGGCCTGTGTGACGGGGTAGACGATGTGGCTGACGGTCTCGACCGGCCGGGAGTTGCTGATTTCGACTCGCGCCGGTTCCTTCTGGAATTCGCGGGCAAGACTCCGTATCTCCGCCGGAAGGGTTGCAGAGAACATCAGCGTCTGATGCTTCTCGGGAAGCGATGCAATAATCTTCCTGATCGAAGGGAGAAAGCCCATATCGAACATCTGGTCCGCCTCGTCGAGCACGAGTATCTCTATGTTCTCGAGGGTAATCGCGCCCTGTCCCATAAGGTCGAGAAGCCGACCCGGACATGCGACAATAATTTCCGGCATGTCGCGTTTCAGGGAACGGAGTTGCCCAGAGACAGAGACGCCGCCGTAAATCGAAAGCGCAAAAAGGCCTGTCTCTTTGCCAAGAGTTTCGAAGGCCTTGCGCGTCTGTTCGGCGAGTTCACGGGTGGGGGACAGGACAAGAGCCCGGGCAGTGCAGCGCTTCCCGGACAAGAGGTGCTGGAGGATTGGCAGCGCAAATGCCGCCGTTTTCCCGGTCCCCGTCTGTGCGAGGCCAAGCAAATCCTTTCCTTCGAGAATCGGACCGATTGCACGGGACTGGATTGGGGTCGGCTCGGTATAGCCGGCGCGGTCGATAGCATTCATGATGGAGCTGTCAAACGAAAATGAGGAAAAATTCAAGAGAATTCCTTTATATGTATTTGTTGAAAGGCATGAATCCTGATCAATCAAAGTCGGAGATCATTTAGAATGACCGTATGGAGGTTCGGAACGATGGCGCTCGACCGGAAGAGTCGATTCATGCAGCGCAAATCGACGAATTTTCTGCAGTGTATGGCAAATGGTCTGTTTATTCAATGGGGGCTCGATCCAGGCTCCGTTTTTTGAGTTCTACAGATGAAAGAGTCTCCGCAGATTGGTCGCCCTGACGACGCGGTAATGGAGATACAGCAAAAAAGCGGCGATCGGCAGCAGGGACATCGCACAGATGGGTGACCAGTCGAAGAACACGGCGCCTCTCGAGAACAGGTCGATAAATATTTCCAGCCCGACGCAGAGGGCGGCGATCGCTATGAGCACATAGGCGATCAGGTTCAATCCTTTCTGTCTGCTTCTGCCGATTGCGAGAAAGACTGCCCCCGTGAGCGACTCGGCAAGGACGGCGATGGGCACCGCAAGCCCGAGCGCCCCCCGGGGGTCCTTTGTAATAAACCCAAGTGCCACAAGGAAAACCAAAGGTGCAAGGGCACTCAGGAACACCCTGAGAAAGGGTTTTTCCTTCAGCACGAGCAGGGCCGCGCCCTCGACCCACAGCAGCAACATTGAAGCGATGGGATAGAGCGACCAGGAAAATCGCCTCGATTCAAAGAAATTGACCGCGGCCAGCACGAGGATCGCTATGCAAAAGGCCACCGAAAGCACTTCCCATGCCATGGTCCGCTTTTCGGCGCCGCTGAATTCTTCCTGGTCAACCTCCGGCATGAAACGCAGCTCGGAAGATTTCTCCGGACTTGAATCTGCACACGACTTTTCCGTGTCGGGACCAGTCGCCGCTCTTGGGTTCTTGGCACCGCAGAGTGGGCACTGCGGTGCATCGCCTATCTCGGCGCCGCAATCAGGGCAGTATGGCATGGGTTTCCTCCTCGAGCCGGCATGAGACGCTGACATGCAGTCCCAGGCTCCTCAGGCGCCGAAAGAACAGGCGCTCAATGTCTCGCGACTGTGCGAGGCTTCCGAAATTGACGAGCAGCTCGTCTCCCCAGCTCACCACCGAGGCGTTGGTCAGTGTCGTCAGGCTGGGGGCGGGGATGAATCCAAACCTGTGGATATGGAGAACAAATCCGGGCGGCATCTCCACTGGTCCCAAATTCGAGATAAAGCCCGAGAGCATCGATTCACCGAATTTGGCAAAGAGTATCCGCGCGAAAATATCCTTGACCCACAAGGGCACAAGGCGCACCCCGAGGCTCCTGGCGCTTCCTGCGTTGCGGCTCAGGTGTTTCGCGATGCTCATGCGGTCGTATTCGAGCTTCATCTGATAGTGTGTCCGCTCGACCAGTTCGTCAAAGCTGCGCATGCCGAGCCGCATGTCTTCACTTATGAGCACAAAAAGCGAAAAATTGCGGAATGTGCGCGAAGGGAACAGGGCCCGCAGGTTGATCGGGACTTCCACCGCGACCAGGGGGGTGCGGGGGTGCGGTTTCGTCTCGTGCCAGATATGCTGGAGCGCATCGAGATACACCGCGACCAGGAGCTCGGTGAGAGTGGCATTGCGCCGCTTGGCCTCGGCCAGCACCTGGGCGGTCGACAGAATCCCGGATATCACCCGGTACTGGCCTCCGGGCAAGGGCCTTGAATCAAGATGAAAGGCATTGAGCCCTGTCTCCGGGAAAGGCAGTCCCTTGGGGAAATAGCGCTGGTAGGCATCTTCGAATTCCTCCTGAACAGCGCTTCCCGAGACGAGGATGTCGCTCCACTCGCCTTCCCCGAGCCGGGTTCCGGGATCTATTCCTTTCAGAAAGAAGTAGTGGGCGAGGAGCGTCTTGAAGAAGCTCAGGCCGCCCGTGCCGTCGGTCATGGCGTGCGAAAACTCCGTCGCGATGCGGTTCTGCTCACAGCGGACGCGGAACATGCGCGTTCCGCTCCTGTTTATGTCCCATTGCTGACAGGGGCTCGGCGAATCCGGGTAGAGGGGCGGCAGTGTGCTGCAGGGCTCGAAGTAGTACCAGAAAAGCCCTCTCCTGAGGCTCACGTTGAAGTACGGCATGCGCCGCACCGTCAAATCGAGGGCGCCCTTCATCGCCTCGGGGTCGATGGGGGCATCGAGCTCTGCCTCAAACCTGAAAAGGCCCGTCGTAATCTCATTCGTGACGGCGGGCATTATGATCGCGGCATTGTCGAGGGCATACCACACCCCCGCCTCGTCTTCCCGCCGGGTACGGATAAACTGCTGTTCGCGATTCCTGCCGCGTTCCGCGTTCATGGTACAATTATAGGAATGAAAGAACCGGCATTACAAGGACGAGCGCCACAATGACGAGGATGGCCGGCAGGAAATTTCCGGTTTTGAAGCTCTTTATCTCCAGAAGCCCCAGGCTGATCATGATGATGAGGGCCCCGCCGGTAGCCGTGAGCTCGGCCAGCATAAGGTCGCTCACATAGGGTCTGATGTAGCCTGAAAGGAGTGTGAGCGCACCTTGGTACACGAACACCGAAAGGGCCGAGAAAGCGACACCGATGCCCATCGCGCCCGCAAAAATGATCGACACGAATCCATCGAGGACGGTCTTGGTGAATAAAAGCGAATAATCGCCCTCGGTGCCGGCCTGGAATGAACCCAGGATCGCCATTGCGCCCGTGCAGAACAACACCGAGCCGTTCAGAAAGCCCGTCGCAAAGGCACCTTCGGACCTGCTCGCGAAGCGCTTTTTGAGCCGCTCTCCCAGGCGTTCTATGCCGCCCTCCACGCCGAGCATGGTTCCCGCAAGCCCGCCTATCATCAGCGCAAGCGCAAATGCGAGGATATGGTTCGTCTTGATCACCATCTGGATGCCGATCGTCAGCGACGTCAGGCCCGCCGCCGTGAACACTACTCTGCGGTATTCTTCCTTGATGCCTTTGCGTATAAAAAGCCCGATAAAGGATCCCAGAATGATGACCCCTGCGTTGATGACTGTCGCGATCATGGTTCGTCTTGACCTCGTTGGGCGAGTATAGCATAATCCTTTTCCGTGAGGAAATCATATGCATAGAAACCTTATTCGAATTGTTGGATTTTCGATGTTTGTGTGTCTCTCCGTGTTGTTCTTCTCCTGCGCCTCGTCTCCGGCACCGGTTCCCCAGGATGCGAGCGCCCAGAAGATCATACAGCTCGCGCAGGAGCGATACGATGCATATGACCTTAACGGCGCAAGCTATTACTACCAGGTTCTGCTCGAACGTTATGGCAGCGACCCGAACTATATGCTGAACGCCAAATACGAGATGGCGTTCATCGAGTACAAGAGAGGCCACAAGGACAAGGCGGTCGCGGCATTCAGAGAGATTGTCGCGCGCTACGATGAGCCGGATGCCTCGAGTCTGTCCCCGACGTGGAAGCTGCTCTCCGAGAAGATGATCGCCGAGCTGACAGGCGCAAAGTAAAGCGCCCCGATCACGCTTCCTCTTCCGCCAGGGACTCCGCAATCTCGAGCCATTCCTGGTTGAGGCGTTCGGTTTCCCGATCGAAGTCTTCCAGCTCGGCGAGGATGCGCCGGGTCTTTTCTCCATCGATATAGGTGCGGGGGTGCCCCAGCTCCTCCTGGAGCCTGGCTTTTCCTGCAGCTATGGCCGCGATGCGCGCGGATATCTCTTCTTCGCGGCGTTTGAGCTTGCGCAGGCGGGTCTTGCGCGCCTTCTCCTCCTCCCAGCCGCGGGTCGAGACAGAAACCTGGTCGGCGCTCTGCCCAGCGCCCGGCGCATCGGCTTCGCGATCTTTATTCGGACCCGGCCCGGCGCTGCTCTCCTGCGCCTTCTTTTCGAGATAATAGGCGTAATTCCCGTGGTAGAGGCGCGGAGACAGACCGCAGGAGAGCTCGAGCACTCTCTCCGCGAGCTCATCGAGGAACTGGCGGTCGTGCGAGACGAAGATCACCGTGCCCTCGTACTTTCTCAGCGCTTCGAGCAGAATATCCTTGCTCGTCAAATCCAGATGGTTCGTCGGCTCATCGAGCACGAGCAGATTCGAAGGTTTCAGAAGCAGCTTCAGCAGGGCGAGACGCGAACGTTCCCCTCCCGAGAGCACGGAGATCGGTTTCTCGATATCATCGTCGCGGAAGAGAAAGGCTCCCAGCAGGTTGCGCAGTTTGGGGAGCATCCCGAAGGGACACACGGATTCGGCTTCTTCTTCGACAGTCGAATCCGACTCCATGAGCTCGGCGGATTCCTGGGAGAAATAGCCCGTGAGGATATTGGCCCCAAAGCTCACTTCGCCATCGAACGAGGTCTCGGCCCCCGCGATGATCCGCATGAGCGTCGATTTACCCGCGCCGTTGGGCCCGACGAAGGCCAGCTTCTGGCCCCGCTCTACCTCGAGCGAAAATTTCCCGATGACCTGCATGGCGCCATAGGCCTTTGAAAGCTCGCGTATCCGCACCGCGATCTGGCCCGATCTCGGCGCGGGCGGAAAGGCGAAGTGGATGCGCTTCATGCCCTCGGGAATTTCGATGGGCCTGATCTTTTCGAGCATCTTGATGCGGCTCTGCACCTGGGGCGCCTTGGATTCCTTGTACCGGAAGCGGCGGATGAACTCCTCGATGCGCTGGATTTCCTCCTGCTGGCGCTCCCATGCCTCGAAGAGCGCCGCGAGCTCCTGCGAACGGCGGACCTCGTACTGACTGTAGGTGCCCGCATAGCGCGTGAGCGTGCCATTGAAGAGTTCGTAGACTTCCCGCACGGTGACGTCGAGGAAGTAGCGGTCGTGCGAGACGACGAGGACGGCGCCGCGGTAATCCCTCAGGAAATTTTCGAGCCAGGTGCGCGCTTCCAGGTCGAGGTAGTTGGTGGGCTCGTCGAGCAGCATGATGTCGGGGTCCTCGAGCAGGACCTTCGCGAGCTCCAGCCGCATCTGCCATCCGCCGGAGAGCTCGGAGGCCGGGCGCCCGAAGTCCTCCGGCTTGAAATCGAGGCCCCTGAGCACCTCCGCAATTTTTTCTTCGCGTCGCCAGTAGCCCGCATTTTCGAGCGTCTCTCCGATCTCATGGTGCTGCTCGAGAAGCCGGGCGGTCTCCTTTTCGCCCAGATGCTCCGATTCGAGGGAGCGCCCTATTGTCTCCTGCTCGTCCAAGAGGCCGCGGTAATAGGAGAAAGCCTCTTCGGCAATATCGTGGACCCTGCCCTTCTCGAAACGGATGCCCGTCTGCGGAAGGTAGACGACGCGCGCGCCTTTGGTGGTGATGACTTCCCCGGCATCCTGTTTGACGAGGCCGGCCGCAATCTTCATGAGGGTGGATTTGCCGGCGCCGTTGGGGCCGGCCAGCGCCGCGCGGGACCCGTCCTGCAGATTGAGCGTCGCATTGCGGATGAGATCGCGGGCGCCGAACGAGAGCGCAATCCCGCTCAGCTGAATAAACGCCATCCTATTTCACCACAAGATAGTACGTCACAGGAGAGAATCGTGCATCGAGGCTCTCGACAGTGCCGCGCAGTGTCACTGCGCTGGCTTTTGCAATCACAAGCTGACCATTTTCAAAGCGATAGACAAAATCCTTCCTGTCGGCCTTGTCTCCCGCGAGCAGGGAAAATCCGCCCATCCACGCGGAGGAAAGCCCCGTGCCCAGGTGGAGCCCGAACCTGATTTTGCCCGTGACGGCGTCCCCCTGCGCATTGGCAGGAAGCTCGGGGGCAAAGCCCGCCGAAAGCTGTTCGGTATGGCTCCACTCGAAACTGCCTTTGAGGTCGATGCTGAGGATGCCCGCGCTGTCGGAGAGGAAGGTGACGACCGATTCGCCGTTCGACTGCGACTGTAACTGCGAACTTCGCTGAAAAAAGGCCTTCAGCTCCGAATCGCGCCGCGAGTTCTCGCCGGAGAGCATGACAGGGATCGAGGCGTCGAGCTGCACAAACCGCGCCGCCTGTCCACCCTGTGCCCAGCCCTCATCGGAAAGAACAGGATCGGTGCCGCTCCAGTCGGCGACAATGCTCGACTCGTTTTCGAAGCGTATGCGCAGCTTGGATTTCTCGAAGACGAGCCAATCGCCGGACTGACTGACCGAGCTGAAGTTGAAGGCATTCGAATACCCGGGCAATTCGATGCGGACCTGTGAATTCTTGGCATCGGCGAAGAGGCCGTATTGAAGGATAAAGAGGTCGGGATCGATGGTGCCGTCATCGATCATGATCTGGTAATAGGCGGGGCGCCATGGTCTTGCATAGATGATGTCGAGCAGAGAAGCGCTCGGCGCGGGCGCCGAAGCGATGACGGGTGCGGTCGTGCCTTCTTTCTCCTCATAGAGGACCATCGTGTTGCTGAAGACATAGCCGCGCGTGCCGTCGGTCGCCTGCACAAAGTACCACTCCCCCGGCAGAGCCTTTCCGCCGGTGAATACCGCTTCGCCCTCGGCCGCATTCAAGACCTTCACGGACTCGCCGAGTCTGAGGCGGTACACCCGCCGGGCGCTCACGTTCGCCTTGTCCCGAACGGGAAGGCCATCGCGCCCCGCCGAAAGGTATAGGGCGGCATAGGGTGCAAACTGCTGGGCCCGTTTCTCCGCAGCGCTCTTGGATGAGAAGAACTCGAGCGATGAAAGGGGAACCTCGATTTTCGTCTTGTCCTCAGGCAGGCCGATCACATAGCTTTTGCTGATATTCGACTTCAGGTAGACCGGGACCACTGTTCCGGCCTTTGCGGTAGTTCCCTTGACGGACCAGATGACCATTCCCCACCCTTCAAGTCTCGCGCAGCTCAAAAACAGTGTGGAAAACAGTATCGCGACAAGGCAGGCAACGAGGAATACCTTCGCTGCAGCCCACTTTCCTTTTCTTACCGGTGCGTCCATACATGCTGAGTGTACAATGCAAGCCCCTTTCTGGCTAGTGATTTCCGGATTCTGAACAGGCACGCCCCTTCAAAGTATGCAGCAATTCTGCATACCATGGAGCATTATAGTGAAAAGATGCTATAATATACTTTATGTCAGATGTACAGCCGCAAAAACTGCAGCAATCCAAAGAGGGCATGCGGGGCTCGGCGGAAGGGCTTCATGCCGCGATAGAAATAGGATCCACCGGGATACGACTCATTGTCGCTGAAATCGATTCCAAGGGAGGACTGAAAATTCTCGACAGGGCTTCCAAGCAATCCCGCCTGGGCCGCGATGTGTTCACTATGGGCAGCATCTCGCGGGACGGCCTGCGCGAGACTGTTGCCATCCTGAGCTCCTTCAGCGAGCTTCTGCAGGGATATGGCCTGCAGCCTTCGGACATTCAGGTGATCGGCACGAGTGCGCTCAGGGAAGCGTCCAACAGAGACACGTTCATCGACCGCATCAATCTTCAGGCCGGTTTTCACGTCCGCATCGTCGAGGACATCGAGGAAACCTACCTCATGTATCTCGCGGTAAAGAAAGCGCTTGAGGATGAGCGCTCTTTCCTTGTGCGCTCGAACGCGATGATTCTGGAGGTGGGCGGCGGCACGACCGAAGTCATGCTCCTCAAAAAAGGCCAGATGGTCTCCAGCCATTCCCTGAGCATCGGCACCCTCCGCATGGACGAGCAGATCCGCGAGTCCGCGCGCCAGCCACCGCAGTTTATCGAGATGTACCTCGAAAGCAATATAAAAACCGCCTGCGATGTGCTCGCGGAGGACCTGCCGCTCGATTCCGTGCGCACCTTCGTGCTCATCGGCTCGGACGCCCGGTTCGCGGCCTATTGTCTTTCGGGGAAGAACTTCAGCCACTACGCGGTCCTCGACCGCGCGCAGTTTATCGAATTCGCCGATTCGATGGCGAACATGTCGCTTGAGGAAAGCATGGCGCAGTACCATCTCTCGTGGAGCGAGGCCGAGAGCTATGCGGCCGGCCTCACCATTGAGCGCATGTTCCTCGAGAAGACGGGCACAGAGAGCATCATCGTGCCCAACGCCTCTATCCGGGAAGGTATCCTCCTCGCGCAGGTCCAGGGCATGGATCAGAAAATCGAGGAGGAGCTCCGCCGTCAGGTCATCGCGTCCGCGCGCGCGCTTGCAAAGCGCTTCCGCTACGATGAGGCGCACGCCACCCATGTCAAAAATCTGAGCCTCGAGCTGTTCGATGCGCTCAAAAAAGAGCACGGCCTCGGAAAGCACGAGCGGATGCTCCTCGAAGTCGCCGCGATTCTCCACGACATCGGGACCTTCCTGCGGACGAGCGGACACCACAGGCACAGCGAATACATCATCGCCAACTCGGAAATCTTCGGCCTCAACAGGGAGGACATCAACATCGTCTCCAATGTGGCGCGCTATCACCGCAAGACCCCGCCGCTCCCCACGCACGTCAACTACATTGCGCTTCCGCGCGAAGCACGCATCGTCGTGCTCAAGCTCGCGGCCATCCTCCGCGTCGCCGACGCCCTCGACCGGAGCCATTCGGGGCGCGTGCGGGACCTCTCCTTCGAGCGCACCGAAGACAGGTTCATCATGCGTCCGCCGCAATCGCTCGATTTTTCGCTCGAAAAACTTTCGCTTGCGGAAAAGGGCGATATGTTCGAAGATGTCTTCGGACTTTTGCCTGTCCTGATGTGAGCCTGAAGGGGTGAGTGCATGAGCAAGCTTCCTACATTGAACCGTGAGCTTTCATGGCTCGACTACAACGCGCGCGTCCTCGCAGAAGGGCTAAAACCTTCCACGCCCCTCCTGGAAAAGCTCGGTTTTATGCGCATATTCTCCTCAAACCTGGATGAATTCTTCATGGTGCGCGTCGCTACCGTCAAGGCTGCGGCGCAGATCGGTCAAACGAATGAAGAATGGGCCGGAATGGAGCCGCAGACCCTCCTCGCCGCAATCAACAGGAAGGTACAGGCGCTCTACGATATGCTCTACGGGCATCTGCACGGCACCGTCCTGCCGGGGCTGGCCGGGCACGGAATTCAGCTCATTCCCGAAAAAGAGTGGACGGCCAGGGAGTGGCGGTATCTCGAGCGCTTCTTTACGGAACATGTCTACCCTCTCCTGACCCCGCTTCGCCTTGAACCGGATTTTTTCCCGTCGACAGGCAGTCTGCAGGTCCATGTGGCCTTCAGGCTCGAAGAGGATGGCTCGGTCGCCGTCGTGCAGGTGCCCAAGAATCTCGACCGCTTCATTGTCCTGCCGCAGGAAAATGCGCTCCGCATCGTCCCGCTTGAGGATGTCATCCTGGCATTCGGCAGCAAACTCTTCTCGGGTCTCAAAGTGCTGCATGGGATCGTCTTCAAGGTGAACAGGGACGCAGATTTCAGCGTCGACGAAGACAGGGACGACGATTTTCTGGCGGCGATGGAAGAGGTGCTCGCGGGACGGCAGAACTCCACGCCGGTGCGCATGGTCTACGCCGGAGAAGACCAGATTCTGCTCAGCGCGCTGATGCAGAGCCTCTCGCTTGGGCCTCTGGATGTATACCACATCGATTGGCTTCTCGATCTGGGGCGCGCCCCGGAGCTCTGCGATCCGGAATTCTACAGACGACATGGCCTCGCGCCCGATCCCTCACTCTCTTTCTCCCTATGGAAGCCCGCCAGGACCTTCGACGAAAAAAGCGGCAGCATTTTCGACTGGATCGACGAACACGACCGTTTCGTAAATCTGCCCTATGAATCCTTCGATGTCGTCCAGCGCTTTGTCGAGGAGTCGGCGAACGATCCTGAGGTGCTGGGCATCAAAATAACGCTGTACCGGACAAGCGGCATGAACTCGCCCATCGTGCACGCGCTCGCAAGGGCCGCGCGGAGCGGAAAGCAGGTCGTCGTCGTGCTCGAACTCAAGGCGCGGTTCGACGAGGAGAAAAACATATCCTGGGCCGCGGAACTCGAGCAGGCGGGGGTCATCGTGACCTTCGGCGTGGCCCGACTGAAGGTGCACGCGAAGGCGGCCCTCGTCATCCGCAGACGGCAGGATGGCAGCATCGCGCGCTATCTCCATCTCTCGACAGGGAATTACAATGAAAAAACCGCGCGCAGCTATGTGGACTTCTGTCTGTTCACCGCAAACCCGGGGCTCTGCACCGATATCGCCCTCTTTTTCAACATTCTGACCGGGTATTCGGGCATCCAGTCGCTCGCTCTCATCGCCATCGGCCCCTTTGACCTCAAGGAGCGCATCATCGCCCTCATCGACAGGGAGGCGGCGCAGTCCACGCCGGAGTCCCCAGGTGTCATCATGGCGAAACTCAACTCTCTTTCCGATCCGGACATCATTGAGGCCCTCTACCGCGCCTCTTCCAGGGGCGTCCAGATAAAACTCAATGTACGGGGTGTCTGCACGCTTATTCCCGGATTGCCGGGCCTTTCGGAGACTATCGAGGAGCAGTCGGTGCTCGGGCGCTATCTGGAGCACGGCCGCATGCTCTATTTCAGAAATGGAGGGTCGGAGGAACTATATCTCTCCAGCGCGGACTGGCTCCACCGCAACATGAAGAAGCGGATAGAGCTCCTGTTCCCCGTGCTTGACTCGGAGATAAAGGCCCGCTGCAAGGACATTCTGAGCGCATATTTCAGCGACAACACGCATTCCTACAGGCTCGGGCCGAACGGCGACTGGACCGACCTCTCCCTGACCCGGCGCCCCGGGGAGCCCGCCATCTGTGTGCAGGAGAAGCTCTTCAAAATGGCCAAAAAAACGGCACGGAACAAAGAGGAGAGGCAGGAGGTCCTGCAGGTCAGGCGATCCAAGGGAAAACCTGTTTGAGCCCCAGAATAAGGATGAAGCAGAGATGAAAGCGACGGAAAAAACACTGAAGCATATCCGGACAAAGCGGGCCTTTATCATCGACATGGATGGCGTGATCTATCACGGGAACCTCCTTCTGCCGGGGGCCGCCCAGTTCGTCGACTGGCTCAAGCGCGAGGGCAAGCGCTTTTTGTTCCTGACAAATTCGAGCGAGCGGTCGCCCGAAGAACTGTCCCAAAAACTGGCGCGGCTCGGCATCGATGTCGCCCCCGAACACTTCTATTCCAGCGCCCTGGCGACGGCCGCCTTTCTGGCCAGCCAGAAACCCAACGGCTCATCCTACGTGATCGGCGAGCCGGGCCTCATCCACGCGCTGTACCGCGTCGGGTATACGATGAACAATGTCAACCCCGATTACGTCGTCGTCGGCGAAGCGAGCAGCTACAATCTCGATACCCTCATCAAGGCGGTGCGCCTGGTCATGGGAGGCGCCAAACTGATCGGCACGAACCCCGACCTCACCGGCCCCGGCGAAGGCGGACTCGTGCCGGCCTGCGGAGCGCTGGTCGCGCCGATCGAGCTCGCGACCGGCCGAAAGGCCTACTTTGTCGGCAAACCCAACCCCCTCATGATGCGCCATGCGCTCCGGACGCTCGGCACCACGCGGGAAGAGACAATCATAGTCGGAGACCGCATGGACACCGACATCATCGCCGGCATCGAGTCGCAGATCGAGACAGTGCTCGTGCTCACCGGGGTGACCACCGAGGCAGACCTGCCGCGCTTTGCCTATGCCCCCTCGCATGTGCTGGAAAGTGTCTTAGAAATACCCGAGAGAGGCTAAAAAGCTGGGTCTCTTTCAAAAGTAACCGATTTTTGGAATCGGCTCAGCTCTTAGTTCCCCACACGGATCAGCATGGCGGGCCTGTCCGGCAGCCTGTCTCCCTCTGAAACATGGAGCTTCTCGCCCGACAGAAGATCGGTCCCTTCAAAACCGAACAGCGCGGCGGATGCTGTGGATGGGGCGGTCGTCTCCTGCGCCGGCTCGACCCCGGGCCGCGCGACGAGGAGGTAGTTGCCCTCTTTGAGCAGGGCCCGGTCGAGGGGAGAGGACAGAGACGCCGCCACGGTGCTCCGGAGGCAGTACACTGTGCGGTCTTTGCCTACAGACCAGGAAAAGAAGGGAGCGCGCCGCTTCGCCTCTTTCGCCGCCCCCATGCTCTCCCGGAAATATCGCTCGAATTCCTGGTCCCCGCGCTCGGGCTGAATCGGGTCGCGCCCGAAGAGATCGGGTCTGTGGTCGAGGGCCCACTCCTGTCCCATGTAGGTCATCGCCACGCCCGGCAGGAACTGGCAGAGCGCAGTCCAGGCCCGAAGTTCCGCGCCCGCGAGCCTGTGCGCGGCCCGCTCCTGATCGTGATTCTCCAGGTATCGCAGCTTTCTTGCGCCCGCGGGATAGAGCGTCTCCTGCACGTAGAGGTATTCGAGGTACCGCTCGACGGGCAGCTCGTGCGTCCAGACTCTTTCGAG
>Ga0228535_1001266_pt1 | contig 42564 bp, 38 predicted proteins | sample SJ1metagenome_FD_168457 | JGI IMG/M metagenome (GOLD analysis project Ga0228535, IMG submission 168457) | Enriched culture of PCE-dechlorinating microbial communities from Ithaca, New York, USA - SJ1 | ecosystem: Engineered > Modeled > Simulated communities (microbial... > Unclassified | place... | reverse complement strand
CCCTCAGACCTGGCATGGCTGCCGACCTGGTGATACTCGACCGGGATATCCACAAGACACCCCCGGAGGATCTCCGGGAAGTGAAGCCCGTCATGACGATCGTCGGGGGAAAGGTCCGGTTTGTTCGTGAATCATGAGTCGAAAAAGCGTGAGAAGTAAGAAGTGAGAGGTTAGACGGGGGACGAAAAAGTTAAAAGAGCTTACCCTCCAGTCAAGCTGAAGGGCACGCCCTCCAGTCAAGCTGAAGGGCACGCCCTCCAGTCAAGCTGAAGGACCAGATCCCGACATAGTCCCGAGGAGATCCTCAAGGGATAGCGACTGGGTAGGCCTTTCGGCCTTTGCCCTTTCGTCTCACTTCTCACGTCTAACATCTCACGCACTTGATCTTCCGAGTTACGATCCAATTACATAAACCTCTCGAATCGCTCCTTCGACGCCTTGCAGATGGGACAGACCTCGGGAGGGGTGTCCCTCGCCGCAAGGTATCCGCATACCTTGCACCGCCAGACCGGGTAAGGAAGGCCAACCTTGACCCCTTCGGGAGGACCGGCCTGCTTCTTTTTTCTGACCGCTTCCCTCTCCTCACGGTTCGGCCTTCTCTCAGGGATCGATCCTGCCTTCTGCTCCCCCCTTAGGACCTTTTCAGTGACATAGAGGGAGCAATAGCATGCCCCGAATTCATCCAGGTCGGGATCCCTGTAGTCGCAGGGGCAGATCATGTCCCTGTCATCCTCTATATCCCCGGAGGCCAGCCTGCAGGGACAGGAAAGATATCCGAATCTCTTCTGATTGACCAGGAGCCCTTCCATAAGGAAGGAGACAAACTCCCTGTCGGGGTTGAGATGGTATCCCGACTGTTCCGCTTCAGTATCCAGCTTCTCTAAAAGAGTCCTTATCTCATCGTCCGTGGGGATGTAGCCTTCAATCCGGCTCATTCTCTAGAATTTCCCTTACCTTGTCGATGTTGTAACCCACGACACAGTGCTTGCCGTTTATCACTATCGTGGGGAATGAACCCTTTTCGTTGAATTTCCTGACGGTCTTCATGACCTCTTCTGATTCCGGACCTTCAAGAAGGTCCACATCGATATAATCGTAGGCTATCCCCAGATCCTCGAGGTGTTTCTTTGTCTTTCGGCACCATCCGCAAGTGCTGAGGGCGTAGATAAGGATCTCGCCCTTTTTTTCTCCGTCCACATGTTTTCTCTCGATCATGGCTGCCTCCTGTGATCTTGAAATATTAAGCGCAACCTGACGCCGCCTTCCGGATCAACGGTCCTCCATGCTGCTGATCCTGCCCCTACCGCAGGACTTGGACTCATACAGGAGCTTGTCGCAGCGCGCGATCACACCGTCTGCTTCATCGCCTGGCATCAGGCCCGTAATACCAAAACAAATGGAGATCTCCCCGAGCGGGTCATCGGGGCCTTCAATGCTGTTGGTCAGTTCATCAAGCACCTTTTCAGCGAAAGATATCCCGCCTTCAATGGTCGTATCCGTAAGAAGCGCCAGGAATTCATCACCTCCCCACCTGAACAGATAATCGTGGATCCTGGAACTCTCCTCCAGTATCCTGGCTACCTTGATGAGGACCTGGTCCCCCGCGGAATGGCCGTAAGTGTCGTTGATCTTCTTGAAGCCGTCAAGGTCACCCATGATGATGCAGAAATGGCTTCCAGTCCTTCCATGGCGGGATCTCTCCCTTTCGAAGATCTCATTGAAGATCCGGCGGTTGTAAAGCCCCGTAAGGGGATCGGTGTTGGCGGCTTTTTCCAGTTCCGAACTCAACCGGCTGATCTCTTCCAGGGATTCCTTCAGTTTCCCGTTCTTCTGCTGTAGTGCAAGGTGGAGTTCAAAGAGATGCCGGAACTGCTCCATGAGCCTTTCAACCCATTCCCCGAAGTGGTTCTCCTCACGATCAAGCACGCATATCGTTCCGAAGGGGGTCCCGTCGGGGTAGAGAATGGGGAATCCAAGGCAGGAGATCATTCCCAGCTTAATGTCCGGGTTACGGAACCATTTTTCGTCTTTAAGGGCGTTAGGAACCAGCAGCCTTCCGCGGTTTTTTATTACCGTCTCGCAATAGAGCCCTGATCCTTCGAAATGCTCGCTGCCACCGGGATGGTAGGGGTTCCCTTCCGTGTTGCTGGAGATAAAGACCTCGATCTCCGGACCGGAAAGCCTCATGACCAGTGCCACAGGGACATTAACAATGTTGGCCAGCACATTCACAGATCCCTGCCATTTTTCTACGAGATCTTCAGGGACAGCAGATGCTATATCGTTCTCAGAACCAAATGACACAGTTACTCCCTCCCCGGACAGGAATGGGAACTGGTTTCCGTTTTCTTTATAAATTGTATCATCTGTTTGAAAAGATTATTGTTTTACCTGTTACCCCAGATCTTTCAGTGACCTGGCTAATTTCCCGGGGGGAAGGGCCCCTATCTTCTCCACGGCAAGAAAGACCCCGTCCATGTAAATATCGCTGGAGAAATCCTGCACCGTGATCCTCACGATCTCATCCTGCCTGCCCAGGGTTACCTCGTGCTCCGAATAGGGCCCCGGATAGGGCAGCCGCTGTGATGTCACAGGGATACCGGCTATCCTGGCACCCATAACTCCCGGGAAAACCTCCCGACTCTCAATTTCCCCCTTGGGACCTGCAGAGGCCAGGTTGGCCAGTGTTGCAGCAGTACCGCTGGGTGCGTTGGACATCCGCGCGTGATGCCGGTCTGTTATCGTCACATAGGGGTAGTACTGCCTTGCTTTCTCTATGAATTCCATAACGAGGTTGATACCCAGGCCGTAATTGGAGATAACAGCCCAGCGGAGCCCTTTCTCCTTCACCATTCTCTCGACCTTGACCATATCCTCATCTGTAAGACCTGTCGTTCCTATTACGGCGTCTACTCCGGCATCGGCGTATACCTTGAGGTTGTCCATGAGGATCAACGTTGAGGTGAAATCCACAACCACATCGGGCGAAGTATCGCGGATCCCCGAGGCAAGATCGGGGCTGGAGACAACTCCTGCCATACCTGTCCCGGCAAGCTCTCCCAGGTCTTTGCCGGTCTCTTGACACCAACCTCCCCCAAGGGCCATGTCTTTCCGGGCCAAAACGTTCCTGACCAGTATCTTGCCGACGTTCCCGGAAGCTCCCGATATGAAAACCTTTTTCAATGTTACCCCTCCTCCTGCTATTAGACTGGATAGTTGATAGTTTATCCTAATTTGGGGCTCACCGGTCATGATGGTATCCTTATGGCGTATGAGTTCCATTCCGCCATGATCCGGAGGTGCCTTTAAATGCCCGAAAACTGGCAGTACAAGATCCGTTCCTCCAGCACAGCAAAGGGAAATATCTCGATAGTGCCCTGGCAGGTCTGCCGGAGTGCTGCCAGGGAGGCCGGGATACCGGTCAGGACGGCCGAATTATGGGCCTGTGAGAACGGGATATGCCCCTCCAGGTATGAAAGAAGCATCGGAACCCTGGGACTTGAAGGCCAGGCCCGGCTACTCTCCTCCAAGGTTGCCGTAATAGGGTGCGGAGGTCTTGGAGGCTGGATCATCGAGATCCTTGCCAGGGCAGGTGTAGGAGAAATAGCCGTTGCAGACGGAGACGTATTCAGCGACAATAACCTCAACAGGCAGGCCCTCTGCGACGAAGAGAACATTGGCTCCCCCAAGGCCGTTGAAGCACTCAGGAGGGTCAGAAAGATCAACGGAGCTGTGGAAGTGAGTGCGTGGGAAAAGAACCTCACCCCGGAGAACGCGCACCTGATCCTTGAAGGGTGCAAAGTGGCCGTAGATGCGCTGGACAGCAACAGGGCCCGGACTTTACTTCTTACCGCCTGCAGGGAGATGGCCATACCGGTGGTACACGGCGCCATCGGCGGGTTCTGGGGTCAGTCGTGTGTGCTTTTCCCGGACGACAGGGCTCCCTGGGAAGCGGCGGCAGGGACCGACAAGGGTATTGAAGAGGTAACGGGGAACCCGCCTTTTACCCCGGTTTTCATCGCCGCCATAGAGGCCGCAGAAACCATAAGGCTGATAACCGGGGTCGGGAAGCCCCTGAGTAGTTTGCTCTGGTGCGACCTGAAGGAGCATGAGTATTACAAGATCAGGATCCAGGGACGAGAGGACGGGAAGTGCAAAGGTGTGAGAAGTGAGAAGTAAGAAGTAAGTCGTGTGGAGACGAAAGGGCAAATTCTAAAAGAGCATCAACGGTAAACGGTGAACGGGAGGGCCAGGACAGATCTCTCATCCGCCAGCCGGTGGATTGGAGATGACAGACAGAACCCGTTAATCACAGCGCTGTCATTCCGAAACCCCGTTGTGCCGGGGTGAGGAATCTGGGTCTTGAATAAAAGGACAAGGACAGATCTCTCGTCATTTCATTCCTCGAGATGACAATATTCGTTGGTCCTGGTCCTCAATAAACACGCCTTTCTCTGTGAACTCTGTGGCGCAAGGTAAAAGTTTTTCGGTTCACGATTCACGGTTCACGGTTCACGGTTCACGATTAACGATTAACGGCTCATTATTACCTGTTCACGATTCACGTATCGTCAGGGGGTTTCGGAATGTTTGTTGACAAAGCAAGGCGCTACTATCTTCTCGAGGATATGAACTGTGCCGAGAGCATAATTTATGCCGCGAATGACGAATACGGCCTGGGGATAGACCACACGGGGCTGAAGACCATGGCCGGCTTCGGGGGTGGCATGGCTATCGAGTCAACATGCTGCGGAGCACTTTCAGGGGCAATTGCAGCAATATCTGTACGGTTCACAAAAACAAAGGCGCACGAAAACCCCGAAGTAAAGGAACTCTGCAAGATCTTTCTGGAAAGGTTCGCGGAAAAACACGGCGAGATCAACTGCGCTCCCCTGAAGAACCTTTACAGGGACGAAAGGTTCCGCTGCCTCCCCGTGGTCGAACTGGCAGCAGCGGAACTGGAAAAGATCATGGAAGAGGGGCAAAAGAGTGACGAGTAACTCAGAAAGATCAACAAGCAAGGCGGCAGGAGACAGGCTGCAGGCTACAGGAAAATCAGATTCCAAACCATCTCACCACAGACGAAGTCCCTCGTTGGGTCACCTCGGGAGGCTTTGCGCTGCCCCAAGCGGAGCGCCAGGGTAGGACACAGACGAAGTGCCCTAGCTGGCGTACCGCCAGCGTAGGGTAGAAGGGCGAGAGAGAGAAAACCGTTGTTTAGGGAGAAGCAAAGACGACGAGAGACAGGAAGGGCATAACCCCGTAAAACGTAAGACGAGACGGGAGACGAAAGGGCAAATTCTAAAAGAGCATCAACGGTAAACGGTGAACGGGAGGGCCAGGACAGAACTCTCATCCGCCAGCCGGTGGATTGGAGATGACAGACAGAACCCGTTAATCACAGTGCTGTCATTCCGAAACCCCGTTGTGCCGGGGTGAGGAATCTGGATCTTGAATAAAAGGACAAGGACAGATCTCTCGTCATTTCATTCCTCGAGATGACAATATTCGTTGGTCCTGGTCCTCTATAAACATGCCTTTCTCTGTGAACTCTGTGGCGCAAGGTAAAAGTTTTTCGGTTCACGTTTCACGGTTCACGATTCACGGAAACACCGTGTCATTTGTTGCATTCATAACGACAGAATGGACAAAAGCCTAAAACGGCAACATAAATTTTTCAGCATTTTCTGGAGGTCTTCTTTGAAACCTGAACGGGTGATTCTTTTTTTCACCGGCATTATCGCAGTGATACTGTTAGGGGCAGTTCTCAAGTTGGCCAGGGGAGTATTCCTCCCTCTTGTCATCGCAGGTCTTCTTTACTTTCTTTTCGCTCCCATCGTAAAATTCATGTCCGACAGGAAGATCCCAACTCCCCTAAGCACAACTGTGGTCCTGTTGATCTTTATAGGTATCTGTGTTGCAGGGGGTCTCTTCCTCAACACCCGCATCCAGGCCATGATCGGGGCTTTCCCCCGTTATTATGAAAGGTTTGAAACCCTTTTCAACACCCTGATAAACCAGTTCGAACTGTCCCCAGTATGGTGGGAGAACTTTCACCTGGCTCCGGCAATAGGTGAACACCTGCTGGCCCTTTCGGGATTCCTCATGGGCTTTCTGACCAACCTGATCCTGGTGGTCTTCTTCCTCGTCTTCCTGCTGCTGGGCGCCCCTTATTTCGACAACAAGATAGACATGGCCCTTTCGCCGCGCAACGCCGCCAGGGCAAGGACCGTCACCCGTTCCATCTCCAGGCAGATCAGTTCCTACCTTTTCCTGCAGTTTCTGATCAGCGCCGCCACCGGGTTCCTTGCCTGGGGTATCTTTGCCGTGGTGGATCTGGATTTTGCAATAACGTGGGGAGTGCTTACCTTCCTGCTAAATTTCATACCTAACCTTGGCTCGTTGATCGCTGCTGTCCCGCCTATCCTGATCTCGCTTATCCAGTTCTATCCTGTACTGGGTCCGACCATTTTCGTTGGCGTAGGGCTTCTCGTGATCCAGCAGATCATAGGCAACTTCCTGTCCCCCAAGGTCATGGGGGAGAGACTTAACCTTAGCCCCGTGGTCATCCTGATCTCCCTGCTTATGTGGGGCTGGCTATGGGGCGTGGTTGGGGCGATCCTTTCGGTACCTATAACGTCTTCCATGAAGATAATCATAGACAATATCGAACCCCTCAAACCGCTGGGGGTTCTCATGTCTTCCGGCCAATTCACCCATAAAACAAGAGCAAAACAGGAAAACCATAACCATTCTTGACTTTTAATGCAGAGCGAAGTATTGTCCTGCTAAATCGGTCAAGAAGGAGAAAACCCCGATGGTCCGGAAAGTCCTGCTGTCACTATCCATCCTGGCGATAGCCGTTTTCTCGATATCAGAAGCGAACGTGGCTGCCGCTGCCCTTCATTACTCCGGCCCGCAAAGCGTACCTGCCGTCGCGCTGACCTTCGATGACGGCCCTCACCCCTTTGGAACCGAGGCCCTCCTGGATATCATGGACGATCTGGGAATAAAGGGTTCCTTCTTTATCGTAGGTAAACAGGCCGTCCAGTTCCCTGGCATCCTTGCCGAAATGGCAGCCAGGGGGCATTCCGTTGCAAATCACACCTGGTCTCATAGAAACATCACCCTCCTCTCAAAGGATGAACTTTTCGATGAGATCGCCTTTTGCAGCCAGGCTATTGAAGCGATAACCGGATCTCGTCCACGGTTTTTCCGCCCCCCCGGTGGGAGATGGGACAAGGTTGCCCTTTCGGTGGTTGAAGAGCTTGGGTTATCAACCATTCTCTGGGATGTGAACGGCAGGGACATGACAGTCAGGACACCGGGGCAAATTGCAGCCACGGTGATAAACTCTGCCAAACCTGGATCGGTGATACTTCTGCATGGAGGCCTGGGCAGGACCATGGAGGCGATCCCCCTGATCGTGGAAGGGCTACGTAAGAAAGGCTTTTATTTTGTTGCTCTGGATCAGATGTTCCACTTCACTCCTGCGGCGAGGGAACCGTTAAGGGGTCCGCTTGACCGGGACATGGCAGGGCCAGAACCGCTGGTGGTCGGCGTCTCCCTTTTATCCCCTCCGGAAGGTCCTGAATAAGTAGGCTGCCAGGCCGGCTACTTCCCCCACGATAAGGAAGAATCTCCTTGAGTTCATCTCGGCAACTCTTGCCAGCGCTTCTGATCCCTCAAGACTTTCAGGCGGGACATAGTAAGTTGAGAGATAAGTGAACAGGATCAGGATAAGGGCCGTGACGATAAGGGCACCGGCAAGACCCAGCCGGGTTTTCATGTGTACCCGCGTGATAATGAAAAAAGCCACCACAAAACCAAGTATCGCCATCACGTAACGCATTCCGTATCACTCCATTCAAATTACGAATAACGAATCTCCGCATCCGGCAGGCAAAACCGGATTTGGCCGACGGGAGCAGCCATGATATATATAGACAGGAAAAACCCAAAATTGCAAAGGGGGTATCCATTTTGCTCAGGATCGGACTTGCCCTCGGCGGAGGGGGAGCAAGGGGGGCAGCCCATTTCGGGATCCTCAAGGTCCTCGAGGAGGAAGGGATCCCCATCGACATAATAGCTGGAACCTCTATGGGTGCGATAGTCGGTGCCATGTACGCACAGAACCCTGACGCTGCGGCTGTGACGGAAAGATATGAAAAGTTCATCAACAGCGTCGATTATGGTTCTTTGGGCCTTCAGGACATAGCGCCTTCAGTTCAGGATTCCCACATACTCCAGAAGTTCGCAAGGACCATAGCCCAGAGGATATACATCAGTTCTATGGGGTCAAGATCGGGGATCATGAAACCCGAATTCCTGGAAAAAGCCCTTGAGGAACTGCTTGACCGCGGCAACATACAGGATACGAAGATCCCTTTCGGGGCCGTGGCCACGGACCTGAATTCCGGCAGCACCCTCCTCATGAGGAAGGGGAGCATAAGAAAGGCAGTAAGGAGAAGCGCCCTTATTCCGGGTTATCTCCCGCCTGAACAGGACGGGGAAAGGCTTATAACCGACGGAGCCGTAAGCGAACCTGTTCCGGTGGGATCTGCACGGGAAATGGGGGCTGAAGTGACCATAGCGGTCTCGGTGGATCCAGCCATGGTAACCCCCATAGAAGACCCGAACATGATCAACATTATGATGCGCTGCGATATGATCCGGGGGATCTACATTTCCAGGATACAGAGGGAAATGGCCGATGTCTGCATCTGTCCGGACCTGAGCGGAACCCACTGGAGCGAGTTCCTTTCATCCGGCGAGTTCATCAGGATGGGAGAAGAAGAGGCGAGGAAGAAGATCCCCGACATCCGTAAAGCGATGGGGCGTAAACGCAATTGGTTATTCCGGCTTTTCTCGAGGAAAAACAGATAACCGTTGGAAGAACCCGGGCTATTCCTCCAACTGATACCCCTTCTCCCTGAAAAGCTCCAGGCAGACTCTCACGACTTCAGGGTCGTAGAGAACCCCGCTTTTCGTCTCGATCTCCTCGAGGGCTTCTTTCAGTCCGACCGCAGGCCTGTAGGGACGGTATGAGGCCATGGCCTCAACCACGTCGGCGACGGAAAGTATCCTGGCTTCGAGCCTTATCTCCTCACCCTTCAGCCCCCTGGGGTAACCGGAACCATCGAGGCGTTCATGATGCTGGTAGACTATCTCGGCCAGATCCCACCCGCTCTCCACATCCTGCAGGATCTCGTAACCGTGGGTTGGGTGCTCCCGGATTATGTTCATCTCCAGTTCCGAAAGCCACCCCGGTTTGCTGAGTATCTCGGCAGGAACGGATATCTTGCCCAGGTCATGAACGAAACCGGAGATCCTTATCTGCTCCACCTGTTCAGCATTGAAACCCATCTCATGGGCTATCCCCGCCGCCAGGGCGGCAACGCGCCTCTGGTGGCCGGCCGTGTAGGGGTCTCTCCGCTCCACGGTCTGGGTCAAGACCTGAATGGTCGTCTCCAGGGCACGGCGCAGCTTCTCTTCGGAATTCTTCCTCCCGGTTATGTCGGTGAAAATGGTGGCGAACTGTCCTGGAGCAGGGCTGTAGGCCTTGACTTCGAAGTACTTGCCGAAGTGTGCGGCATAGTTCTCGAAAAGGGCCGGCTCTCCGGTCAGCGCCACATGACCGTACTTCTCTATCCAGGAGGTCTCGGTCTCAGGGAGGAGTTCCAGGACGGTTTTACCCTTCACTTCCTTTAACCGAAGCCCCGTCATTCTTTCGAAGGCCGGGTTGACGGTAATGTAACGGTAGTTGACAGGCTTCCCGTCAGCGTCGCAGACGATCTCGTGCAGTGCAAAAGCGTCGAGCATCTCGTGGAACAGGGTAGCATACTCGGTCTCCAGCCTGCGCCGCTCGGATATGTCGCGGGTTACCCCCTGGAATCCTACGGGATTACCGTCTTCATCCCTGATGAAGGAGATGTTCATCGAGATCCAAACCAGGCTTCCGTCGGCCCTGTAGTGCTTAGCCTCCACTATCCTGGACCTGTCCTTGGGCGCTTTGCCGGATCTCTCCTTCTCCAGTTCTTCTTTGAAAACAGATACCAGTTTTGCCAGTTCTTCCGGCGGAAACTTTTCTTCCATACTCCTTGCGAGGTGTTCCTCGGGGGTTTCTCCAAGGAGTTTCTGGACTGACGGGCTCACGTAGGTGGTCCTCAACTCCAGATCGGCGGTCCAGACCACGTCGGACATGTTCTCGGCAATTCGGCGGTACTTCTCCTCGCTTCCTCGAAGGGCTTCTTCCGCCCGTTTTTTTTCAGTTATATCCTGGAAGGCGCCCTGCAGCCTTATTATTTTCCCTGTCTCATCCCTTACGGCTTCTCCTATCTCCCGTACCCAGATGCTACTCCCGTTACGGGTGATCTTCATGAACTCCTCATCGTAGGGGATCCCGTTCTTTATGCAATCTTCGTAAACCTTATCGATAAGGGGCCTCGATACGGGATCGTAGAAGCTCTTTGCTTCTTCGACGGTTGCTGAATAATCGGGGGGAAGATCATGTATCGCTGCGGCCTCATCTGTCCAGACCGTACGGTCTCCAGGCAGGTCAACGCTCCAGCCTCCCAGGAAGGCCAGTTTGCCGGCGATCCGGATGAGGTCGTTCTTTTTTTTGAGTTCTTCATCGGATCTTCTCTGGGTGGTGATATCCTCTACAGTGCCCTCGTAGTAGAGCACCCCCCCGTCAGAACCGCGGACCGCCCTGGCGCTCTCCCTGACGAAGATCACCGAACCATCCCTCCGGGTCCAGGCCGTTTCAAGGCCTGTTATCTCCCCTTCCCGCTCGATCTTCTCCTTGAAATATTCCCGTGAGTATCCCGGCTCAAAGCCGTCATTGTTCAGATCTCGTGCAGCAAGTTCCTCGAAGGAGGAATAACCCAGCATTTTCACAACTGCCTGGTTCGCCAGGAGGATCCTGCCGTCGGGGCTTGTCCTGTAGATCCCTATGGACACGTTCTCAAATATGCTTCTGAAGCGCTCTTCGCTCTCCCTGAGGGCTTCCTCAACCTTTTTGCGTTCGGTGATATCCCTGGCAAAGACAAGAACAGCTTCCTTTCCCTCATAGAGCGTCAAAATAGGGGTCACCTCGACGGGAATTTGTCCTCCGTCAAGTCTCAAATGGACCTGTTCCATTGAAGGGACCGGTTTTCTTTCAACATTGATGGTGTGGAGCCTCTGCCGGACCACATCGTGGATGGATGGGTGGAACAGATCAAGGATGGGCCTTCCCAGTATCTCCTCCGGGGATCTGGCTCCATACATTCGGCAGGCCATCTCGTTGAGGTAGACGAACCTGCCGTCTATGTGGACATAGATTGCGTCAGGAGCTCCCTCAACCAGGGCCCGGAACTGGCTCTCGCTCCGTCTTAGCTCCTCTTCGGCCCTCTTCTGTTCGGAGATGTCCTGAAACCCGCCCTGGACCCGCACTATCTTCCCCGAAGCGTCCCGTACCGCGGTCCCTATGGTCCTTACCCATACCCGTCGGCCGGTCCCGGTGATGATCTGCATCTCCTCATCGTATGGCTCGCCAGCCTCAACACACCTGGCAAAGACTTCGGTTATCCTTTCACGGTACTCCGGGGCGTAAAAGCGGATGCCATCATCAACGTTAGGAGTGTAGCCCGGTGGCATTTCATGGATCTCGGCCACTTCTTCTGACCAGATGAGACGGTTCTCGGCAATGTCGAACTGCCATCCTCCAAGTGATACGAGCTGTCCGGCGATCTTCAAAAGGGCTTCGCTCGTCGCAAGATGTTCCAGAAGGACACTGTTCTTTTCCAGGACCCGGGCCAACTGAAGGTTCCTTACCCCCAGCTCGGAGATGTAGTCCGCTCCCTTGACGAAAAAGGACATGGCCCATTCTGTCTTTGCGCGGGATATCCTCGGGACTTTTGCCAGGGCTTCAAGGTACTCTTTCTCATCGAAGCCGCATTTCCTGGCCTGCCTTTTGAAGACATCAATTTCGGGCTCATCCTCTTCGAGGAGGAATTGGCCGATAAACATGTTCCCCAGTTTTTTCCCTTCAACGAAAATGGGGGTGGCCATGTCCCAGAGGTTGTTCTTGCACTTGTAGAGAATGGACTTGCCCACCTCAATGCCCGATGTAAGCAAAGTATCGCTTTCAACGCAATTCTTGCATGTTTCGGGGCAGACGCGGTGGAAATCGGTACATATCTTCTGCCAGCCAGAACCGATGATGATGTTTCCTTCCATGTCTATGATCGCTACGGCTATTCCAAGCATACTGGAAAGATCATCTAAAATGCCCTGCATCTGGCTTTGATCCAGAATGTCGGACAGTTTTATCTCTTCGGGCTCGACATAAGGAACGTATGCGCTGTCGAGTTCCCTTTTTCTATTCATCGCCTTTTCTCCTTTAAAAACTTTTTAAAAATGCTTCCGTTAATCATGTTATACCATTTAACTCGCAAAAAACAACCCGGATGGAAGGTCAAGACATCAGGATCTCTCCCAGGACCCTAAGGAAATTGCCCCCGAGAACAAGGCTGATATGGTTTTTCGAGTAGCCGCGGTGCAGTAGTTCCGCGGTCAGTTCCGATATTCGCCCGTGCCCTGCTATTACATCCCTGGAGGGCAGAAGGTCGCTCTCACCCGGAGGAGCCGGGAAACCATCGCAGAAGTCCAGACCCAGGCCGACGTGCTCAATACCCGCAATCTTTGCCACGTGATCAACGTGGTCTGCCAGGTCCCCTGCCGTGAAGGGGCCCGGACCGTTGCCAACGAAGATGCTGCAGCCGTTCATCCCCATCACGCCCCCTTTTTTCGCAAGGGTCCTGATCTGGTCGTCGGTCAGGTTGCGTGGCGAGGGGACCAGATTCCTGCAGTTGGAATGCGAGGCTATTACCGGCTTCTTCGACAGTTCCATTACGTCGTAAAAACCCTCGTCGTTGAGGTGGCTCACATCTATCCACATTCCCAGGCGCTCCGCCTCGCGCAACACTTTTACGCCCAGGTCCGTGAGCCCTCCCGCTTTGCCCGCTTTCACCGGGTTGAAGGGACAGCCGTCGGCCAGGTAGTTCCTCCGGCTCCACACCAGGCCGAGTCCTCTGACCCCCAGCCTGTGGAAGACAGAAAGGAGCCTGATGTCGTTGCCGATGGGCTCGGCTCCCTCGAAGGAAAGCATTATGCCCAGACGGCCTGAGGCAGCAGCGCTTCTTATCTCTTCCACGGTGGTGCAGAATGCCAGGCGCTCAGGCCAGTGCTCCACCTCCCGCCTGAGGCACTCCACCTGGTCCAGCCCCCTCCGCAGGGCCTGTTCGGGGAGGAACCTCTGGGAGACGAATATGGAAGAGACGACGCAGTCAACCCCGCCCTCACGGAAGGGGGGGTCAAATACTGTGCGAAAAACATTCGTCTCCCCTCGTTCCGTCCTGTCCAGCAGGTCCATGGCAAGGTCGAAGTGCGCGTCCAGGACCAGCACTTCCCGGTGGATCCTTTCGGCTTCAGTAAGAAGATCTGTTTTTCCCATATCCAGCCCCCCTGGCGTATTCTTTACGGGAGCGTAACACAGCGGCAACGGAATAGGAAGAATGTAGAATAAGGGGGATGCTCCGGAAGAGCATGGCAGTATCCCCATGGAGTGGATCGGTCGTCCCATGTAACGCATTTGCTGGATCGGAGGAAGATCATGAACTGGAGAACAGCTCTTTCCGTGACTTTTTTCTGTCTTTTATGCCTGTCAACGATCCCTGCCCTGCCGGCCATGGTGGATCCGGGCTGGCAGGAAGCGGCTCGAAAATATTCCGACGTTGCCCCCCTCGAGTGGGGACAGGATGTCACCGGTGTCATCACCCGCTTCGACCCTGAAGGGAAGGATCTGCTAGCCCTCTCCTTCGACGCGTGCGGGGGGGGAGTAAAGGGCTGCGGCTACGACGAAGAACTGATCAGCCTACTCCGCAGGGAGAAGATCCCGGCTACCCTTTTCATAAACGCCCGATGGATCGCCGCCAACCCGGATATTTTCGCGGAACTGGCTTCAGACCCGCTTTTCGAGATCGCGAACCACGGGTTTGAACACAAACCCCTTTCGGTGAGCGGAAGGGAGGCCTACGCTATTGCCGGAACCGGGAATGCCATGGAAGCCGCATGGGAAATAGAGGGCGGGGCAGATGCCATTTATGAGGCTACCGGGAAGAGGCCCCTCTTCTTCCGGTCCGGAACCAACCATTACGACGAGGTCGCCGTCAGGATAGCCGGGGAGCTCGGACACAAGGTTACGGGATGCAGCGTGAACGGTGATGCCGGGGCGACGAATTCCGCACGTCAGGTATTGGAAGAACTCCTTTCCGCCCAGCCGGGGGATATTGTCCTGATGCACATGAACCGACCCGAGGGGCAGACCGCCGAGGGAGTTGCCGAGGCGCTGGGAATACTCAAGGAAAGGGGTTTCTCATTCGTACGTCTTTCAGAAGTTCTGCCCCCTGTGCGCTGACGCCAATTCAAGCATTTATTGCCTGCCCCGGGCTTTGTGAGATAATAGGCAGCATTAAACTGGCGGAGGAATGAAATGGCGAAGACTTTGGTTGCCACCCTGGCCGCCGCGGCGATCATGGCGTGTTCGGCCTCTCCCGTTCCTGCCTTTCAGCCCATTGAGGTCTCCGGTGGCCACGACTCTCTTCTCTTCAGAATGGAGAGGTATTCCTCGCGTTCCCCTGCATTGAGCCCTGGAGGCACCTGGGTGGCGTGGTATTCGGATTCCGATTCCCTTGTGCCAGGGGACGACAACGGGGATATTGACGTATTCGCAAGGGAGATATTCACCGGCACGGTCAAATGTGTGTCCATCTCGCCCGAGGGCATTCCGGAGGGCACGGGCGGGACCCTGGATACTCCCAGGGGGATCTCCGTCAGCGCCGGCGGTGAATTCATTGCCTTTGTCGCCTCCGACGGGAATGGCAATCCCGATGTGCTTGTAAGAGATATGAAAGGGCGATCCACTTCGCTGGTATCGGTCAACACATCGGGACAACCCGGCAATGGCCCTTCACTCTCCCCTTCCATCAGCAGGGACGGCAGATTCGTGGCCTTCGCCTCATTTGCCTCGGACCTGGTCCATGATGACTTCAACGGTTTGCCAGATATATTTGTCCGGGATCTTGAGACCGGAGTTACGGAGAGGATATCAACAGGCCTGGACGGGGAAGAACCTGACGGACCTTCCTTCTTGCCGTCCATCAGCTGGGACGGCAGGATGGTCTCCTTCACTTCGGAGGCCACCAACATGCTTCCAGATCGCCGTGACCCGGGAGCGTCGGTCTATGTCTTCGACAGGGCCACACGCCGTACCAGCCTTATCTCCATATCAAGCGACGGCAAGGCAGCCAACGGAAACTCCTTCTCTCTCGGCAACTCGCTAAGCGGTGACGGAAGGAACGTACTCTTTCGCTCGGAAGCCACCAATCTTACAGCTGTGGACACCAACGCTGTTGAAGATCTTTTTGTGCGCGACCTGGCTTCAGGGGCCACTATCCGTGCTTCCCTGGGCAACGGCATGACCGAGTCCGGCCAGGGAGCCCTCTCAGGAGCCCTGGACTTCGAAGGAAGAACGGTGGCTTTTTCCTCCAGTTCGGACCACCTGGTCAAGGGGGATGTAAACTTCGGCGTCGATATTTTCGTTCGGGACCTTCAGACCGGGAGAGTGGAGATAGTCTCAAGGGCAAGCAACGGTGACCCTTTATTCACTGAAGCCTCGGACCCCGTAATTTCGGGGAACGGGAAGATAGTGGCCTTTTCAGCCAGGCCACTGGACCTGCTCACAGGAAGGGGTATGGAGCACTGGCAGGTTTTCGTGCATGACAGGGTGACTAAAAAGACTTTCTGGATCTCGGACCCGCAGGCAAAACCATGAGAACAGGCGGGTGGAACTCCAGGTGACCACTTCCATTCCAGATCTGGCGTTTCTTTTCAAGGGCGCGGTCCTAGGGTTTTCCATAGCCGCCCCCGTCGGGCCCATAGGGGTTCTCTGCATCCGGAGGACCCTGGAAGGGGGAATGGCCTCGGGTTTCGTCTCCGGGCTTGGAGCTGCGGCGGCTGATGGCCTTTACGGGACCGTTGCGGCTTTCGGGATCGCATCGGTCACGGGTTTTCTGATATCAGGAACCCTTTGGCTGCGTCTGGCTGGAGGGATCTTCCTCATCTGGCTCGGCATGACCACGCTGCTGAAAAAACCAGCCACAGCGGGGGAAGAGATCCCGGTTTCTCCTTTGAAAAGATCCCTGGCGGGCGACTTCGGGACTACTTTCCTGCTGACCCTTACCAACCCCATGACGATAATGTTCTTTACTGCCGTATTTGCCGGACTGGGACTCGGTTCAACTGGCGGAAGGAGCGTTCCGGCGATCCTTCTGGTCATTGGTGTGTTTTCCGGGTCGGCGGCATGGTGGCTCGGGTTGAGCCTTTTCTTCTCCCTCTTCCGGCAGAAGACGGGCCCAGTAACCATGAAATGGATTAACCGCCTGTCCGGTGCAGTTATCGCCGGTTTCGGACTGGTCGCTTTTTGGAGCGCAACAGGTCTCTGACCTTTCAGGTTCGCTCCCCTCTTACGGCTATGACTATCCCCGCAAGGATCAGCACCCCACCGGCAAGCTTTGCCATTGTCAGGGTCTCCCCGAAGAGGATCCATGCCAGGATCGTTGCGCCGATGGGTTCGCCAAGCAGGGCAACGGCTACGAGGCTGGCGCTTAAGTACCTGAGGGCCCAGTTGTAGCTGCTGTGGCCCATTATCTGCGATACAAGGGCCATACCGACAAAGGCCATCCACGTTCCGGTACTGAATCCATTCAAAGGCAGACCTGCAACAATGACCACCGCCAGAAGGACCAAAGCGGCGGCCCCGTAACAGATGAAGGTGTAGACGGGGAGGCTGACCTTGACCCTGACAACGCGTCCAGTGAGGAAATAGAGCGTCGCGAACCAGGCGCCGAAAAGGGCCAGCATGTCCCCCAACAGGGCCTTGCCCCCCAGCGCGAAATCCCCTGCGCTTATGATGACAACACCCACGAAACTAAGGATAATACCAACCCAGGTCTGCCTGCTGACCCTGTCGCCGCTGATAAAGGGGGAGAGGATAGCCGTCCAGACTGGAATGGTCTGGACTATCACCACGCTGCTGGCGATCGAGGTAAAAAAGAGGGACGTGATCCAGGTTGAAAAGTGCAGGGCAAGAAAGACCCCGGCAAGGATCACCCGGAGAAAGTCCTTCCTCTGAAGCCCAAAGAGCTCTTCGCGGTGCCGCGCAAGCACAAGGGGGGCCATAACGGCAGCGGCTATCCCCGAACGGTAGAAGGAGATCACTATAGGCGAGGCTTCGGCAAAACGCGCAAAGATCGAACCCGTCGATATCCCTATGACCCCAAGAAGCAGTACAAGGACCGGTGTGAATCGTCCCGGGGAAGATGATGTCACCTGGGAACCCCCTTCTTTGACCTCGGTTGTCTACATAAGCAGAAGACTCAGGGCCATTACAGCCATGCCTGTCACCAGACCGATCAGGCTGTCGTGCCCTTTTCCAAAAGCGCGGCTCGTGGGGAGCAGTTCATCGAGGCTGATGTAAACCATAATTCCTGCCACCATCGCAAAAAGGGCCCCGGTGACGGCGGAGGAGAACTCCCCCCCTGTAAAAAGACGCAGCGCCCCGTAAGCGATAAGAGCCCCTACCGGTTCAGCCATACCGCTAAGGAGGGAGTAAACGAAAGCCTTGGATCTTTTACCCGTGGCGTAGAAGATCGGGACGGATACACTGATGCCCTCGGGTATGTTGTGCAGAGCGACAGCCACAGCTATCGCAACGCCAAGTTTCGGATCCTGAAGGGCCGCCAGGAATGTCACAAGCCCTTCAGGAAAGTTGTGAATTCCTATCGCCAGGGCAGTGAAGAGACCTGTACGCATGAGTCCCTTTTCCTGGTCGCTTCCCTTCGGGGGTCGCACCTTTCTGACTCTCTGGGCATCTTCGTGAAGGGTTGCCGTCTCTTCCTCGCTCCTCGGTTCGTGGGGATTTTCCGCCGATGGTATGAAATAGTCAATAGCACCGATAAGAGCGATACCGGCGAAAAAGAAGGCCGTGTTGACCCATTCCCCTTTGGAAGCTCCAAAGGCCTCTTCAAGTGACTCGGAGCCCTTCAGGAGTATCTCCACGAAAGAGACATAGAGCATAACTCCCGCGGAAAACCCGGTGGAGACGGAAAGGAAACGGTAGTTGGTCCTGTCGGCGAAAAAGGCTATGGCACTTCCAACGCCGGTGGCCAGACCCGCAAAGAGGGTCAGTCCAAAGGCGAAAAGCACTTCGTTCAAACCCCTGACCCCCCCCTGGTGACAGGAATGGCCAGATCGTCCACGAACTCGTAGAATGACTCGGCCCTGTTTCCGTAGATCCTGAGGTCCTCAATGCTTATGGTCCACGCATCGGCGGGTTCGGCGGGCTCGATCAGGCTTCTTCCCGCCTGGCCCAGCCTTGACGCCAGCTCCATTGCCTCTTCCCGGGTCCCGGTGGCCCAGAACCACCAGGAAAAGGCGCTCTGCTGATGGACGTCGATATCGAAGCAGCCCGGAAGGTAGACATTCCGGTTGTCGATAAGGAAGAGGGAGAACAGGGCAATATCGGCCGCAGCGAGGTTCAGGTCAAAATTTGAGGGATCGCGGACTATTTTCAGGAAGAGACGGTCCGCGTTGAGGAGCCCCCACCGGTCAGTTCCCAGGCGACTTCTCCAATAATAGGCGTAGTCACACTGGTTTATGCAGAGAATGTCGGGAGACCACGAAATCCTGTTCATCCCAGAGTCCAGGGCTTTCTTCTCCAGTCCCTCCAGGCTCTCACCCTCGGAAGAACGGTCACGGGGGAACAGGGACATAAGCCGTTTGATCTCGGGATGTTCGTGAAAACACCATTTTAACGCCCCGTTCCGGACCAAGAAGAGTTCCGATGGTGGAATATCCGGAAAGCATTCCAGTTTTGGTGAAACAATGACCTGCTTGGTCCCCTGGAAACCCTTGAAACCACGTTCGAAAAGCAGAGCTGCCTCCAGTTTCATCTCCTCAAGGAGGGGATCCTCAGGAACCTCTCCGGGAAGGGCCTCGAGGTACGACTCGGCGGCCCACTCGATAAAGGTCTCACGCCCTTTCCCGGTAAGACAGAAACCTCCTGCCAGGGGTTGAAGCAAACCCTCCTTTTCCAGGATAGCTGCCGAAGAGGGATCCTCCCCGGCAATACCAATCAGCCGTTCTGTCCAGAAAGGCCTGTGTTCGTCAAAAAGCAGAAGCACTCGTTCCCGGCTCATAAGTGATCACTCCTGTTAAAGAAGGGGGCTCATAAGCTTTGCCACGCCCTCCACGGCCTTAAAAAGGAATGGCCGTTTCTCCCATTCCTCCATGAATAGTTCTTCTGACGCGTCGAGGAACTTCCTCTGTTCAGCAATAACCCCTGCCACAGATCTTTTGCCGTATATCACACAGTTTATCTCGAAATTGAGTGCGAAGGACCTTATGTCAAAGTTGCTGGACCCGAAGAAACAGAGGTCGCCGTCAACGCTCATAGTCTTGGCGTGGATCACCCCGTCGTCGTACAGGAATATTCTTACTCCCTTCGCCATAAGAAAGTCGTAATATGCCCTCGCGGCCTTGCCCACAAAGAACTGGTCGGACCTCCTGGGTATGACCAGTTTGATGGACGCCCCGTTGAGGGCTGCCACCTCCAGACCCTCAATGAGGCTTTCATCAGGTATCAGGTAGGGGGTTGTGATGATCACCTCGCGGTAAGCTGAATGGAGTGCTGTCACAACGAGCCTCTGGTAGTTTTCTGTCCTGTACGATGGTCCGCTCGGCACGGTCTGCAGGATATGCTCTCCGGTATAGCTGAAATGGATGTCCCCTGCCCGTTCGTCCAGAAGTTCCAGGGTCTCCACGTACCAGTCCTCCATGAAGACCCTCTGCAGCTGAAGGACTTCGGGTCCCTCTACCCTCATGGTCAGATCCTTCCAGAGAAGCCCCCGGGCCTTGCCGCCGTAGGAGGGCTCGATCATGTTATGGGAGCCCATGTACCCCAGTCTGCCGTCAACAACTGCAATTTTGCGGTGATTCCTGAGGTCGAACCGGGCCGAAAGGGGGTTGCGCCTGAATATGCTCAGCGGAAGGGCACCGACAACTTTTATGCCGGCTTCGATCAGGGCCGGGGCATCCTTCCTGAGGAAACTTCTCGATCCGAGATAGTCCACAAGTATCCTGCAGGAAACCCCCCTGGCCGCAGCCCTTTCAAGGGCCTCAAAGACCGGTTCAGTGACCTCGTCCCTGGAGAATATGTAGTAAAGGAGATTCACGTGGTTTCTTGCCGCATCGATGTCGGAAGCCATGAGTTTTGCCATTTCCGGGGTCGAATCCAGTATCTCGACAGCATTGCCCCTTGTGGGGGGCATGTCCCCCAGCTTTTCGGCAAGGGAGGCAAAACGCAAAAGGTGCAGAAGATCGTCGGGGAGGTCCTTCTCCTGGGGCCTTTCCGCCTCCCAGGCGGCACAGCAGCTTCGGTCAAGGCTTTCCAGGACCTTTTCGTGCCTTTCCGCTCTCTGCCGGGGGAGTTTGAAGGAACCGAAGACCAGGTAAAGGATCAGGCCGGGGATGGGCCAGAAGAAGATCACCAGCAGCCATGCCATCGCCACCGAGGGTTTGTGCCAGCCCGGGATCAGGGCGACCGACGCAAGCCTGATAACCACGGACGAAATATCATGGATCAGTATTATCAGAAGGCTAAGGTCCACCGTTTGCCACCTCCCGTTCCCATCTCAGGATAATACGGTAAAATCACAGACCACAGGAAGATGGTCCGAAAAATCGACATTGGGGATCTCCACTCCGCTGACAGAGACCTCCGGAGAATGCAGGATCAGGTCAAGTCCAAGCCTCGGGTTCCTGCTCGGGTAGGTTCGACCCCATTTGGGATCGGCGTTCACCAGGCCCGCCTCAAAAAGGGGACCGAGTTCAGCCTCCCCACCTAAAATGTTGAAATCCCCGGCAATGACCATGGGTTTTTCCCGAACCCTTGCCGCATAGGCAAGTTCGCGGATCTGGTCTCGCCTGGCACCGCCTCCCAGGGAAAGGTGGACAAGATTGAGATCGAACATATCGAATTCGGTCTCCAGAACCGCGTTCTTGATCCCCTTTCTGAGCCTCTTTACCGATGTTCTTACCACGGGAAGGGACGTCACCACGGCATTCCCCTGGTGGCGGAAAACCGGCACGCACGAAGAAAACCGGGGAATGCAGTACTTGGATGTGAATATGCAGTTATGCCCAAGTCTTGCGGCCAGGAGACCGGGCTGACTCCTTCCACGGTGCCTGAAGGAACCTCCGTCGGTCTCCACCAGACCTACTATGTCAGGATCGAGGGATGATATGAATTCCGCTATCAGGGCAGCACGCTTCCCGGTTGGTCTGAAAGAGCCGGCAAAGGGGAAGGGGGCATGATAGGCCCATCCGGTTCCGGTACCGTAACGGGTATTGTAGACCACTAGCCTTAAAAGCCTGCCTTCCAACGGCATCAACCCCTTCCAAAGATTTTAGCCTGAATAGGGGTTTAAGTGGGTCACATCAGGCCAACCTTTCAAAACCCTCTCCGAGTACTTCATGAATGTTGTTCACGCTGATGAATGCCCTTGGGTCTATGGCTCTGATGAAGTCTCGAAGCCTGATGAACTTCCGCCTGTTCAATATGGTGGTTATGATCTCCTTGCGCTCTCCCGACCATGCGCCCCGGCCTTCGTATATGGTGGCCCCGCTCTCGAGCTCCTCAACGATGAATCGCCTGATCTCCTCGCTGAACCCGCTTATCACAATGACATACTTGTTTATTCTTAGTCCGATAATAACGCTGTCCACAAGGAAGCCATTGAGAATGACGCCGAGCATGGCGTACATGCCTATGCGAATGCCGAAAACCCACCCCGCCGCAAGAACAATGAAAAAGTCGCATGCGAGGACACCCTTGCCAATATCGATGTTCAGGTACTTGTTGAGGATCTTTGCAGTGATGTCGGTCCCACCTGTCGATGCATTCTGGTTGAATACCATTGCCATCCCGGTGGCCCCCAGCAGGGTTCCGAAAATAAGCTGGACAAGTATGTCGTCGGAGAGCGGCACCGCAACCGGGAAAAATCGCTCAAGAAACCAGACAGCACCCGATACGAAGAGACTTGAATAGATCGTCTTCGCGCCAAATTCAAAACCTATGAAAATAAACCCAATGATGAAGAGTACCAGGTTCATCCCTATCATCAGGACCCCCACGGGGAAACCGGGAAAGAACCTGTTGAGCACCATGGCCAGACCGCTGACCCCTCCGGCGGCTATATTGTTGGGTACCAGGAACCAGGTTATCCCTGCCGCGACAAGAAAGCAGCCCAGATGTATCATCCCCCATTCCCTTAAAGCTTTGGGGGATGGACGTAGTTTCACGACCCACCCGAGAGTCTTTTCAAGCCACTTGCTCATCACTGACATCACCCGTTCCCTTCTTCCCTTTCTTCTCTGTTGGAGCAGGCATTGTAACACAGGAAGGGGGCCCCTTGAAGGGGCCCCCCGGAGGTTGTCGCCGGAGGTTCGATCGCTAGAGAAGATCAGGAGCGATATCCTTCTATGATCCTTTTAACCAGGAACCTCAGGATCCCGGGAAAAACGTTCATCATGTAAGGAAGGTTAATGCGTTCGGTGTTCTTGTGAGCGTCCTTCCCCAGCGCTCCCAGGTTGAGGACAGGGATGTCCAGGACCGCGAGGGCCTCCGTGGGAAGTTTGTAAGGGAGACCCCAGCCGGGCATGTTCTCGGCAAAAATGTCCATCTCACTCTTGTCGCCCTGGAACCCGCAGTAACTCAGGTCCGAAACACCCTCGAAGAAGGGTCTGATCTCAAGGGTCTCCCCGAACTGCCTCTCCATCTCCATGACTGTCTCGGAAGCGACCCTCTCCATTACCTGTTCCCCGGGGTTGGATCCCAGGTTGGCCCGATGAGGGTACCACGGGGGCAAAAAACCTATAACGACCATCGGTCCGGGAATGCCGCACAGCCCTGCCATGGCCTCTACGAGGATCGCGGCACGGGACCGTTCGTCGGACCCTTCCGGTGCCGATCCCAGGGTTTCCCCGACAAATCTGTCATAATCACCACCAAGCAGGGCTTTTGCTTTTTCACAGAGTTCACCGAAAGATATCACCGTGGGAACCCATTTCCGGGGCGAGGAGGAAGAACCACCCATACCGGCAAAGGCGGAAGCATTAGCGGTGTATTTTTCTATGGCCGACCTGAGGGCTTCCGTTGCTACCTCCCTCATCAGGGAAAGGATCTGCCCGGGCAGCCTGGTGGCCGTAAGGTAGCTGTAGAAAGCGAATGCCCTGGTCATTATCGTAGCCGAATACTCCCTTCTCAGGTCCATCTGCCTCATGCAGCCAAAAGGGGGATAAGCCTTCCCGAAGAGGGAGTCAGCGTACTCGGGATTGCCGTCCAGCATAAGGTTGATCCTCGAGATGACCGGCGCGGCACAGAGCCCCTCGTAATACTCCCCCACATGGGTCTCCTTGCCCGCACAGAAAAAGAAGGGGTTTATCTTGCCTATGCTTCCCAGGTATATGGTCGGTTTCGCATCATCCCCCGTGGCAAAGGTCGGCTCCAGGTCTATACAGGCCAGGTAACGCAGGCCCTCTTCCTCCTGGAACCTGGCAAGGCAGGACGATGCCGAAAGCATCCCGCTGGAGTTATTCTCCTCGTCGGGAACAAAAAGGACGGCCACATTTGCATCATAGTTGCATCTGCCCATGACGGCTTCGATAAGCAGGTCCATGCCGGCGGCCACTCCGCTCTTCATGTCGGCAAGCCCTCGACCGAAAAGCCAATCTCCTGTCTCAAGGTCCTCGCGGGCATCTTCGGATATTTCGGCCGAGGCTATCCGCCTTGTGTACTCTTCGGGCTGGAAGGCCCAGGGTGCCAGGGACCCGCAGGCTTCTGTCCCCACCACATCCATGTGCCCCATCAGCACCACCGTGTCCGGGGTCTCTGCAGCAGACCTCACCATGGCAAATACAAGGTGCCGGCCGAGGGAGTCTCCTTCCAGCGGCAGAAGGCGGAGGTCTTCAGGGTGTTCCCGGAAATAGGGCAATTCCTGGAATTTTCCGTGGATAAAGCCGGCTATCCTGTTCTCGCCCTCAGATGAAGGCGAGACGCTTGGTATGCTTACAAGATCCATAAGAAGACGGTAGAGAGATGCTTCCCTGTGATCATTCATGGAAATACCACTCCCTTTATTGCAGATCTCTATATTCCCGAAGGGCCCTGGCCAACCTTGCAGCCCCTTCTTCCGCCATTGGGGGGGTAACCTGTGCGAAGGAAAATCTCAAGTAGCCGTTGCCTTTCCCCGGCTCCGGGAAGAAGTGTCCACCGGGGACTACGGCCACCTTGCCTTTCTTTATGGCGTACATTGCAAAATCGCCGGAATTTTTGATCCAGGGAACTTTCCCCCAGATGAAGAACCCTCCCGATGGGATATTGATCTCAAGTCCTTCGGGCCCTGCATGTCTCTCGAGCGAATCCACAAAAGCGTCGCGGTTTACCCTGTAGGCCAGGCATATTTTCTCGAGGTGTTTGTTGAAATCGATATTTGAGACCAGGTCATGCAGGGCGTGCTGGATGACATCCGGAAGGCACAGGGTCCCGGCAATGCGTAGTTTTTCAAGCACCGTTACAACCGGGGAAGGTGCAACTATCCACCCTATCCTCAGGGCCGGGGCTATGACCTTTGAAAAACTTCCCAGGTAAAGAACCCTTTCGTCATCACCGGCAGCGTTTATATAGGTGCCACCCGGCGAAGCCTCGAAAGTTATGTTCCTGTAAGGGTCATCCTCGAAGATGAGAAAATCGAACCTCCTTGCAAGCTCGAGTATTCTTCTTTTCTTCTCATCACTTGTCGAGAAGCCCGTCGGGTTCTGGTAGGCCGGGATGGTATAGAAAACCTTGATCTTTTTCGTGGCCAGGAGGCTCTCCATGGTATCAAGGTCAGGACCGTCGGGCAGCAGGTCAACCCCTTCCAGGATAACTCCATCCCTGCGGAATACACCAAAAGCATCGGGGTAGGACGGGGATTCGACCATGATAGTGTCCCCCGGATCAAGAAGAGCTCCTGTAAGAAGGGAGACCCCCTCCTGGGAACCGTTCGTTATGAAGATATTTTCCGGCTCCACCCATCCCGGGAGAAGACCTTCTTCCCTCATCCAGCGTTCTGTCCATTCAAGCAATGGCTTTACCCCGGTGCGATACTTGCTGTAACCCCAGTAATTCGACTCATCTGAGAGCACCCTCAGGAATGATTCCCTCAGCTGTTCGACAGGGTAGAGCTCTTTCATGGGTTCCCCTGCCGCTAGCATCAGGGCTCCCTCGCGGGCTGCCTCCCTCATCATTAATGCTATGGCCGAATCCTCCAGCCGGTCCGTTACTGTCCTGCTGAAACGGTTTCCCCAGTCCATCCAGAAGGATCCCCCTATGACCGTTCATTTTTTGAAACAAGATAAAGGACAACAATATATGAACGATTGTAACAGCCACAGGCAACAGCTCATAGTGTTTTTGCACCCATTCTGTTTGTGTCATACTGTTGCGAAAAGGTGAGAGTACCGGAAAAGACAGGAGTGAATAAAAATGGAGATCAAACCCTTTGGCGTAGAACAATGGATGAACCGGTGGGAGACCCTTGCGGTCAACAACATAGCCGAGACCTGTGTCGATTCGCTGTTCCTTTACGAACTGCTTGAATTGTCGGAAAGGAAGGAGGAGATCCTGGTAGACCTCCTGGGGACCAGGATGACCTACGGGGACATAAAGGGAAGTGAAGGGCTCCGTAGGCTTATTGCGGGCCTTTACGAGGAAAGGAACCCCGAAACGGTACTTGTGATGAACGGGGGATCGGCAGCGAACTTCCTGACCCTCTTCACACTGGTCAACCCCGGAGACAGGGTGATCAGCGTCTGGCCCACTTATCAGCAGCTTACCAGCATTCCCGAAGCCTTCGGGGCAAGCGTCGACATCCTTGAACTGAGGCCCGAAAACTCCTGGCTGCCCGATACTGACGAACTCGAGAAGATGTCGGAAAGCGGCGTGGACCTGATCTGTCTGAACAACCCCAACAACCCCACGGGGTCCCTTATGGACAGGGAGATGCTGGAGAAGATAGCAGGGATAGCCCGTCAGCACGGGGCCTGGGTCCTTTGCGACGAAGCCTACCGCGGCCTGGTCCACGAACCCGGTGTTTCGGTCCCTTCAATGGCAGATATATACGAAAAGGGAGTCAGCACCGGGAGCATGTCCAAGGTCTTCTCCCTGGCCGGGCTCAGGAGCGGGTGGATGGCCGGGCCACAGGAATTCATAGAAGAGGCATTCGCAAGACGCGACTATACAACAATCAGCTGCGGCCCACTTGTGGACGCACTGGCTGTCGTAGCACTGGAGAACCGGGAAAAGATCATGAAAAGGAACCTCGAGATCATCAGGGAGAGTGTTGCTCTGCTGGGGGAATGGGTCGACTCCGAACCAGCGTTCCACTGGGTCCGCCCCAGGGCGGGTACAACGGCCTTTGTCGGCTACGACCTGGATATCCCTTCGGACGAGTTCTGCATCGACCTGCTGGGCTCTACCGGGACATTCCTGCTCCCCGGGAGCTGTTTCGGGATCGAGAAAAGACTGCGTTTCGGCTACGCATACGGGACTGAGGCCCTGAAACGCGGGCTCGAGTCTGTTTCGGGGTGGGTGAGACAAGATCAAGGACGTAAACGGTAAACAGTCAACGGTAAAAGGAAAAGGCAAAAGGCAAGGGCTTGTCATTCTGAGCGGAGCGAAGAATCTGGGTCTGGTTTCAAATCCAACCCAGATCCTTACCCTGGCAGAAAACGCCGGGCACCTTGTCATCCGCAAAAGCGCGGATTCAGGATGACAGACAAGGGCAAGGGCGTCAACGGTCAACGCGAAGTCCCGCGATCTCTGCGGGGGTGAACGGGTTGAAGCGGGAAAGGCAAGTGGTTGTCGTTCGGAGGAATGAAATGACTAAGAATCTGGTTGGTTCCCTGACTTTTCGATTCACGATTCACGAGTTACGATTCACGGAAAACCAGATCCCTCGTCATTTCATTCCTCGGGATGACAGACAAGGGCAAGGGCGTGAACGGTGAACGGAAGGATCAAAGGCTCTCCGCGAAAAAGAACCCTTCAGATACGATCGTGGTCAGCCCCCTGAGGTAGAGCCTGACCTTTCCCGGGCCTTCCTCCTCTGTCAGCACGGTGTTGATCCCTCCCGGGTTCCTGACCTCCACCGGAGGGGTTACCAACCCCTCCGTCCATGCCGCAACTGCTCCGGCGACGGATCCGGTTCCGCAGGAAAGGGTGAAATCGTTCACGCCTCTCTCGTAGGTTTGCAGGAACAATTCCCCGGCACCTCTCGCTTTCAGAAAATTCACATTGGTGCCCAGGGGGAAACGTTCCTTGTCTGCCTGAAAAGCGATCGCTATCGGGGTCAGGTCCTTCTGGCTTCTCTTGTCGTCCGGATCCTGGAAAACGACAGTGTGGGGAACACCCACTGTAAGCTGGCTGTATGTGAAATTCTCGCCTGAGAGGGTCATGTTCTGCCTTGACTGAACCGAGGCGATGTCGATAACACCCATGTCCAGTGTCGCGTACCTGCCCTCAACTTCCGCTTTTATCGGGCCTGCCAGCGTCTCCATTGTCATTCTTTCGGGGGCGATCTTGTTCTTGAAGGAGTAGCGTGCAAGGCATCTTGCCCCGTTGCCGCACATTTCCCCCTCTGAACCATCACTGTTGAAGAGCCGCATCCGGAAATGGGCTGTTTCGCTCCCTTCCAGGGCCATGAGCCCGTCCGCTCCTATGGAAAGCCTTCTCCGGCAGAGATCGAGGGCAAGATCTTTCAGTGCATTGTCCCCGTAGGCGCCGCTCCTGTTGTCGATGATAATAAAGTCGTTTCCGTTCCCTTGCATCTTGGTAAAGGACATCTTCGATTCAGGCAGAGTCATTCCTCAAGCCTCTTCGCCCGTGTGGTTTCCCTGTAAGAAGATGAACTCAGCAACAGGGCTTCCTCTATCCGGGAAAGCCTTTCATCGAAGATAGAGGCTATGCGGGCTATCTCTGTTTCCAGGCTGGTCACCCCGCTTTTCAGGTCCCTGTCCGCACTGGGGATAACGTCGTGTATCCGGCTGATACCGAAAAGGACATCCTCACCCCTCCATCTTCCGGGGACACCCAGCGTGGTGGCATTCACCGTTGTGCCGTTTTTCCGAACGTAGGGAACATTTGAAGTCTGCTGCTCCCTTGCCAGCATCTTCCGGAATATCTGGGCTGCTTCGGGCCGCGATCCCGCAGGGTGGAGGTCGAGGAGGTGGATCCTGTTCTCCTCTTTCCTCTCAATGCCGAGTTCGTCATGGGCGGTCCTGTTCATCCACAGCACATCTCCGTCAAGACCAAAGGCGAAGACCATCTCTCCCATTGCATCGAAGAGAGAGAGAAGGTCCCAGGATTCCTTTATCCTGCTCTCACTCACCTGGACCCGGGCAACGGTCTTGTCGAACCACCTCGAAAGGGCCTCCATGTCGCACCTTGCAGATTGCGGGATAAGATCATGATCGTGCGAGGCAAGGCAGAAGCACCCTGCCAGGGGAAGGTCCCGGAAGAGGGGAAGTATCACGAAAGCCCGAAGACCCTCGGAAAACAGAAGCGGATCTTTACCGTTCAGGGTGTCGGCGAATGCCCCGTACCAGGGGGTCTCCCTGTAAAGGGCTCTGCCATGAACGGAATCAGGGGCCCAGGAACTGTTGGCTTCAGCAAAGGCCTCGCTAACACCCGTGGAATAACACAACTTGAAGACATCAGACTTTTCGGGGATAAGGTATACCCATCCGCAGTCAAGGCAACCTTCCGATACGCCTAAAAGGGATTCGACACATATCGGGAGAACCTCCTTGAGCGTTGCCGCGCCCGCCAGGGCCATGGCACGCTCAAAACCGTTGGGAGCACTTTCCAGTCCAGGTCCGCTGATTTTCATCGCCTGTCTCTCCCCTGTTTTTCCCCTGGACAAAAAGGCGCAGCCACCAAGTGGCCGCGCAACGGGCAAAACCCTAACCCTTCTGCAGCCTGGCTGTCATGACCCCTTCAGGTTTTAGACCCGCGGCTTTGCGTCATCGCCTTTCGACGATTTTGCCCTTTCGGGATCCGGGAAAATTTCGCAGTTCTATAATTACCATGTTTCCGCACAGCATTGCAAGTTCAGAGTGGCTGACCTTTATCAGACGATGACGGTGCCCATGGCTGTTATCTCCACGAAGCTGTGGGAGAAAAAGGCCCTTTGTACCTCTTCTTCCTTCCTCTCGACCACCACCGTAGTGATGTCGGGACCGCCCAGTACCGGGCCCCCTCCGGTCTCCAGTTTGACCTTCAGTTTTCCGCCCCTTACCAGCCCAAGATCTCTTCCCTCTCCGGTCATCAGGAGGGCCAGGGCAAGGGCTGTGCTGCCTGTTCCGCAAGTCGGCTCTATGTTCCCGGTGAGTACGCCGTGGGGGAAGACAGCCCTCAGGTCACCTCCATGAGAGGGGGATGCATCGTAAAGAGAGAAGTGCAGCGACGAGGAAAATCCCTTCTGCTGGAAAAGGGCCTGGGCTTCGGAGATGGCCTTCACAGCGGCGGTGTTCATCGTCTCGAAATCGGCCTCGGGATAGTGCTCTTTCAGGCTGGAAACCTCCTGAACAAGGTAGTAGCCTGATTTGAAGGACCTGATACCGTCCAGGTCAACCCGCATGACCCCGTCCCCGGCCAGCATGCGCGCGAAGGAGGTCATATCGCTTTCCGCCTTCCTGAATTTCCCTTTTTTTGTGGTGTGTACCGTAACTATCGAGCCCCCTGACTCCAGTTCCAGGTTGATATCGAACACCGGGTTCTCGATCTTGAACCCGAAACGGCCTGCAATGTCTGTCTCCACCAGGGCCCGGCCGAGCACCTGGGTAAACCCACCGCATGCAGGGATGAAGTTCCGGTTCGTTATGTCAACGATCAGGGCCCGGATCGTATTCTTCCCTTTTGAAGGGTACAGGAACGCCGCCTGGTCGGCGGAAAGGCGCTTTCTGTCCAGGACTTTGAGGGCCGTCTCGAGGACCAGCGATTCCTTCCTGACCTGCCTGCCGTCAAAAAGAAGGATGGTATTGCCTCCCATGTGACCTTTTATGAAATCCAGTTCCATGATCTTATGGCCCCCTTTGATAACATCATGTTACGTAATTTTACATGAAAGGGCAGTGCGTGAATCGTGAATCGTGAATCGTTGAGACTAAAAAAGAGGCCGGAACCTTTTCAGGGATTCCGGCTTCTTTTAAGGATATTGATCAAGCTTCAAAAATTTGACAGAGAGGATATTATCTACGCATGTTTTCATTTCTCCGGTTTACGGTTCACCAGTCACGATCTACGGTTTTCCCGAGTTCACCATTTACGCTTTTGATCTTGCGATTAACGACTCACGATTAACGATTTACGAGTTACGCTCCCTAAAACTTCATACTGTAGCTGATCATGAAGATATGGGCATCCATATTGCTGGTGCGCGAATTGGGTATCCCCTCTCCAGGCCGGCCAGCTATGGTCCTGTCGTCGGCCATAAGGTAGGTGTAAGCGAAGTCCCAGGTCCTGTCGTTCTTGGTGTAGCCGAACCCTATGGAGAAAAGCTGGCGGTCGCTCATGGGCGTCTGGAAGTCGATCGTGCTGTCAGGGGAGGGCTCCTGGTCATAAGTGTAGCCGAACCTCCAGGTCCACTCGGGACTGTACTTGTACTCGAGCCCGAGCTGGTATCTCCAGGTGTTCTTCCAGTTCTTTTCTACCAAATTAGGTGGCAGGCCTTCCACATTGATCTGCAATCTGTTGTAAGAACTCCACCCCGTGTATATGGCCCCCACTTCGATGTTCAGTTTAGGAGTAACCTGTTTGCTTATCCCGAACATGAACATTTCTGGAAGGGTTAAATCTCCCCAGGCATCTCTGGAGCCCAGAAAATCCACAATTCCTGAGATGGTCAGGTTAACCTGGCTTCGGTAGTGAAGTCCGATCCTGGTGGTTTCGTCAAGCTTGTAGTGAAGCCCCACGTTCCAGCCATAGCCTATGTCATCTCCAAGAAGTCTGAAATCTGCTTCCGGCACCTGCTCTGAAAGGGGGATTTTCCTCCTTGCACCGTATTCGAACCACAACGCCTCGACCCCGACGGAAACCGACAGTTGTTCGTTCACCTTCCAGGCCAGGTTGGGGTTGAGAGATACGGACTGGATGTTGGCGTAGTAGCTGTTGTATCTTCCGTACCAATCTTCGGGGAAGTCGGTCCCGAGGCCGAAGCGGGTCATAAGGCCGAGGCCGAACCAGAGGCGGTCGCTCATCTGGCGGGTGTAGTAGAAATGAGGAGGAATGAAAGTGTGGTCTATCAGGGATTCGCTCCCGCCTGTCGTCAGGTTGGTCAATCTTCCGCCGGGCATAATGAATGCCAGGCCCGTCATGAAACTGCTCCCCGGTATCTGGGTGATCCCGGCCGGATTGAAAGCGATCGCCGAAGGGTCGTCGGCCCGCCCGACCATGGCGCCACCCAGTGCGTTGCCCCTGGCGCTGAAATCGTAAAGCGCGAATCCTGCACCCAGCGCAGTGCCGCTCACCAGGACTGCCAATACAAAACCGACACAAAGAATAAGAACATGTTTTCTCAAAATTACTCCTCCTTGGGGTTTACTGTTATATGAGGGTTCCGGATTCCCATGGTGGAAACCCTTTTATCTTCATCGGCTACTGACCGTTATCCAGGACTCCCTTGACGAGTTCCTCCATGGCCCTTTCGATACGCTCCCACCCCTCTTCGGAGGAGATATCTATACCCAGGTAGGCATCGGAGTTCCGGGCCCTGAGCATAAGGAAGGTAAGCCCCGCAGAAAGGAGGGCACCCATGGCAGCTACGTCTACCTTGCCCGCATCGGGCGCTGCACTGACAAGGGCCTCGATAAGGTCTGCCCCCTGCCTCTCCCGCTTCATTGCCGACACCTCAGACAGCTCGTTGCGTGAAACCAGTTCCCCAAGGAGCAACTCCTGGGCCGACGGGGAATTCCGTATCTCCCGGATATAGCCCTTCAGGAGGGCCAGGGCGAGATCCGACGATTCGGGCGGAAGCGGGGTCCTTTCGGCGTTTTCTATAAGGCCGTGCATTGACGGCCAGTAGTCTCCGCTGGAGGCAAACTCCCGAAGAAGCCCCGGCAGATCCCCGAAGTAGCGGTAGATCAGGACCTTGTCCACCCCGGCCTTCCGGGAAACGCTGTTGACGCCTATTCCCTGAAAGCCCTCTTCTTCGAGGATCTTTCCTACCGCTTCCAGTATCTTCGACCTGGTCTCCTCTTTATCGCGCATATTCCCTCCTGTCACCGGATGGTGACTTAGGTTGATAATATTATTGGCTCTTCCCATTTGTCAAGGAAGGAAGATCCAACATGAAGGAAGATCCAACATTGAACTCGTAAAAGGGTGTTCATAGTAATATAAGTACCGTCGGAGACCTTCACGGCAACACTTCAGGAAATGAGGCGGACATGGCAGAACAATACGGAATTTTTTACCCCTGGCAGGTCAAGGCCTGGAACAGGATCAGGGACAGGGACGCCGTCCTGGCCGCACCCACCGGATCTGGGAAGACCTGGGTAGCCTACCTGTGGTCCGGACTTATGGACCTTGAGGGAAAGATCTGGCCCCCCGGGGTCAGGCGCATCATATTCACGGCCCCTATCAAGGCCCTGAGCAACGAGCGGTACATGGAACTGAGGCGTATGGGACTGGATGTCGGCATTGAAACGGGCGATTTCAAGAAGAACGAGAACGCCCCGGTGATATGCTGCACCCAGGAGATCTACACCCTGAAATACGCAGGCACACCGGGTCTGAGGGTGGTGATCGACGAGTTCCACTATATTTTTGACGACCCCGACAGGGCACGCACATATATAGAGGGGATCATTGCCACAAGTCCCGATTCACCGATCCTTGTAATGTCAGCCACCTTCGGAGGTGCTCGATCGGTGGGGGATTACCTGGGTGAGGTCACCGGGAGATCTTTTGAGGTCTACGAAGGGCGCGAGCGTGTAACAAAACTGGTCTTCACCCCGAAAAAACCCGCCATCCTTGAAAAGCTTCATGACGCGCTGGTCTTCTGCTTTTCCCAGAAGGGTGCGGTGGACCTTGCCTACAAGATAGCGCGCAAGCGCCCCCGGAAGGCAAAAGCACACAGGGATCGGCTCTACGAACTGGCCCGCATCCTCGATGTAAGCAACGTACATATGCCTCTGTTGAGGGGAGTGGGTGTCTACCACGGGGGGATGCTGCCCAAGGAGAAACTCCTGGTCGAGTCAGCCTTCCGGGAAAGGATACTGGACGTTGTATGCGGTACCAACGCCCTGGCCCTGGGGGTCAACCTTCCAGCCGAGTACGTTATTTTCGCCCAATTGGTACGCTACCATGACAGGGAACCCATATCAAAGAACGAATTTCTCCAGATGGCGGGAAGAGCAGGAAGGAAGGGACTCTTCGAAACGGGTTTTGTTACCTGGCTCAAAAAGTCCCCCCAGGAGTCCAAAGGATTCGACACCGGCAGGGTCTTCAGGGACCTGGTGTCGGCTCAGCCTGAAAAGGCATCGGTTACCCTGAGGCCCGACTACGGCAAACTTCTGAAGGGCAGAAGGACCTTGCCGGACGAGGCGGAATACATAGCATCCTTCTCCCTCCCCCAGGGCGATATGAGGATCGTGGAAAGCGAACTGAGAAGGGGGCTGAAGTTCATCGAGAGGGCCATCCGTGAAATGGTGGACCCCCGGCAGCGGGAACGCTTCAGGGAGACCCTGGCGGACATCTGGTACGGGGAGATGGAAATAGGCGAGAACCTTGAGATGGCCTACCTCTTTCTGGAGAACGGCAAGGCCGACGCCCTGACGGCGGCGCAGGTCATAAACCTCTTCGAGAAGAGCTACCTCAAGTCTCTTCTCAAGGTCAAGCGTTTCTCCAACCATCTGCCTTCAGGTTACGAGATAACGGGCATCCAGTACCTGGATCGCACCGTCGAGGAGATCGACGGCACAATATACGGCTTCGAGGAAAAGATCCAGGAAATAGAGGACAGCTCGGGCTAGGCTTTATTGGCTGGGCTGTTCCCCGTAGCAGATCTCTGTTATCTCCAGTGTCTGGACATCGAGGGAGTAGACCCTGAAAGGGTAATCTTCATTCATCATGGAGTCCCGGTATCCGCTGAAATAGATAACCCTGCCGCTCCTTGACCAGTCAATGTCTGTCGCAAACATGTCATCGGGCGTCAGCCTTTTCCTGGTTCCGGTATCCAGATCGATAATGAAAAGAGCCTGGTTCGGTTCGCCGAATTTTTTCTCGAACTCTGGGCTTCCGGGAACGGACATTGTAAAGGCCCAGACACCCTCATGCAGGGGGTGGGGTATGAAACGGTCGGTGGATGTGATCAGGCCCAATTCCCCTGTAAACCTTTCAAGGGGTATCTTTTCCTCCTCGCTCCCGTCAAGAGCATACCTGCGCAGAACATCCAGGTCGTGGACAATAAGACTTTCATTACCGGGGTGCCAGACCAGGCTGCCCGGGGAGAAGGATTCCCGGGACCCATGAGGGGGTGCGACCCTTAGCAGCCCGGAACCGTCGGATCCTACCACGTGCACGGTCCACAAATCCTCTTCCCCGAACATCATGAAGGCAACCATTTCACCCCCGGGGGACCACTTCGGGCCGGTCACCCTTCCGTCAACCCTGATAAGGGAGCGGACGCTTCCCGTCCTGGTGTTTTTTATCCATATTGACGACGAGAGGGGCCCTCCCGGCACACCATCTTCTGTAACATAGACAATGGAGACCCCGTCGGGTCCCATATCGGGATCGTAACCCTTTGCCACCTCCACCGGGACAAGCCCCACCTCGGTAATGTACCTGATGATCCCGTCCCTCTGGGACAAAAGAAGCGGCCCACCGTGAGCGGATACGACACTCGCCAGGGGGACCGCCGAAAGAAAGGCTATTATTGCCGGGATCAGCAAGGAAGCAAATTTTGATCTGGATCCGCTGGAACTCCTGTTCTGATCCATCTTTTTAACCCCCGGTATCTTGTCCAGCTTCCGGTGCTATGGCTATTTTAACCCGCTGGGGCATCAAGTCCAAACTACTGGAAGCGATATTTTACGCTCTGGTCCTCGATGATACCGCCACGGACATCAAGGGTGACACTTCTGAGGGTGACCGATACTTTCGCCTCCTCAACGGCAGCCTCGGCAAGCCTTACAAGACCTCCGCAGCATGGGACCTCCATTCTGACGACCGTAATAGAAGGAGGCTCGTTGACCCTGATCATCCTTGCAAGTTTCTCCCTGTAATAATCCGGATCATCAAGCTTTGGACAACCCATGAGAAGGACCCGGCCACGCACGAAGCGGTTATGAAAGTCCGGGGATGCAGCTGCGGAACAGTCGGAAGACAAAAGAATGTCGGCCCCCTTGAGGTATGGCGCGTTCTCGGGGACCAGTCTGAGCTGGACCGGCCAGTTTGACAGTTCGGAATGTGCGGGACCTGTTGGTGTGACCTGGACCTGGCAGGAGGACTCGCAGTCCGAGCCTTGTTCATCTCTGAGAGACCTTGCCATGGTGCCTGGACATCCGCAGGGAAGGGGAGCACCCTGCTTTTTGGCATCCATGTTGCGTTTGACGGCCTCTTCATCATAGGGCATCGCTTCGCGCTCGACAAAGGATATAGCACCCAGGGGACATTCACCTATGCAGTCACCAAGCCCGTCGCAGTAGGAGTCGCTGACAAGTCTGGCTTTCCCGTCGATTATCCTGATGGCTCCCTCGTGACAGGCATCGGCACACTGTCCGCATCCGTCGCATTTGTCCTTGTCGATCTGGATTATCTTCCTCATTACCTTTTCCGGCATGGAGTTCACCTCGTCGGAGTATATTTGGTATTATCGTACCAAAATATAAATACTTGTCAATACGCCCATGGCGGAACACTCCACTGGGCAGACCTGATCTCTTTCCTGTGGGCTTTGCAGGCCGGGTCCACTTGCTCGAGAAAGGACCAGAAAAGGGCCGAATGGTTCCTGTATTCGAGGTGGCAAAGTTCGTGGAGTATCACGTAGCGGACAAGATGGGGTTTCAGGAACAGCAGTTTCTGGTTAAGGCTTATCCTGCCTTGGGCGTTACAGCTCCCCCAGATAGTTCTCTGGTTCCGGATTGAAATGGAAGCCGGGTTCAGGCCTGCATCTCTTGAGAGGCTCCAGGCCCAGGGCACAAGTCTCTCTTGAGCTATCGACCGGAGTCGTGTCAGGAAATCTTTTTCTTCAAGGTCAAGGCAGGTCTGGAGGGCAGGCAAAAAACATCTTTCCGGCAGCGGCACATCAGGCCCGGCGTTTTTGTCTGGGAGAACCCTGGCAAGCGTCTTTTCTATCCAGGTACGTCTCTCCTCTATTATGGACGGAATTTTCCCCCTGCTGAAATCGCGGGGGACAACAACCACAAGCCCTTCAGGAGGAGCGATCCTCAAAGTTACTCTTCGGGCCCTGACACTGACCCTTACGGCATAATCTATCCCCTCGCGGCTTTCAGTCATGCTTTCCCGGATAAGGAGAAGTGCCCGGGGAGGATCCTCCCCGGGCACCCATGTACGGCTTCAGCGGGCATGAAGATTCGATGCCGCTATGAACGAAAGTCCTGCCCTTGTCAGTTCTTCCGCTGTCCTGTTCGTAGCATCGTGCTTTTTGAGGTAGTTGTTCCTGAGGTTGTCCATGTCGCCCGAGGCAATGACTTCCTCCTTGTCTCGGAAATAGTCAAGAATGTCCGAGGGGTAATCCATGGTCTGCTCGATCTCGGGGTCGCCGCCCTCGTGCTTGGCAGAGATGTTCGGGTAAAGGCGCGCTACTTTCAACAGGTCCTCGCGCCTGTTGTAGGGTTGCCTGACGATGCTCTTGTAGGTCTCGGTTATATGGTGCTCGATCCGGACCTTGTCCTCAAGGCCAAGTCTTTTCCGAATATCGGCAGAAGCCATGAGTGTGTCGGCATCTACCGAGTTTGAAAGATTGAACCCGATAAGAGGGGTGGACCCATCCTTCCTGGCAAACATCCTGGCCATCATCAGCGTCCACAGAACGACGTAAGGGTTGTCGTTGCCCATGAAAACGGAGATCTTGAAACGAATGTCCACTCCAAGCCTGTAAAGAAGGTATCCCAGCAAAACCGTACCGGGATTGATGTTGAGCACCTCGTTTATTCCGTAGCGGGTGAAGTAGTAGAGGAGTTCGTCCACCCATGCCAGTGCGTGGTCGTTGGGCTGACCGATGCCTCCAAAATAACCCGTAATAGTCTCCGGGCCGCCAAGGTGTATGTTGGATCCGTCAGTACCCTTGGTGTCCAGTGTTTCAACGTAACTGGCCCCGACTATCTGCATAGCCGCCGCAACGGCAAGAATATCGCCCTGGTCCTTTTCCTGCTCTTTCATCTTGCGGACCCTGATGTACCTCCCTGGCATGATCTCGCCCTTGTCGATCGCCTGCTGGGCTTCGGCCACAAGGAAAGGGAAGTATTGCAGGGCGCTTATCTCAAGGGTCACCGAGGTCGATTCGCCGAAAGTCCTTGCTGTCGCGCCATCACCGAGGATCTTCCTGCGGTACTGGGAAATTGGGATGAAAGCGCCCTTGTCCCTTTGGTCGGCCAGCCATTTCAGATCCTCCAGATAGGGCGAACCCATCCTGCCCAGCCGGTCCATCAGGCCAGAAAAACACCTTGCTTCTTTAGCTTTCGCGTTGATCTCTTCGGGAGTACCGTATTTCGCTACAACCCTGAGAAGAGCCTGCAGATGCGGATTGCCCGGGTCAAGCAGGAAACCGTTGATTTCCTCCATCGTGTCTTTGCTGATACGGAACTTCTCACTCTCCACAACTATCCCCTCCGGTTCTTGCGTTTGAATTTCGATGATTCAAAGCCGGACCAGTATTCCACAAAATCATAACATGCCGGATCGGAAGAAGGAAGCTGATTAACCTGTTTTTTATTGCTTTTATCAATAGTTGTATAGTACAATTATTCACATCAAGGAGGTGGTTGATCTGAAAATACATGAGCAGGCATGGGAACTCAGGGAGATGACCCGCAAACTGGCGAGGAACCTTTCTCTTCTTGACAGGGACCGGGCATCCTGCTGCGGGGTTACCCTCGCCCAGTGCCATGTCATTGTCGAGATCGGGCGGCTGAGCGAGGCAACCCCAAGTATTCTGGCAGCCACCCTCAGGCTTGACAGGAGCACCGTAACAAGGCTCACAGACAGCCTTGTTGAACAGGGGTATATCCTGAGAGCGCAGGATCCGGGGGACAGGAGGTCCCTTACCTTGTCTCTTACAGAGAAAGGACGCCGCTTTTTTGAGGCTACCGAAGATTCGATGAACGGGTTCTTCCGATCATTGATCGAAAGGATCCCTGAGAATGACCGCAAGATCTTTCTCTCGAGTTTAGGGTCCATTGTCGAGATCCTGGAGAAAGGCAAGTGCGGGTGTTTTGATCTTGACACCCCCCTGACGGGGCAGACGGAAGGTGGATGAACGTTTTGAACGACATACGTGACAGTGTGAGAAAAAAATACGCCGAAGCCATAAGGAAAAACAGGTCTTGCTGCGGTTCTGGCACCTCATGCTGCGGATCCCAGGGACCGGACCCAATTACGGAGGGGATCTATGATGGAACCTCCAGGGAAAAGATACCCGATGCCGTTCTCGGCCAATCTTTTGGCTGCGGAAGCCCCGTTGAGATGGCCGGGCTCAAACCAGGCGAGACGGTGCTGGACCTGGGGAGCGGCGCCGGCCTTGACGCTTTCCTGGCCGGTGGAGAGGTCGGTCCTTCCGGCAAGGTCTACGGTCTGGATATGACCGACGAGATGATCCTTACGGCCGAGTCCAACAGGGTCCACTGGGGGTTGGACAACGTGGAGTTCCTGAAGGGCTTTATCGAAGATATTCCCCTTCCTGACGGGAGCGTGGACGCGGTAGTCTCTAATTGCGTGATAAATTTGTCTCCCGACAAGGATGCTGTTTTTCGCGAGGTTTTCAGGGTGCTGAAACCGGGAGGCAGGATATCCCTTTCAGATGTTGTGTTTCTGCGTCCCGTGCCTGAGGAGATACGAAACAGCATAGACGCCTGGGCCGGATGCATTGCCGGGGCACTGGGCAAGGAAGAATATGCCGACAAACTCAAGGCGGCCGGTTTTGAAGATGTCAGGATCACTCCGACAAGGGTTTACGAGTTCTCTCCAGGGCAACTGCAGGAAATGTTCCCCGACATGCCCGGGGCTGCCGCCCTTGACGCAAAAGACGCAGCAGCAGGAGCGTGGATATCGGCGGTAAAACCACTTTCATGCTGAATGTGGATCTCACTTAACCTATTTCATGAGGCTTTCGAAGTCCCTCTGGTGGTGTCCGGGGCCTTTCTCCGTGCCGTTATGCCCGTCGTCAAAAAGGACTGGGCCTGGAAGCACTTCAGACTGTGGTTCAACGTGGACTGATACGAATGACCCCTGACCGTGTATCTCCCTGACGGCGCTCTCTACCTCTGTCGAGATATCGTGAGCAGAGGCAATATCGAGGGCCCGGTCGACCAGGATATGGATCTCAAGCGCTATTTCAGACCCGATGCGCCTGGTCCTGAGATGGTGCGCACCCATGACACCCGGGACATGCAGTATCGAATTCATTATCTCTTTTTCTTCTTCCTGAGAGAGAGACTCCTCGAGGAGTTCGCTGATGCTGTGGACGGTTATCGGGAAAGCCACCCTTACGATGACGACTGCCACCACGATAGCAGCTACCGGATCAAGGATCCTGGCTTTTGGTCCCAGGAATATGGCTCCTCCTATTCCCAGCATGGTCCCCACCGAGGAGAGCGCATCCGAGCGGTGATCCCATGCCTTGGCCATCAGGGCGTCACTGGAGAGTGTCGCAGCTTTCCTTCTCGTAAAGACGTAAAGAACCTCCTTTACGAGGATCGACGTGGCTGCGGCGACAAGGGCTATCATCCCGGGCCTCGGAATGGTCCTGCCCCTTATGACCGCCAGGATCCTTTCACCGCCGCCGTAGAAGATCCCCACGGCCACCGCCAGAAGCGAGGCGCCGACTATGACCGTGGTCAGCGTCTCGAACTTGCCGTGCCCGTAGTCGTGGGACCGGTCTATGGGTCGCCCTGTAAGCCTGAAACCTATTACGGCAACGATGTCGGTAGCAAGATCGGTGAGGGAGTGGACTGCGTCAGCGATCATGGCAGCACTGTTGCCTGCGAATCCCGCAAAAAGCTTGAACACCGTCAGGACCGCATTGACCCCCAGTCCTATCCACGATACCTTTTCAGCCTGTTTTGCCCTGTCGTTTTTCATCTAAAGTCGCTTGGCCTCCCTCTGCATGCAGGTACCAACAGGATGATTTTACACCAACAAGGAAAAACAGAGGCGGCAACTTCAGACAGCATGAGCGGTTCAAAGTCATCACGTTCAGATTTTGAACATTTTAACCTGCCCTGCCGGGGGCTTTCCCGGGGAAATGCGATCCAGCAAAGACTTCACTAAACCCGTAAAGGCGGATCGTGCCAAGAAAAGCCTCCCGACAGGAACAGAATTCATGAAACTTTCTTCACCCTACAAACCCATCAGCGGCAGGACCGAATCGAGGTCCTTGTCCCCTCTTCCCGAGAGGTTGACAAGCACTGTCTTGTCCCTGGAAAGTTCGGGGAGTATCTTCAGTGCCTGGGCCACCGCATGAGAGCTTTCAAGGGCAGGTATAATACCCTCCAGCCTGCATAGGACCCTGAATGCGTCCACCGCCTCATCATCGGTGACGGAAACGTAGGAAACCCTTCCGCTCTCCATGAGGAATGCGTGCTCTGGACCTACGCCGGGATAATCAAGCCCTGCCGAGATAGAGTAGACGGGAGAAGGTTCGCCGTTCTCGTCTGTCAGCACGTAGGTTCTGAATCCATGGATAATACCCGGGTTTCCCTTCATCAGGGTAGCCGCGTGCTCATTCGTTCCCAGCCCCCTGCCGGCCGGTTCCACGCCTACGATGTCCACCTCCCGGTCATCGAGGAAACTCGAAAAGATGCCGATGGCATTGCTGCCTCCGCCGACACAAGCCAGAACCTGGTCGGGCAACTTGCCTTCCCTTTCGAGGAATTGTTCCCTGGCCTCCTTGCCTATCACGCTCTGGAACTGGCGAACCATAGTGGGGAATGGATGGGGCCCCACCGCGGAACCCAGCAGGTAGAACGTCCCGGGGTTCAACACGTAAGCTTCAAGGGCTGCATCGACAGCCTCCTTGAGGGTTTTCTGGCCGTGGGTTACGGAAACCACTTCCGCCCCGAGAGCCTTCATGCGGGAAACATTCGGGGCCTGCCTGTGGACATCCACCTCGCCCATGTAAATGGTGCACCCCATGCCCATAAGTGCGGCTACCGTAGCGGTAGCGGTACCATGCATGCCGGCCCCGGTCTCGGCTATCAGTTCCTTTTTGCCCATCCGTTTGGCAAGGAGCGCCTGGCCTATGGTGTTGTTGATCTTGTGCGCCCCTGTATGGTTGAGATCCTCACGCTTGAGGAAAAGCCTTCCTCCGCCGTATTCCCTCGAAATATTGGCACAGTATGTCAGTGCGGATGGTCTTCCAACATATTCCTTCAGCAGTCTCGCGAATTCCTCGGCGAAAAGATCATCCTCCATTGCCGACACGAAAGCAGCCTCAAGTTCGTCCAGCCTGGGCTGCAGCTGTTCGGGGACGTAACTCCCCCCGAAAGTACCAAAATAACCCTTTCTTACCTCGTCTTCTTTCCTCATGCTCTTCATTTCCTCTTCCTCCTCGGCTCAATAAATTTGGGGTGTCCGCAAACAAAAAGGGGCGTTGATCCTTTCGGATACGCCCCTCGTCGATACAAAAAACGCGGGGCCGCGGTTTTATACCGCGGCCCCGCGTGTGATCACGCGTCGACCCGCGGCGCCGGAGGGCGCCACCACCAGTAAAAGTTTGCGGACTTCATGGAACCTCTGCTAACCTCGACTCTTCTCATCTATGCGGACACTCCCTTTGCAGGGGACTATAGCAGATGCTTTTCCGCATTGCAACACCCATGTCGCTTTGGTGTCGCTTTGGCTTTGTGTGTCAATTTGTGTCGCTTTGATTTTCTCATGAGGCAACGAATAAATTTCACCTGGATCCTTATATAAGGCAACAGGTACCCCTGCCCCTTATCAGGAGTTGCAGAAAAATTTGATAGAGGATCGTTTTTCAAGCCTTGATCCCAATAATGTGTCAACGGACAGTGAAAATGTCACCCCTAAGGTGCGAAAACGGGACAGTGAAAATGTCACCCCCCTAAATGGGATTTTTGGGTAGAAATTCATCGGAAACGGCAAGGATCCTGTTAATAATGGAT
>Ga0228535_1001265_pt1 | contig 42580 bp, 45 predicted proteins | sample SJ1metagenome_FD_168457 | JGI IMG/M metagenome (GOLD analysis project Ga0228535, IMG submission 168457) | Enriched culture of PCE-dechlorinating microbial communities from Ithaca, New York, USA - SJ1 | ecosystem: Engineered > Modeled > Simulated communities (microbial... > Unclassified | place... | reverse complement strand
CTGTCCATCATCGTCTGGAAGGATCTGTTGAAACCCCTGAGTCTCCTTGCCGCGGGCGGCGTCCTGGCAGGGTCGTTCCTCCACTACATCATTCACGGGCCGAAAACCCCGGATGAAGACAATCAATAAAGGAAGGGGTGAGTCGATATGAAAAAAGGGATGATCAAAGCAACGGATGCGTTTGAACGTGTCGTACACTGGAGCCTGGCGCTTTCCTGCCTCCTTTTGTGCATCACCGGGTTGGGGATGATGTTTCACTCCTTCAACTTTATCGGAGACATGATGGGCGGGTTGCGGTCTTTGAAGTATGTTCACAATTTTGCGGGGCTGTTTTTCGGTGTGGCCCTGTATTTTACGATCCGGATGTGGTGGAAGGAAGCGGGCGTGTTTTCCTTTCCCGAAGATCTGGACTGGATCAAGGTTGCGGGCGGTTACCTGTGGCATGTGGACAAGGTGCCGGAGGTAGGGAAGTACAATCCGGGGCAGAAGGCGTTTTTCCTGGCGGTGGCCGGTTTCGGGGTCATCATGGTTCTGACGGGCCTGATCATGTGGTTTCCCCTGTCCTTCCCGGCGATGCTCGTTCGCTGGATGTTTGTCCTGCACGCGCTGGGTTTCGTGACGATCTTCGCGTTTTTCTTTGTCCACCTCTACCTGGGGACGATCGGATCTCCGGGCTCGGCGCCGGCGATGTTTTCGGGCTGGGTGACGCGGGCATGGGTGAAGAAGCAGCACCCCAAGTGGCTGAAGGAAATGGAGGAGCATGGAACGCTGGTAGTCTACGGTGAGGAAAAGAAACCCCACGGGCATACCGGGTAACCGGCTTCGATATTTTTCACTCTACCGGCATCGGGGGCCCCTGAATCAACAGAGAACCCCGATGCCGCTTCCAATATTCCCCGTCACTTCAAACAACCCATTCCAAACGAGAAAGGCTGTCTGCCATGAAAAGCATCGATGATATGATAACTTGGTTAAACGACGATATGGACCGTGTGATCAAGCAGAAACCACATGTAGAAAACCTGCTTCGTGCTTTTAAACCCGTTATCCTGGTGAAGTATCGCCTGTTGGAAAAAGTGCCGGAAAAGAGAACCGTCTTTCAGCCGGACAAACTAAAATGCGAGGGAGGGATTCCTCTCATCAAGCAACAGGCTCTTTTCTTTCCCGACGACCCCTGGCGGGACATGGCACCGGCGATCACGGATGCCATCGGAACCGGATTTCCCCATCTGGCCGCGGATATGGACATCCTGTCGCAGAACATTGCAGGCGGCAAACTCGATCCCTACGATTTTTTCCGTTCTCCCGCCGCCCTCAATGAAGAAAAGATCGATACAGGGGCCAAGGCCCTCGGAATCGCCCCCCCGGCCTTAAAACTATTTCTGCACGTCCTCGGAGGAATCATCCTGGCAAAGCGGGCCCAAGATGTGGCCGGCGAAATGGCGACGCACCCCTGGAACAAAGGATACTGTCCCGTCTGCGGCGGCTTCCCAAAACTGGCCATGATCCGGGAAAAAGGTCAGCAGTGGCTCTCCTGCTCGCAATGTGCTCATCAATGGCGGTTCCCCCGGCAAAAATGCCCCTACTGTGAAAAGGAAAGCCCGGCGGAAACGAACTATATGTACATCGAGGGGGAAAGGGACGACATGGCCTTCACCTGCGAGAAATGCCGGAGATACCTGCTCACGGTCAACCAGCCGGGAGAACTGCGGGAAACGGATCCCGATATCACGGCCCTCAGCCTGGCCCACCTGGACCTGATTCTTCAGGACAGAAATTTCCTCCCCATGGCCGAGGGCGACTGGACCCGGCTCTAGAATATCTTTCCGGACCGGATCAGGCAGGAAAAAATCTTCGGGAATACCCGGGATTCGGAAACAGGTCTACCCGGAATCCCGGGTGTTGATTCAACCTGGCGGTCATTTTGCCGACTTTACCCGCCGCTCGTCTATCGACCGTGTAATAATCAGGTGCATTCTGTCATTTTCTTTCTTGATTATTTTTTTCGATTCAATTATGAATTTCCTACTTACTAAGGATTCTCGGGAAGAACCGTTACGCAGATCGTTTGATCATTCACAGTTCGGTATATCTCTTCCTCGTCCATCGGCATTCCGGTTGATGGACCTTCAAGTGACTGCAATCAGATAGTTTTTCATCTGTTCTCTTTCGTTCTTGTAACAAACAATCACTTTCAATAACCATCGCGGGGGGAATGGTTTGTCAACCAATCCAACAGGAATAACTCTGTTGACCTGAAAGGGGGTAATATGGATATTTTTAAAAGTTTGAGATACCCGAATCCGGCAGAGAAGCATTACCGGGCACTGATGGAACATTGCAAGGTCCGCCTGACCGAAATGGATCAGGCCTTGCCCGCCCCGGTGGAAGATTTCGACAGCATGCTGAAGGATCGCGGCATCAGCCGAAGAAGCTTTCTCAAGTGGACGTCGATGATGACCGCCGCCCTGATGCTGCCGCCGATGTTCAAACCCATGGTGGCCCAGGCGGCGGAACAGTTCAGCCGGCTTCCCGTGGTCTGGCTTCATTTCGCCGAATGCACGGGTTGCAGCGAGGCATTGCTGCGGTCTTCCTATCCCAACATAGACGATATCCTGCTGGATACGATTTCGCTGGAATACCATGAAACGCTGATGGCGGCAGCCGGTTACCAGGCAGAAGCGAATCTGGAGAAAGCCCTGGCCGATTTCCCGGGCAAGTTCATCTGCGTCATCGAAGGGGCCATTCCCCTGGGGCTGGACGGTAAGTACCTGACCCTGGGACCCAAGGGAAAGACAGGGCTGGAGCTGGCGAAGGAGGTCACGGCCAAAGCCGGTGCAACGATCTGTATCGGCAGTTGTTCCGCCTTCGGCAACGTCCCCGCGGCGGATCCGAACCCGACGGACTGTGTCGGGGTCGGCAAAGCCCTTGGCATTTCGACGGTCAATATCGCCGGATGTCCGCCCAATCCGACGAATTTTGTCGGCACGGTGCTCCACTTCCTCCTGTTCGGCGGCCTCCCCGCCTTGGATTCCCTGGGCAGACCGGTCTGGGCCTACGGCAAGAGAATCCACGACTACTGCGAGCGCAGACCGCACTACGACGCAGCTGAATTCGTAGAGGAATGGGGCGACGAAGGGGCCAAGAAAGGCTGGTGCCTGTACAAGGTCGGTTGCAAGGGCCCCTATACCTTCGCCAACTGCAGCCGCGTACGTTTCAATAACGCCATCTCCTGGCCCGTCATGGCCGGACACGGCTGCATGGGCTGCACGGAACCGGGTTTCTGGGACACGATGAAACCCCTGGAGAAACCGATTCACGAGGATACCATCGGCGGCGGCGAAAAAACGGTCGATACGATCGGCACGGCCCTTCTCGCGGCAACGGTTGCGGGCATCGCGCTCCACGCAGGACTCACATCCGCCGTGCACAAAGACGACAAATAACAGCTAATCTTTGGTGAAATTACATTCGGGAGGAACAGCATGGCCAAAAGAATCGTTGTCGATCCCATTACCAGGATCGAGGGGCATTTAAGAATAGAAGTCGAGGTCGATGACAATCAGGTCATCCGGGACGCCTGGAGCAGCATTACCCTCTGGCGCGGGATTGAAACCATTCTGAAGGGCCGTGATCCCCGGGACGCGGGTCTGATGGTCCAGAGATTCTGCGGGGTCTGCACCTACGCACACTACGAGGCCAGCATCCTCGCCTGCGAAGACGCCTTCGGCGTCAAGCCGCCGGCAAACGCGAGAATCATCCGCAACCTGATCAACGGCGCCCAGTATCTGACCGACCACATCATGCATTTTTATCATCTTCACGGCCTGGATTGGGTCGATGTGGTCAACGCTCTCTCGGCGGATCCGAAAAAAGCGGTCGACATGGCCAAAGCCTATTGCGAAAATCCTTACAACTGCTCGGAGACACACTACAAAGCCGTTCAGACCCGGTTGACCAAATTCGTCCAGTCGGGCCGGCTGGGCCCCTTCGCCAACGCCTACTGGGGAAACCCCTCCTACAAGCTGCCGGCGGAAGCCAACCTGATCATCCTGTCCCATTACCTGGATGCCCTGCAGGTATCGAAGCTCGGTGCCCAGATGATGGCCATTTTCGGCGGAAAGAATCCCCACCCGCAGACGCTGGTCGTCGGCGGCGTAACCTCCGTCATGGACGCCATGGATGCATCGAGGCTCGGCGAATACCTGTTCCGCCTCAAGGAACTGAACAACTTCGTCGATACGGCCTATATTCCGGACGTGCTGCTCGCCGCCACCTACTACAAAGGTGAAGGTGCGGCCGGCATCGGCGCGGGCGTGCCCAACTACCTCGCCTACGGTGGGTTCCCCCAGGACGACGACTGGAACAGGCTCCTGTTCCCCCGGGGAATCATTAAGGGCCGCGACCTCTCCAAGGTCCTGCCGATCGACGAGGCCAGGATCACGGAAGAGGCGACACATGCCTGGTACAGGGGTTCAGAACCGGAGCATCCCTATGTGGGAACAACGGAACCCGAATACACGGGCTACAACAGCCGGGGCAACCTGGCCGGCCAGGAAAAGTATTCCTGGTGCAAGGCCCCCCGCTACGATGGGCAGCCTTACGAAGTCGGCCCACTGGCACGGGTGCTGGTCGCCTACGCCTCCGAGAACGAAGAAATCAGGGGCCTCGTGGACGGTACGCTGCAGACCCTCGGCATTCCCGCGACGGCGCTTTTCTCCACCCTGGGCAGAACGGCGGCCCGCGCCCTGGAAACGAAGTATGTCGGCAGTCACATCGCCGGCTGGATCAACGAACTGGTGGCCAACCAGAAGGCAGGCGACACCCGCTTCTGGACACCCTGCAACGTTCCCGAAAAGGGCGAAGGCCGCGGATTGACGGAACCGCCCCGCGGCGCCTTGGGACACTGGATTCGCATCGACAACCGGGTGATCGCCAATTACCAGGCCGTTGTTCCTTCGACCTGGAACTGCTCGCCCCGGGACAAGGCCGGAAATCGCGGACCCTACGAAGAGTCCCTGGTCGGTACGAGGCTGGCCAATGTCGATCAACCGCTTGAAATTCTGAGAACCATCCACTCCTTCGATCCCTGCATGGCGTGCGCCGTTCACATTATCGACCCGAAGTCGGACCGGATCCGGGAGTTCAGGATTGCCTGAGGAAAGGGGGACTCCCATGAAGGAGACAAGACAAGTCGTGAAAGAGTGGACCGTCGCCATGCGGCTCAACCACTGGAGCATGGCTTTCTCGATCGCGGTTCTGATCGTGACGGGCTTCTATATCGCCGATCCTTTCAGCATCCTGCACGGGGAAACGGTTGATAAGTTTCTCATGGGGAATGTGCGCTTTGTTCACATCCTGTTCGGCATATTCCTCACCTTCCTCTTCATCTGGCGTATCTACCTGGCCTTCTTTTCGAAGTTCCACGCCGACTGGAAGGATTTCTTCGCCTTCACGGACTGGCCGAACACGATCAAACAGCTGAAGTTTTACGCCCTGATCTCCAGGGATCCTCCGGAACACAAGTTCCTTTACGGCCCCATGCAGTCCATCGCCTACGGCGGCCTCATGGTCATGGTGCTGTTTATTGTCCTCACCGGCCTGATCCTGATGGGTGCGGGTTACCATGCCGGTTTTACGGCCATCGTCTACCTGTTCGTGAAACCCCTGGAAAACCTGATGGGCGGCCTGGCCGGCGTCCGGTGGATTCACCATATCCTGACCTGGGCATTCATCCTGTTCATCGTCGTCCATGTCTACATGGCTTTCTGGTACGACGTGATCTTCAAGGAGGGCACCGTCTCCTCCATGATCAGCGGAAACCGGTTCAAAAAGGCAAATCCCTAGCAGGAAATGAGCGATCATCAGGAAAAACCGATTTCTCGGAAAGGAGGAGAAAGCAATTCCCCTCCTTTCCCCTGTTCCGGAAACCGGAAATATGTTACCGTTCTGGGCCTGGGTAACATTCTCATGGGAGACGAAGGCTTCGGGGTCCATTTTATACGCTGGTTTTCAAACCGTTACGATGTCCCCGGAAACGTCCTCCTGGTGGACGGCGGCACCCTCGGTTACGTCCTTCTCGATACGATCTGCAGCTGCGAACACCTGATCGTCATCGACGTGCTGAAAATCGACGACACACCGGGCCATATTTACCGCTTTTCGAAGGAGGAAATGGAAATCCACCTGCCGCCGCCGACCTCGGCACACGAAGTCAAGTTCGCCGATGTCATGTGCAAGGCGGATATGCTGGGAGAAATGCCGGAAACGACGTTTCTCTGCATCGTTCCGGATCAATACAAGGACTTGAATCCCGAAATGACATCGATTCTGAAAGAAAAATTTCCCGTCCTGGAAGATTTTCTCCTCCAGGAGCTGGCACACCTGGGGATTGTTCCGGAGAAGACGGCCCATGCATGAGCTCGCCCTGATCCAGTCCCTGTTGGATATCGTGGAAGACTGCGCCGCAACGGATGGCTTCTGCCGTGTCAATTCGCTCAAGCTTAGTTTCGGCCGGCTTTCCTGCCTGGATCGGCAATGCCTGGAATTCGCGTTTTCCATTCAATCCGCCGGCACGAAAGCCGAGGGGGCGATTCTCGACTTCGAAATCCTCCCCGCCCGTATCCGCTGCCTCGACTGCGGTCGGGAAGCCGCCATGGACGGGGCATGGGACCGATGCCCCAGCTGCCGCAGCCAGGATGTCACCCTGACCGGCGGCACGGAAGAACTCCGGCTGATCGAGATGGAAGTGGATTGACAGGACGGCTTTCGTTTATAAATTGGCGATGGAATACGCATCATTTATGAGTTCCCATATTCAGAATGATTTATCACTGGTTTTGTAAGTGTAATACCCTGTAATATGGTTCCCTCCCCCTTGAGAGGCTGTGTCGTAATACCCGATTGACGTTTGAGGTCATTCTGAACGAAGTAAAGAATCTAATCATAACAGGATGTAAAAAAAACGAGATTCTTCGCCTGACGGCTCAGAATGACATTATGACACAGCCTCTGACGGGGGAAGGTCAGGGTGGGGTGAAAAACTGCAAAGTGGTATCAGAAGCTTATCCCCCTCCCCTTCATCCCCTCCCGCGAGGGGAGGGGATGGATTACTGAGTATGAAAACGTCAATCTGTAAACTTATAACTTATAAATATTGAAGGATAGCGCATGTGCATCGGATTTCCCGGCCGGATCATTTCCATCGATGAAAACAATTTCGCCGTCATCGATATCGGCGGCACCCACCGCGAGGTCTGTCTGGACATCGTCGACGAGGATGTCGGCCTGGGTGACTACGTCATTTGCCATGCGGGCTATGCCATCCACAAGGTGGACGAGGATCTCGCAAAAGAGAAACTCGCTTTCCTCAAGGAACTGATCGATCATGAAATATATTGATGAGTACCGTGACCCGGAGCTGGCGAAAGGACTTCTCCGGCGGATCGAACACCTGGCACGTAAAATTCAGAAAAATATCGCCATCATGGAGATCTGCGGCAGTCATACCGCGGCCATCGGCCGGTTCGGAATCCGCGAACTGCTGCCTTCCAATATCCGGCTCCTCTCGGGTCCGGGCTGTCCCGTCTGCGTCACCTCCACCGGGGAGATCGATGCGGCCCTGTATCTGGCCAAGCAGGAAAATGTCATTTTCACGAGTTTCGGGGACATGCTCCGTGTCCCCGCATCCGGAGGGATCACCCTGCAGATGATCCGCGCCGGTGGAGCCGATGTCCGGGTTGTCCTGTCGCCCCTGGACGCCCTGGGCCTGGCCGAAGCGCATCCGGACAAGGACGTCGTCTTCATGGGAATCGGATTCGAAACAACGGCGCCCACCATCGCCGCCACCCTGAAAACCGCTAAAGCCAGGCAGATTAGGAATTTCACCGTCCTGTCGGTCCACAAGATCATTCCACCGGCCCTCCAGATCCTCGTCGATTCCCCTGATTTGAGAATCGACGGTTTTCTCTGTCCCGGCCACGTCAGCGTCATCATCGGCGCCGACGCCTACCGGCCGGTTATCCGGGCGCAAAGGGCCGCCGTGATTACGGGGTTCGAACCCGTCGACATTCTTCAGGGCATTTCCATGATTCTGGAACAGATCGACACCCGGCAGTTCGAGGTGGTTATCCAGTACACCCGCGGCGTCAGGCCGGAGGGCAACAAAAAGGCCCGGGAGGTGATGGAGGAGGTCTTCGAAACGGTCACGGCAAAATGGCGGGGGATCGGCTGGATTCCCGGCAGCGGGCTCAACCCCCGGGAGGCCTACTGCGATTTCGATGCCCGAAGAAGGTTTGTCGTTCCCGAATTCGTCTCGGAAGACCCGAAGGGATGCTCCTGCGGTGACATTCTCTGCGGCGTCAAGACGCCGAAAGAATGCCCCCTCTTCCGGACGGTCTGCACCCCTGTCAACCCGATCGGCCCCTGCATGGTCTCGTCGGAGGGAACCTGCGCCGCCTATTACAAATACCACCTCAATGAGAAGGAGACTGGCTGATGATTATCAAAACCGTTAAGAACATTCTGGACGCCAACGACCGCATCGCCCGGGATAACCGTTCCCTTTTCGATGCGAACGGCGTGTTCGTCATCAATCTGATGAGTTCCCCCGGGGCGGGGAAAACGACCCTCGTGGAAAGAACCATCGAGGCCCTCCGCGCCCGGTACCGCATCGCGGTCATCGAAGGGGACATTCAGGACACCTGCGACGCCGAACGGATCGCCAGGCTGGATATCCCGGTCACGCAGATCAACACCGGCGGCGCCTGCCACATCGACGGCAACATGGTCCGGGAAGCCCTCCCGAATTTCGATCTGAGCGGCATCGACCTGCTGATCACGGAAAATGTCGGGAACCTCGTCTGCCCGGCTGAGTTCAACGTCGGGGAAAACTGCAAGGTCATGATTCTGAGCACCCCGGAAGGAGCCGACAAACCCATGAAGTACCCCCTGATGTTCCATGAATCGTCGGCCCTGATCATCAACAAGATGGATCTTCTGGACTATGTCGATTTCGACCTGGATAAGGCCAGAAGGGACGCCCTGGCCATCAATCCCAAGCTGGCCATCTTCACCGTTTCCTGCAAGACCGGGGAGGGCCTGGCCCCCTGGATTCAGTGGCTGACCGGCCAGGTGGAGGCCTTCCGCAAGTCCCGGCCGTGATCAAGAGGATTCGTTACCTTTTTTCGGGGATCGTTCAAGGGGTGGGGTTCCGCCCCTTCATTTACCGGACGGCCCAGAGGCACCGTCTTTCCGGCTGGGTTCAGAATCGCGCCGACGGGGTCTGGGCCGAAGTGGAGGGATTAGCGTCCGATCTGACTGCTTTTAAAGAGGACGTGATTTCCAACCCGCCCCCCCTGGCGGAAATCGCTATCTCCCAGGCCGTCGATCTCCTGCCGACCGGCGAAGAGGGCTTCAAAATCCTGGAGAGCGAGGGCGGCGAGGCGCGCAAGGTCCATATCGCCCCGGACATCGCCGTCTGCGATGACTGCCTTGCCGAACTCTTCAACCCGGCCGACCGGCGCCATCGTTACCCATTCATCAACTGCACGAATTGCGGTCCCCGGTTGACGATCATCAGCGATATCCCCTACGACCGCTCCCGGACTTCCATGGCCTGCTTTCCCATGTGCCCCGCCTGCCGGCGGGAATTCGACGATCCTGACAACCGGCGTTTCCACACCGAGCCGAACGCCTGTCCCGTCTGCGGGCCGATCCTGCAGCTGCTTGACAAAGACGGCCGGGCGATCCCGACGGCGGATCCGCTCCGGAAAGCCGTCACCGCCCTGAAACGGGGTGATATTCTCGCCATCAAGGGCCTGGGGGGCTTCCACCTCGCCGTGGACGCCACGAACGAGGAAGCGGTGCAGAAACTCCGTGCCCGCAAGCTCCGGGAAGAAAAACCCTTTGCGATCATGGTCAGGGACCTGGCGGCGGCCAAAAGGATCGCCCACGTCTCCCCGGAGGAGGAGCGGCTTTTACTGACGCCGCAACGGCCCATCGTACTTTTACGCAAAAAAGACCGGTCGGCCATCGCTACGGCCGTCGCCCCCGGCGTCGACACCTTCGGCGTCATGCTCCCCTACACCCCGCTCCACCACCTGCTGATGCAGGAGGATTTTGCGGCCCTGGTCATGACGAGCGCGAACAAGAGCGACGAACCCATCTGCATCCAAAACCGCGAAGCGACGGAACGCCTGCGGGGCATCGCCGATTTCTTTCTCATCCACAACCGGGACATCCTGGTCCGCTGCGACGACGGCATCGCCGCCGTTTACGGAAACCGGCCAACCCTCTTCCGCCGGTCCCGCGGTCTCGCCCCCCGGCCATTGTTTCTCCGGGAGCCCCTGCCGGAAGTCCTGGCCCTGGGAGCGGAACTGAAGGGAATCCTCTGTCTCGTCAAGGAAAACATGGCCTTCCTGAGTCCCCATATCGGCGACCTGGAAACGCCGCTGGCACGGGATTTCTTCCACGAGACCATGGCGCTCATGGAACGGATCACCGAATGCCGCCCGGAGGTCGTCGCCTGTGATCTCCACCCCGATTACTACGCCAGCCGGACGGCCGCTTGCATGAAAGACCGGAAGGTGATTCTCGTCCAGCACCACCACGCCCACATCGTGAGTTGCCTCGCCGAGAACCGTGAGACGGGCACCGTATTGGGCCTCGCCATGGACGGCACCGGACTGGGCACGGACGGGCGCATCTGGGGCGGCGAATTCCTCCTGGCCGATGAGACGGATTTCATCCGGCGGGGTCACCTGAAGCACTTTCTCCTGCCGACGGGGGAAACGGCCATCCGCCATCCCTGGCGGACGGCGGTGGGGCTCCTGCAGATGGCCTATGGTGCATCCTGGCCGGAATGGGCAGGACGGCTGCGGCTCCTGCCCGCAGATTTCGCCCCCGCCATGATAGAGCGGATTCTCGACCGGCGGATCAACAGCCCCGAAACGTCCAGCCTGGGACGCCTCTTCGACGGCGTCGCGGCGATCCTGGGGCTTCTGGGAAAAGGTCAATTTCGAAGGCCAGGCGGCCATGGAACTGGAAGCCCTGGCCCGGAAGGGGCAAGGGACCGTTTTGCCTTACGATATCGAAAAGGAAAACGGCGTCTTTATCCTTGACATGTCCCCGGCAATCCGTATCCTGACGGAGCAAATTCTTGCAGGAAAACCGGTGCCGGATCTGGCGGCGTTGTTTCACGCCACCCTGATCGCCGCCTTCGCGGACCTCTCCAGACAGATTTGCGCGGAAGAAAACCTCGACCGGGCGGCCTTGAGCGGCGGCTGCTTCCAGAACCGCATCCTCTACGAGGGATGTGTCCGTTCGTTAGAGCAGGTGGGTCTCAAGGTGCTACGACATCGCCTGGTTCCGAACAACGACGGCTGCATCGCCCTGGGTCAGGCGGTTGTAGCCGGATACCGGATTAAAAAGGAAAGGTCCTTATGAAATACGACCAGATTCTCCTCGCCCATGGCGGCGGGGGACTCCTGACCAACGAAATCATCCGGGAAACGTTTCTCCCCCATTTTCAGAATGACCTCCTGGGCCGTCTGGAAGACGGGGCGGTACTCAGGATCGGGGCGGAAAAACTCTGTTTCACCACCGACTCCTACGTCGTCAACCCCCTGTTTTTTCCCGGTGGCAATATCGGGTCGCTGGCGGTCCACGGGACGGTCAACGACCTCTCCATGTGCGGGGGCGTCCCCCTCTTCCTCAGTGCCGGGTTTATCCTGGAGGAAGGCTTCCCCATGGCGGACCTGGAAAAGATTATTCAATCCATGGCCGAGGCGGCCCGGGAGGCGGGCGTGCAGATCGTCACGGGCGATACCAAGGTCGTCACCCGGGGCGCCGCCGACGGTGTTTTCATCAATACCGCCGGGGTCGGCATGATCCGTTATCCGGGGTTGATTTCTCCGGCGTCGATCAAACCGGGGGATGTGATCATCCTCAACGGCCCCATCGGCGACCACGGGGCGGCCATCGTCAACAAGCGGGAAAATCTGGGTTTTGAAGCAGAAATCGTCTCCGATTCGGCGCCTTTGAACGGCCTCGTGGCCGCCGCCCTGGCGGCAAGCGCCGAGATTCACGCCATGCGGGACTGCACCCGGGGAGGATTGGGCACCATCCTCGTGGAAATGGCCGAGCAATCGGGCACTATTATTGAAATCGATGAAGCGGCCATACCCGTCAGGGAACCCGTGCGGGGCTTCTGTGAAGTCCTGGGCTTCGATCCCCTGTTTCTGGCTAACGAGGGGAAGATGGTCCTCTTCTGTCCCGAGGCGGAAAGTGACAAGGTGCTCTCCGCCATGAAGGCCGAGCGCTACGGGAAAGACGCCGCCGTCATCGGCCGGGTCCAAAAGACCGTCGACCGAGGACGCCTCATCATGAAAAGCATGATCGGCGGCCTCCGGGAAGTGACCATCCCCTCCGGAGAACTCCTGCCCCGGATCTGCTGACGCGTCAGGTGGACTTGGCCCATATACCTGTGAGAGAACGGTCAAGGCAAATAGACGATGAAACTGGTTTTTCTCTGTGCTATCATCGTGTCGGAGGTGATTTAAAATGGAAAGAGAATTCAGTGTCGTTATAGAAAAAGATGAGGATGGGTATTTCGTTGCCTCAGTGCCGACATTACGCGGATGTCATACTCAGGCAAAGTCGCTTGATGTGCTCATGGAAAGAGTCAAGGAAGCCATCGAACTCTGCCTTGAAGTCGAGGAACCGGCACCTACCGAATTTATCGGTGTTCAACGCGTGGCGGTTACGGCATGAGCGATTTCCCGGCTGTCACAGGAAAACACCTTATCAAAGCCCTTGAAAAGTTAGATTTTGAGGTCATCAGAAGTAAGGGCAGCCACTATTTTCTCAGACATCCCGATGGCAGATGCACCGTCATACCCGTTCATGCAGGCGAAACAATCGGCCGGGGGCTCCTTTCCCAGATCATGCGGGACTGCGAAATCACCTCCGAGGACTTGAAGAACCTGCTATAAGAATCCGGCTGATCATGAAGAGCATGATCAGCGGCCTCTCAGCCATAAATACAGCATTAAATTAAGGCCGAACATGGGAAGAAAGACGGAAAATGTCCCAATATTTCCCGCAATATGCTTTTCAACTCGCAAATGCTCATTTGACGTCCCCGTCGTTTATTAGTTTAATAATGTGCATATTTAATGAATATTACGATACATAACAACCCATATTTAAACTTTACCTTGACATTGGTTTAATATTGTTGTTTTTAGATGAATATGGCTACTAAAAACAAAACAAAAATAAACCGTCTCATAAATCAGTGGACGGCCGGTACGGCCGGTGCCGCCTCCTATCTTGCCGCGTCCGGTTTCAGTCGGGATCTGCTCGTAAAGTATAAAAGCAGCGGCTGGCTGGAATCATTTGGACGGGGGGCTTATATACGCTCCGGCGATAAGGTGAATTGGCTGGGGGCGCTCTATACCCTTCAGAGTCAGCTCTCCCTGCCTGTTCATGTGGGCGGAAAAACAGCGCTGGAATTGAAAGGATACGCCCATTACCTGCCGGCGAGACAGAATAAAGTCTTTCTGTACGGTCCTCGCGGACTGATATTACCGTCCTGGTTCAAGGAAGATCGTTTCGGCGTTAAATTTGTCGTAACAAGGACGAATCTCTTTCCCGTGGATTTTCGAGAGGGATTTGCCGATTTTAAGGAACGGGATTTTTCGGTCAGGATAACGGCGCCTGAAAGGGCGGCTATGGAGATGCTTCATCTGGTGCCCAAAGAGGTCGGATTCGCTGAGGCCCAATTGATTGTTGAAAATCTTGTCGCCCTGCGTACCGATCTTGTCCAGCGACTGCTGGAGGCATGCCGATCCGTGAAGGTGAAAAGGCTGTTTCTCTACATGGCGGAAAAAAAGGACCATTCGTGGCTGTCGAAACTGGATTTACCGAAAGTCGGGCTGGGAAAAGGAAAGCGGATGATCGTGCGGCATGGCCGGTTGGACGCAAAATATCAGATTACCGTTCCGGTCGATCATGAAGGAACGCCTTCATGATTGATCCCGGGTACTTCAAACAGGCCGAATTGCTGCTGCGGATCCTTCCGTTCATCGACAGGGAAGCTGCCTTCGCTTTGAAAGGAATTTCAAGGCATGGTTTCGGAAGAGGTTACATGTGAGGATCTGGAAAAGATCCGAGAAGAACTGGTCTCCATGATCGCAGGAGGCCTGACTCATCCGGAAAAGCAATTCATCGTTTCCGTCAAGGAAAGGCGACCCCAGTGGGACTTGCTGGATATGGAAGGAATTGAGAACCTGCCCGCCGTCAAATGGAAGCTCTTGAATATCGGCCGCATGAATCCATCAAAGCACAGAAACACGGTTCGCAAGTTGCGGGATTATCTTGAAGTGTAAATCTGCATTGGGTTTATCGCCTTCCTGAGAACAGCAATCACTGAAAGATTTGGGTTGTCGTTTCGAACGAACATGAGAAATCTTGCTTTTGACCCCCACGCATCCCCTGAATCCCATTCACAAATTCCGATTGACATTCTCTGCCGCCCGTCTTAATCTTCCACTCGCCAGCACGGGGGCTATCCACTTTACTCGATTAATGACGAGGCCATGAAAAGCCTTTCAATAAATAAAGACTACAATCAGTTAACATCATTTATTTAGGAAATAGGGAAGAGTCCCTGGTTTTCCAGAAGGGAGGTTGCGCTTGATATTGTTTGTGTTCGCCTATCATCATGACCGGGAAGTTGATCGTTTTCAGTTTATTCTTGATCATTGGGCGCAGCTGCTCAACCTGGAACATCCCTTTCAATTTCTGTTCGTGAAATCCACGGATCGCGATCTACGGACTCCGTTTAAGCATCTGCTTCTTGAACATAAAGATCCCTTAAATCTCAAGAGATCCCAATGTGTTAGCCAGGAATGGGCGATGGTAGCACAGCTTATCGAGAATACTGTTGAATGTGATTACTGGTTCTGGTGGGAGTACGATGTTCTCCCCGTAAAGAAAGATTGTTTTGATTTTTTCATTCGGAAGTGGACTCCAAGCTGCCGGATCATGGGTTATCGGGTCAGAGACAACAAATGGGGGATGAAACATCGAATCAATGGAGTGGCTCTCTATGCCCGCGATTACTGGAGCTACATTAAATCTTATTTCAACCTCCTCGGAACCTTTGATACGCGCAAAGCTTTCCATAACGATGAAAATGATTTATTCGTGGAAACCAACGATTGGTATTCTTTAGTGCACCATGAAGAAAGGTTATTTCTGACACCAAGTCTTCGTCTCGTACACGGGATCCGAGATGACTCTCTCATCAAGCAGATTCTAACTGGAACAGGTCCTTATACGATGGTGAGCGAGCTGAACAGAAAGATTCGTAACAAATTAACGGTTTTGAAGCACGAATATAGAGGATATAAGCGATATCCGCCGGAGACCTGAACAGCATCGCGGCTGTTTAATTGTTTACTGCTTGAAATAGGGGGAACACTTCCCGGATTATTTTATGCGAATAATCAACCTGTAAGGTGCTTTACGTTCCGGCTAAGGTTCATGCATATCCAGCAAGCTCAGATGAAACACTTGTCTGATCGTCGCAAATATAGCCTTTGAATTAAACAGCAACGCTGTGTTTGTTATAAGGCAGTTATGGAGGAAAGATAATGAGTCTCGAAGAAAAGATCATTCGCCATATTCAGGAGCTGCCCGAGTCAAAAAAGGCGGAAGTTCTGGATTACGTGGAGTATCTGAAAAGCAAATCCGAAGAAACGGATTGGGCTGCGTTTTCCCTCTCCTCTGCGATGGGAGGAATGGAAAACGAGGAGTCGCCCTATTCTCTCGCAGACATCAAGGAATCGTTTTCATGATTTCGGAAGGCCAAATCATCCTCTTCCGCTTCCCTCGGACCGATCAGCAATCCGGAAAACTTCGCCCTGCCCTGGTGATTCGAAAATTGCCGGGCCGTTATGAAGACTGGCTTATCTTCATGATATCGTCCCAACTCATCCAGGAAATATCCGGTTTTGATGAGGCGATTTCTCCCGGAGACACAGATTTCGAAGATTCCGGCCCGAACTGGCCAGCCTCATCAGGCTCGGCAGACTCGCCGTGGTAAATTCCGATATTCTCTTGGGAAAAATCGGGTGGATAGATAAAGTTCGTTTGGCAAGGATAAAACAGAACCTTGCCCAGTGGATTCAATCCACATAACCCATCGTATTTTCTATACGTTGTGTTACGCTGTCGCGAACGCACCCCATTATTTATCTCCTAGGTCTCCCCATCCGCTCCTCAACTGATTCCGCTGATGTTGCCGTGGTCGTCGATGTCGATCCGGTAGGCGGCCGGTGCCTTGGCCAGGCCGGGCATTCTTAGGATTTCGCCGGTGATGGGGATCAGGAAGCCCGCCCCGGAGGCGACCTTGATGTCCCGGACGGTCACGATGAAATCCCGGGGTAATCCCAGGAGATTGGGATTATCCGAGAGGGACTGCTGGGTCTTGGCGATGCACACCGGCAGCTTGTCGAAGCCGAACTTCTTGATCAGATCGAGGTTCCGCCTGGCCGCCGGCTGGTAGTCGACGGACACGGCGCCGTAAATTTCGCTGGCCACGGTAAAGATCTTGTCTTCCACGGGCCGGTCCCATTGATACAGGGTCCGGAATTTGCCGGGCGATTTCGCGATAATGTTCACCACTTTTTCCGCCAGTTCAAGTCCCCCCTCACCCCCGCGGCTGAAAATGTCCGCCGGGGCGATGTTCATCCCCTCGTGCTCCGCCGCCTCGACCACCGTCCGGATCTCTTCATCCGTGTCGGACGGGAAACGGTTCAAGGCGATAATGCAGGACACGTTGAACTTGCCGATGTTTTCATAGTGCTTCCGCAGGTTGGCCATGCCGAGAACCGCCGCGCGCGGATTCGGCTCTTTGAGCTCCTCCCGGGCCACACCGGCGTGGTATTTCAACGCCCGGACCGTCGCCACCAGAACCACGATACGGGGATTCAAATCGCCGTAGGGCGCCACGATATCGAAGAACTTTTCCGCCCCCAGGTCGAAGCCGAAACCCGCCTCGGTCACCACGTAATCGGCCAGGCGCAGGGCCAGGTCCGTCGCCATGATGCTGTTCGTCCCCTGGGCGATGTTGGCGAAAGGCCCGCCGTGGATGATGGCGGGCACCCCTTCCGTCGTCTGGACGAGATTGGGAAGGAGGGCATATTTCAAAAGGGCCGTCACGGCGCCTTCCACCTTCAGGTCCCCGCCGATAACCGGTTTGTCGTCGTAGGTAAAGCCCACGAGAATGTTCCGGATCTTTTCCTTCAGTTCGGCATAGGACCGGGACAGGCAGAGGATGGCCATGATTTCGCTGGACGGAACGATATCGAATCCGCTCTCCCGGGGAAAACCGTTCAGCGCCCCCCCTAGACCGATCACGACATTCCGGAGAAAACGGTCGTTCACGTCCATGACCCGGCGCCAGAATATTTTCCGGGGATCGAGGTTCAGGGGATTGCCGTGGAAGACCGTGTTGTCGACCAGCGCGGCCAGCAGGTTGTGGGCGCTTTCCACCGCCGCGAAGTCGTTGGTGAAGTGGAGATTGATGTCCTCCATGGGAAGCACACGGGAAAGGCCGCCGCCGGTGGCCCCGCCCTTGATCCCGAAGACGGGCCCCAGGGACGGCTCGCGCAGGGCGGCGATGGTCGCCTTGCCCAGCCGGGCCAGTGCCTGGGCAAGACCGATGGATACGGTGGTTTTCCCTTCCCCGGCGGGGGTCGGGGTCATGGCGGAAACCAGGATGAGGGACGCATCCGGCCGGCGCTCGAAACGCCGGATGGCCCCCAGCCGGATTTTGGCCTTGTACCGGCCGTAGGACTCCAGGTCGTCATCGGAAAGCCCGATTTTTTCGGCGATTTCGATGATCGGGCGGATGGCCTCGTTCACATGTCGGCCGGCTATGCTTTTCATACCGCTACTTGGTGACCACCGCTTCAAAGCGGATATCGATATTGTATTCGTCGCTGATCCGGTTGAAGGTGTTCTTGAGGTCGAGAATCTTGATCGCCGGCGGCAATGAAAAATAGCAGATCATCTGGAAGACGTTCGCCCCCGTGACGGGGTTGTGGTCCACGTTGGTCGAAATATCGTCGATGTTGACTCCCCTGTGCTGGAGAGCCTTGCAGATCTGATGGATGATGCCCGGACGGTCGATCGACGTGGCGACAAGCCGGTAGGGAATCGACGGCAGGACATCTCGATGGCTGGGTGCCTTGGTCTTCCGGACATGGATATCGAGGCCCGTCATTTCCCGAAGATTGTCCAGGTCGTCGATCAACCGCTCGACATCGTCCGTATTGCCGGACGTCAGGATGATCATGCCGAATTCATTCCCCAGGACACACCCCCGGGAACGCTCGATGTTGATCCCCCTGGCAGTGAAAAATTCCGCAATTTCCCTCGCCAGACCAGGCCGGTCCGGCCCCATGGACGAAAAGACAACATACGACTTCATAGGATCACCTCGTGATGCATTCGCTTGATTGTCTCGATGTGGAACACCATTCCATGCCGCCAGTCCTCCGCCACTTCCCGCTATGATCGGGAACGGCTCTTTCCCGCGAATGAAGGTTCCAGGATTTCGGCCAGAGACGAAGCCAGGATCCCGCACTGTTCGTCGGTACCCACCGTAATGCGCAGATACTGCTCGATCCGCGGCAGGGGAAAGTGGCGGACGATGATCGACCGCTCCCGCAGCCGCCGGGCCAGTTCCACCGCATCCATCCCCGGATGGCGGGCAAAGATGAAATTGGCCGCCGAAGGGAGAACATCGAACCCCAGTTCCCGCAGCTTTCCGACGAGAGTTTCCCGGGTCCGGACGATCCTGTCCCGCGTCTCTTCGAAGTAGCCCCGGTCCTCCAGGGCCGCGACAGCCCCGGCAATGGCAAAACGGTCCAGCGGATAGGAATTGAAGCTGTTTTTGACCCGGTCCAGGGCTTCGATCAGCAGGGGATGACCCATGGCGAAACCAACCCGCAAACCGGCCAGGGATCGCGCCTTCGACAGGGTCTGGACCACGAGCAGGTTGGGATACCGGTCGATCAGCGTCACGGCGGATTCGGCGCCGAAATCCACATAAGCCTCGTCGATGACAACGACGGATTCCGTATTCTTTTCCAACAGTTCCCTGATTTCCGAAAGGGCCACGGAACGGCCCGTCGGGGCGTTCGGATTGGGGAAGACGATACCGCCGTTGGGACGCAGGTAATCCTCGAGCCGGATCGCCAGATCGCCGGTCACGGGAACCGTTTCGTAGTTCACCTCGTAAACCCGGCAGTAGACGGGATAAAAACTATAGGTGATATCCGGAAATAACAGGGGCTCTTCATGTTTGAGCAACGCCAGGAAGGCAAAGGCCAGAACCTCGTCGGAACCGTTCCCGGCGAACACCTGCGACAGGGTCAACCCGTAATAGGCGGCCACCGCCGCCCTGACCCGATCGGAGTTCGGATCCGGGTAAAGCCGGAGCGTATCCGCCGCTTCGGCTTTGACCGCCTCCAGGACCTTCGGCGACGGTCCGTAGGGATTCTCATTCGTGTTGAGCTTGATCAGGTTCGTCAGTTTCGGCTGCTCACCGGGCGTATAGGGAACAATCCTATGGACGACGGAACTCCAGTAACGGCTCATGCCAGGTATCCTTCTGTATTTGATCGTTTCGTGATCACAGACATCGCCGCAGTTCACCGAGAAGGTGTCCCGCGGATGAAGCCCTGACCCAACGTTCTTCGATCTATTTAATAATGGAGATGTTTTGTCAAGGAGGATTTGCGCGCATTGATTCCGCAACGATCTTTTCCACGGATTCATCCGGGACTTAATAATCCTTGACAAGGCCGGGAAAAGAGATAGAAAATCGCCGCCGGGTAACGGGGGACAGGCCCCTTCTCCAATCAACCGCATAAAACAGGGAGGCATTTCAGACACACCGTACCGTTTGGGTTCGTTCCGAAGCCGGCTCTGACTTTTATCGGATGCGCGAAACCGCCCGATGCAGAGGAAACGGCTGCACAGGCGGCGATGAATGCTGACGGGTCCAAAGAAGCCTGGGACGCCGACATGGAGAGAAAAGCGTTCCTTTCGAAGGAGGAACGTTTTTCCATTTTCTTTTCGATTGATAACGGCCGTTTATGCAGGGCCGTTCACAGGGCGGGTTGAAAAAAGAATGTTTCACGGACAAACGGGTTCCTGGTTCGGGTGGGTCGGCAACATCGCGATCGGCGTTTTTTCCCTTTTCTTTTTCGTTTTCGGCATCGAGGTGCTGGTGGGTGCCTATGACCTGAAACAGCCTCAACATTTTATCATGTATTTCTTTTCCGGAAGCTTCATCACCCTCATCAGCCTGGTCGGTATCCTGCATTCCGCTTTTCGCATCCGCGCACTCCTGTCCCGGCGTCAACCCGTTTCGAAAGAGGATTAGGGCATGGCAAGATTTTTCTTGCATTGATCCCGTTATTTAACCTAAACATCCGTACAAATTATGGGGTTGCCGGATAGATGAATCACTATCTTGTCACTGTAGCGCTGCTTTGCTGCAGCAATGTTTTCATGACCTTCGCGTGGTACGGACATCTCAGGAATCTGTCTGGGCAGGCCTGGATCGTGGCCGCCCTGGTCAGTTGGGGGATCGCCCTGTTCGAATACCTGCTCCAGGTTCCCGCCAACCGCGTCGGCCACCAGGTCATGACCGTCGGCCAGCTGAAAATCCTGCAGGAGGTCATCACCCTCTCCGTTTTCGTCCCTTTCTCCATTTTCTACATGAAGGAAAAACCGACCTTGGATTACCTCTGGGCGGGACTCTGTCTTCTCGGCGCCGTATTCTTCCTGTTTCGCAGTCGTCTCCCATGGACATAACCCGGTGTCCTCCGACCGGCCGGAAACACGTCAGCCGTCTACGGTTTCGTTTCCTTCCCGGCACAGGCCCGGCAGCAGCGTTTCCCGTCAATCGAGGTAACCAGGCGGGTCGCCATGGTCATCTCGCCGCAGCAATCGCAGGGAAGCGACGGTGCCAGGGGCGCGTAGGGGGGCATATCCGGACCGGCCACCTCTTCCGTGTCATACAGATCGCCAAAGGGCGACTGCAGAAGATCGAGGGCCTTCAGGTATTTCTGCCTTTTCAATTCTTCCGGCGTGGCCGTTCCGCCGTTCATTTTCTCTTCCAGGACCGCGTATTCCTCCGGGACAGTTCCCCCGTAGACATAGGATTTCCGGCGAATGAACCGCAGCGCACGACCGGTGTTCCGGTCAAAAACCGTGTAGGCGTTCTTCCCGTAATCCCGGAGGATCAGGTTCCCCTTTCCCAGGGTCGTTCCCAACAGAACCTGAAAGGCATCGACGGCACAGGAGTCGTTCTCGGAAATCAAGACCGTCTCTTCATCCTCGGCCCGGGCCAAACCCAGCCTCGCCATCGCCTCCATTGCCACCCGGTAACCGTAGACGAGACCGGGGCACAGGTGGCCGTGGAAATCCACACAGGTTTTCAGAGTTTCGTTTCCGGTATAATCCATTTCCGCATCCGTAATCATTTGGATTTCCCCCTTTCCATGCGAACATAGGGCATCTGGAGACCGTGTGTTTCCATGAGGGCTTCATCGGACAGGATCGCCCGCGTTTCTCCGACGGCACAGAGTCTCCCCCCCTCCATCAGGGCCACCCGGTCACAGGTTTCCCAAACCAGGGGCAGATCGTGAGTGGCGATGATCTTCGTCATCCGGAGGCGGTTCAACAGGTCAATCAGTTCGCGACGGTGCCGCGGATCGAGATTGCTCGACGGTTCGTCCAGCACGATGATATCCGGTTTCATGGAAAGGACCGTCGCAATGGAAACCCGCCTCTTCTCGCCCACGCTCAGGTGGTGGGACGACCGTCCGGCCAGCGGCAACACATCCACTTCCGCCAGGGCCTCGCGGACCGAGGAATTGACCTCCTCTTTCTTCATTCCCATGTTCACGGGACCGAAACTGACATCGTCGAACACGGTCGGCATGAAAAGCTGATGATCCGGATCCTGGAAAACCATTCCCACCCGGCTGCGAATGAAACTCAGGTGTTCCTTCGTTACCGGCATGCCAAGTACCCGGACGCAATGGTTTCCCTGCAGAATCCCGTTCAGATGGAGAAGCAGGGTTGACTTTCCGGCCCCGTTAGACCCGATGAGCCCCATGCTTTCCCCTTCCCGGACATCCAGGGTGATGTCCGAAAGGGCCCGGGTCCCGTCCGGGTAGCTGTAATCCAGATGGCTGATTTCAATGACCTTATCACCCATGGTGATACTCGACATACCGGATCGCGGCAAGGGAAATCACGATCACGGCCAGGAACACCATGTCTCCGAAGGCCAGGCGGAATTCGGGATGGTACGGAACCGAACCTTTGAAACCTCGGGAACACATGGCGAGATAAACCGCCTCGGCCCGCTCGTAGGAGCGAAGAAACAAAACCGCGATCATATTGGACAGACATTTCACTTCCGGCCACCAGGAATGATGGACGCTGCGGGACTTCTTCGCCTGGCGCATCTTCATGAACTCGTCTTCCACCACGAAGACATACCGGTACATGAAGGAGAAAATGAGGATCATCACCTGGGGACATTTCAGCGCCTCCAGGGCCTTCAGGAGATCGGGGAAACGGGTTGTCGAGGTGAGAAGGATCACGGATATGACGGAAAAAAACGACTTTGCGACGATATTTGTAAAAAGACGGATGCCTTCTTCCGTCACCTTCAGAGAGATAACGGATAAATCGACATTCCAGATCGGCGTTCCCTCCTTCATGAAAGGCAAAAAAGCGGCGATCATGACGGAAAACGGGACAATGACGAGGGAACGCTTCAGGATAAACGAGAGAGGGACTTGCGAGGAAACGACGAGGACCCCAAACAGCCCCGCGAGGAGACCGAAAACCCGGAATGAAACGACATTCATCAGGATCACGGAGACGATCAGGAGGCCGAATCCAACCAACTTGATCCGGGGATCGAGACGATGGATCGGACTGTCCATTTCGCTGTACCGGTCGACAAACGCGTGGTGCATGCTATGAATTCCGCCTTTTCAAAAGACAGGCCACACCGTAACCCAGGCCGAACACGATCAGGGTCCCCAGAATACCGGCCAGAGAGGTTGCGAGCATATCGTTCGGAATACCCGGGAAAATATAATCGGGAAGCGGGGACGCCAGAACCGGGATCCCCTCGCCCTTGCCGAGAAAACCATGCCCCTCGGCAACCCACTCCAGTCCGTCCGGCCAGGAAGAGGCGAAGGGGGACAGGAAAAGCGCCACCGTCAGCGCAACAAACAGTCCCCACAGCATATCTTTCTTCTTCATGATTGCCCTCCCTGCCCATTCAGAGCCGCGTCACCCCGCTCGAACGGTCCGTCCATACCGTTCCGGTGCGACAACAGATGGAGCAGATCCGGCCTGACTTTAAGAACGAACCCGACGATCAGGGTCGTCACCACCCCCTCCCCGATACCGATGAGGGCATGAATGCCCAGCATGGCCGGCAGTACGATATTTAGGGGAGAGGTCTTTGAGAAGGCCAGTTCCAGAGCGCAGGCGCTTGAAGCCAGTACGACGGAGAACCAGGAAGCCACGGCCGTTGCGAACAGGATACGCCGGTGGTCGCCGGAGCGTCCCCGCATGAGCCGGTACATCCCGTAACCGCCCATCGTTCCGATCACGGCCATGTTCAGAATATTTGCTCCCAGAGCCGTGAGCCCGCCGTCCTGGAAGATGAGGCACTGGATAACCAGGACGCAGGCGATCACGATCGCACCGGCGAACGGCCCCAGCAGGACGGCCGCCAGGACACCGCCGAGAAGATGTCCCGATGTCCCCCCCAGAACGGGGAAATTAACCATCTGGGCGGCAAAGATGAAGGCGGCCATCACCCCCATGAGAGGAACGGCCCGGTCCTGCATCGCCTTCTTCGCCCGATTCAGGCAGAAGCCAATGCCGCCGGCGGAGAGGAACCATGCCGGCACCCATGTCTGGGCGGTCAGAAAACCATCCGGAATATGCATCTTTTTATTCCCCTGATTATCATGGATTCTCCGTGGGTGTACTCCCTTTCTTCCCATCCGAAGGGCCCGCCCCCGGACGGGATACTCCATGGTCACCGAGGCGTGCCACAACTCGCTGCGCTCGTCGTTTCTGTTTTCGTTTCGGAGGTAACCCAGGTTCGTGTAAAAACAGGCCTTCCGCGTCTTGTCGAACCCCATTTATCGACGCAATGGTCGGAATGCACCATGGTGCCACAAATACAACATTCGTGGCACATATTAACTACGTTTAACGCGGCCGTGTCAAGCAGAAATCCCCCCCGTCGTGGCCATGGCAAATCCCGCGTGGTTGACCCCCTTGGCGGATTTCAACTTGCCGTAAAGCTCTTCGATGATCTCTGCTTTTCCCTTTGTGATGATAATTTCCAGGCAGTTGTCATGATCGAGATGGATGTGCTGGGTGGAAAAAATGGTGTGATGATAGTCGTGCTGGATACCGAGTAAACGGGCGACCAAACCGCGCCGGCGGTGATCATAGACGAGGGTGATGGCTCCGGTGACTTCGCTGTTTTCCCGCCATTGCTGCCGGACAAGTTCCTCCCGGATCAAATCCCGGATCGCCTCGGAACGATTCGTGTATTTCCTCCGGTGGATGTGATCGTCGAACCGCTGGAGGAGATTTTCCTCAAGAGAAACGCCGAAACGGACGATGCCTGACATATCCGACCTCTCTTACACTTTTTAAAAGGAAAAAGGGAGGAAAGGCGAACGCCTTTCCTCCCTTAAAAAAGGTCGATTACAGTTTCTCAGCCGAAATTCTCATGCCGTAGAAGGAACGGTACACGAAAATCAGGGCAATGACAAAGAAGACAGCCGAAAGCCCCAGCTTCAGTCCCGCGTTCGTCATCGTCACGGCGATTTCCGTGGCCAGCAGACCGAACAGGGTCGTGAACTTGATGACCGGGTTCATGGAAACCGAAGAGGTATCCTTGAAGGGGTCGCCGACGGTGTCGCCGACAACGGTCGCCTCGTGCAGAGGAGTGTTTTTCTCTTTCAAGTCGACTTCGACGATCTTCTTGGCGTTATCCCAGCAACCGCCGGCATTCGCCATGAAGATGGCCTGGAACAGACCGAAGAAGGCGATACCGATCAGGTAACCGATGAAGAAGTAGGGATCGAAGAAGGCCAGTGCCAGAGCCATGAAGAAAATGACGATGAAGATGTTGATCATTCCCTTCTGGGCATAGACCGTACAGATCCTGACGACTTCCTTGCTGTCGTCAAGCGATGCCGAGGCCTTGTTCAAATCGATATTCTGCTTGATGTAAACCACCGCCCGGTAGGAACCGGTGACGACGGCCTGAGTGGAGGCACCGGTAAACCAGTAAATCACGCAGCCGCCCATGATGAGACCGAGAACGATCTCGGGCTGCACCAGGGAGAGTTTCGCAATGACGTTACCGAAGAGACGCTCCAGCAGGATGATGATACCGAACACCATCGTGGTCGCACCGACAACGGCCGTCCCGATCAACACGGGTTTCGCCGTCGCCTTGAAGGTATTTCCCGAACCGTCGGCGCTCTCCAGATAATGCTTGGATCTCTCAAAATCGGGGTCGAATCCGAAGTCCTTCTTGATTTCTTTCTTAACGTTGGGAATGGATTCGATCATGGAAAGTTCGTAAATGGACTGGGCGTTATCGGAAACAGGCCCGAAGCTGTCGACAGCGATCGTTATGGGACCCATACCCAGGAAACCGAAGGCCACCAGACCGAAAGCAAACACCGGCGCGGCGAAGGCGAACTCGGCCGGCAGCAGGTGCATGATCGACGCATCCTTGGAAACCAGATAAGCAATGAACATCAGGACCAGAATGGTCAGGCCTTCCCAGAAGCAGGACATGTTACCGGCCACCAGACCGGAGAGGATGTTCAGGGACGGACCACCCTGACGGGAGGCGTTCACGACTTCCTCGCAGTGCCGCGACAGAGGGCTCGTGAAGACCTTCGTGAACTCGGGGATCAAGGCACCGGCAATGGTCCCGCAGCTGATGATGATCGCGAGGGCCCACCAGAGGGAAGAGTATTTCACCGGATCGAGATCGGACAACAGGACGTAGCTCGCGACAAAAGTCATGATGATCGAGATGATCGAGGTGATCCAGACCAGGTTGGTCAGGGGCTGCTCGAAGTTGAAATCTTTTTTATTGCCGTAGAGGGCTTCGCTGAGCGCATTGTTTCCAAAGTAAGACACGAGCGCGGTAATGACCATCAGGATACGCATGACGAAAATCCAGACCACGAGCTTGCCGCCCATCTCCGGATTGTCCGCCAGAGCCAGGGCCAGAAAGGCGATGAGGGCGACGCCCGTCACGCCGTAGGTCTCAAAACCGTCCGCCGAGGGGCCGACGCTGTCACCGGCGTTGTCACCCGTGCAGTCGGCGATGACACCGGGGTTTTTCGGGTCGTCTTCGGGAAGATGGAAGACGATCTTCATCAGGTCGGAACCGATGTCGGCGATTTTCGTGAAGATACCTCCGCAGATACGGAGCGCACTGGCACCCAGGGATTCACCGATGGCGAAACCGATGAAGCAGGGACCCGCCAGATCTTTCGGAATGTAGGCCAGAATGAGGATCATGAAGAAGAGTTCGACGCAGATGAGCAGAAGGCCGACGCTCATGCCGGAACGCAGACAGATGTTCAGCATGTGCAGGGGTTTTCCACCGAGAGAAGCGAAGGCGGACCTTGAATTCGCCACCGTATTGATCCGGATGCCGAACCAGGCCACACCGTAGGAGCCGAGGATACCGAGGATGGAGCAAATGAGAATGATGATCACCCCATTCATTGGCATCTGAGACAAGACCACGAAATAGTAAAACATACAAATAGCGATCAACACCCACAGGCCTGCCAGAAACTTGCCCTGCTGGATCAGATAGGTCTTACAGGTTTCCCAGATCGTATTGGAAACTTCCAGCATGGCTTTGTGGGCCGGAAGATTCTTCGTCTGGGCATACTGCATGAGACCGAACCCCAGTCCGATCACACAAACCACCAGACCAATGTTCAGAAGGGTCAAACCACCGAGCGTCCCATTCGCAAAAGCAACCTGGGAGAGATCCGGCAGTTTGATGTCCGCTTCACCGGCGAAGGCGAGCGGCGCCATCATCAGGATTGCAATGACGGCGGTAAAGAAAATGGATAACAAACGACGATTACCTTTCAACATCACCTAACCTCCTCGTATTAATTTTTTATAGCACTCCTGCTATGATACTGACTCATTGCCTTTTGAATGTCTTCCGTAATCATGACCTTGATCGCCCCGCAGGCCCGCTCCAGAATTTCCGGGAGGGCTTTCTCCTCCTCGATGTGAAAGGGCTGCAGGACATAATGCTCAGGAGCCATCTGTTTACAAGGTCTTCCGATCCCCAGGCGAACCCGCACAAAACCAGAATCGCCAAAATGATCAACAATGGACATCAAACCCCGATGGCCGCCGTGACCACCACCCTCCTTCAGGCGGATCGTTTCAAAGGGCAAATCCAAGTCGTCATGAACCACAATGACGTCGCTTAATTCCACCCGGAAAAACCCGGCCAGATTCCGTACCGCAACGCCGCTTAAATTCATGAAAGTCTGTGGCTTAGCCAGCAGAACAGGAATACCTTCTATCTTTCCCCTACCCCAATGGGCCTCAAAATCCTCTCGGTCGAGATCGACTCCGCAGAGACCCGCCAGTTTGTCAACGACCAGAAATCCGAAGTTATGCCGGCTGTTTCGATAACGCGGACCCGGATTTCCCAATCCAACAATCAGCTTCACCCCCTATCTCCCCCATCAGGCCAAGCTTGTACCACTTCAACCGTCTTTTTTTCCGACTTCGGACCTTTTATCCCGAAGCCCCACATCCCGGTTCCGGAAAGACGGCTTTTATCCCATTCGATCCGTCGCTTCTAGATGAAGAGGGAACTGACGGAATCGTTGTAATAGATCCTCCTGACCGCTTCACTCAAAAGCCCCGCCACGGACAGAACCTTGATACGCGAGCAGGCCTTCGCCCTTTCATGGAGTGGGATCGTGTCCGTTACAATGACTTCTGTCAGGTTGGACTTCTCGATCCTGTCAATCGCGGGACCCGACAGGACCGGGTGGGTACAGCAAACGGAAACGTCCAGCGCCCCCGCCGCTTCGAGGGCGATACTGGCCTGAACCACCGTCCCGGCCGTATCGACCATGTCGTCCAGAAGAACCGCTTTCTTTCCCTCGACATTGCCGATAATGTTCATCACCTGGGCCTCATTCGGTCCCTCCCGGCGCTTGTCGATGATCGCCAGGCTGGAGCCCAGGCGGGAACCGAACGCCCGCGCTCTTTCCACACCGCCCGTATCGGGAGATACGATCACCATGTTGTCCTGGTAATGACTGCGCATGTACTCGAGAAGGACGGGGGTGGCAAAAAGATTGTCCACGGGGATGTCGAAGAAACCCTGGATCTGGCCGGCATGAAGATCCATGGCCAGGACCCGGTCCGCGCCTGCCGTGTGAATGAGGTCGGCGACGAGTTTTGCGGAAATCGGTGCGCGGGGGACGACCTTCCGGTCCTGCCGGCCGTAACCGTAATAGGGAATGACCGCCGTGATCCGGTCGGCGGAGGCCCGCTTCATGGCGTCGATCATGATGAGGAGTTCCATCAGGGTAACGTTGACGGGCGGGCAGGTAGGCTGGACGATAAACACGTCCATGCCCCGGACATTCTCGTTGATCTCGACACGGGTTTCGCCGTCACTGAAAGTCGTCACGTTGGCTTTCCCCAGAAGCACACCCAAATTCCGGCATATTTTTTCCGCCAAGGCGATGTTTGCATTACCGGAAAATATTCTCATTCGTTCAAGCATGTAAATCCCTTTCAATATTAGATATATGGCTGGGGCGGGAGGATTCGAACCTCCGAATGCAAGAACCAAAATCTTGTGTCTTACCGCTTGACGACGCCCCAAAACAGTCTTCCGGTCATGCAGGGGAAACCCCCAGGTCAGCCTACAGGGAACGAACGGCCGTGACAAACCAGTTTTTGTTCTTCTTCAAAATGTCTGCAGCCTGCAGCGCTTCATCCTCCCGTTCAAAGACCCCGTAAACCGTTGGCCCGCTTCCCGACATCAATGCTCCCAGGGCACCCACCCCGATCAGGTTGTCTTTGAGTTCTTTCAGCGCAGGGTAGAGGGTGAGGGAAACCTTTTCCAAATCATTATGCAGACCTTTTACTACATCGGTTACCGTACAAAATCGGGGGATGCTATAATTTATTATTTGGTTTGTCAATCTTAAATTAAGACCCTCGTAGACCCGCCTGGTGGCGAGCTCGAAGCGCGGATTAACGAGAACGAACCACAGCGGAGGCAGGTTTTCAGCCGGTTCCAGGCGGTCGCCGATGCCGAAGGCCCAGGCGCGGTCGCCGTAGATAAAAAAAGGAACATCGGCACCGAGACGTGCGCCGATGTTCATGAGGGCCTCCTTGGACAGAGATAGACCCAGCATGTCATTCAGGGCCACCAGCGCCGTCGCGGCATTGGAACTGCCGCCCCCCAATCCGGCCCCCATGGGAATGACTTTGTGGAGGATGATTTCTGCACCGCTTTGGCAGCCGGTCTCAAGAAAAAGGGCCTTGGCGGCCCTGAATACGATATTGTCCTCGTTCTCCAACTGGGGGAAACCGGGACATTTGATAACGATCCCTTTCTTCCGGAGGGTAAATTCCATGGTGTCACAAAGGTCGATTTTCTGCATCAGCGTGGCGATATCGTGATAGCCGTCCGGCCGTTTCCGGATCACACGGAGATGAAGATTGACCTTGGCCGGTGAGGCGGCTTCCATCATGCCTCACCCTTTTCTTTCACGAAGCGCATTTTCAGTTCATAGAGGGCCTCTTCGAGGATCTGTTTTTCCTGTTCGTTGAGATTTCCCCGGGTCTTTTCACGGAGAAGATCCAGAATATCGATGGTCTGTTTCGCCGCCGTCAGGTTTTTCTCGCTTTTCTGCGTGTAGGGATCGGGGATATCGCCGAAATGATACATGGCCGTGGTGCTCAGAGACAGGATGAAACCGACGAAATCGACTTTCGGGTAATCCGCTTCCCGGCGGCCGGCCAAGCGTTCCTCGGCTCCCGCAGCCGGCTTTTCCCCGGCAGGTTCACCGGGCGATTCCTTAGGCGGACGTTCCGGAGATTCTTCCGATCGAACATTCCCCGCTTCGTCGAAGTGCCTTTTATCCCGGATCACAAACCCTTTTTCTTTTTTCTCTTCTTCCATGACCGCCTCCCTCCTTGGTTTGCATACGATGCAGCCGCCCGGTGGAAAACCGGGCGGCTGATGATTTCAGAATCAGGTTGTCCCCGCCGTCAAGACGGGATGCTTGAATGCTTTATTCTAAGCTCCGGGCATCATTTTTCGCAGACGGGCCACCCTTTCCTCAACGGGTGGATGGGTGCTGAAGAGGTTCATCAGGGAACGCCCCGTCAGGGGATTCACGATGAACATGTGGGCCGTCGACGGGTTGGCGTCCAGGGGAATCTGTTGCGACGCCCGGGAAATCTTTTCCAGGGCGCTGGCCAATCCGTAAGGTTTCCCGGACACTTTCGCGCCCCCCGCATCGGCCATGTACTCCCTTGACCTGGAAATCGCCATCTGGATGATCGTCGCCGCAATCGGAGCCAGGATCGCCATGACGATCAGGCCGATCATCCCTCCGCCACCGCCTTCCCCTTCGTCATCCCGGCCACCGAGGCCTCCGAAAATGGCGGCCCACTGGGCCATGTTCGCCAGCATGACAATGGCGCCCGCAATGGTCGCGGCGATGGATCCGATAAGCATATCCTTATTTTTAATATGGGTCAGTTCATGGGCGAGCACCCCTTCCAGTTCATCCCGGTTGAGAATCCGGAGAATCCCCTCCGTCGCGGCCACCACGGCATGGTTTTCGTTTCTGCCCGTCGCAAAGGCGTTGGGCGTATCCGTCGGAATGATGTAAACCCGGGGCATGGGCATGGAGGCCTTCATGGCCAGGTCCTTCACCATCCGGTACAGCTCCGGAGCCTGGCTCTCGGAAACTTCCTGCGCCTGGTACATCCGCAGGACGATTTTGTCGGAAAACCAGTAACTTCCTAAATTCATGATCATCGCGAAGATGAAAGCGACAACCACCCCCGTCTGACCGCCGAAATACCCCCCGATCAGCATCAGCAGACCCGTCAGGGCTCCGAGTAAAAATACGGTCTTCAGTGTATTCATTGAACGATCCCTCTCCTTTTTATTTCTTCTCGAAAACGATTTCATCCTTTTTGGACAGATCGACCTTGATCTCGTCCCCTTCCTTGAAGGTTCCGTCCAGGATTTTCAGGGCCAGCGGATCCAGGAGGAATTTCTGGAGAGCCCGTTTCAGGGGCCTTGCTCCGTATACGGGGCTGTAACCTTCCCTGGCTATATAATGTTTCGCTTTCTCTGTCAATTCGATGACCAGTTTCCGCTCGTCGAGCCGTTTCTGAATCAGGACCAGCTGAATCAGGATGATCCGGTCGATGTCCTCGATCCCCAGGGGCCGGAAGGTGATGATGTCGTCGATCCGGTTCAGGAACTCCGGTTTGAACGTCGTTTTCAGGGTATCCGTGGTCCGCCGGCGCTTTTCCTCGTCGCTCAGCCCCTGATCCTGGAGCCACTGTCCGCCCACATTGGACGTCATGATCACGATCGTGTTCTTGAAATCGACCGTCCGGCCATGGCCGTCGGTGAGACGTCCGTCATCGAGGATCTGCAGCAGGATGTTGAAGACGTCGGGATGGGCCTTCTCGATTTCGTCGAACAAAAGAACCGAGTAGGGACGCCGCCTGACGGCTTCCGTGAGATAACCCCCTTCCTCGTAACCGACGTAGCCGGGGGGGGCGCCGATCAGCCGGGCCACGGAATGCTTTTCCATGTACTCCGACATGTCGATCCGGATCATGGCCTGCTCGTTGTCGAACATGAATTCCGCCAGGGCCCGGGCCAATTCAGTTTTCCCCACGCCCGTCGGTCCGAGAAAGATAAAGGAGCCGATCGGCCGGTTCGGATCCTGCAATCCCGAACGGGCCCTGCGCAGGGCGCTGGAAACCGCGGCGATCCCCTCATCCTGCCCGACGACCCGCAACTTCAGCCGTTCTTCCATGTGGATCAGCTTGTTGACATCGCTTTCCATCATCCGGGCAACGGGAATACCGGTCCAGTTGCCGACGACCTCCGCCACGTCCTCCGCATCGACTTCCTCCTTGAGCATGGGGTTTTCCTTCTGCAGTTCGCCGAGCTTTCCCTGCTCCGCTTCCAGTTCCCGGTTCAGCTCCACCATCTTGCCGTAGCGGATTTCCGCCGCCCGAGCCAGGTTTCCGTCACGCTGGGCGTTCAGTTCCTCCGTCTTGAAGGTCTCGATCTGACCCTTGATATTCTGGATTTTCTTGATGATCTCCTTTTCCGATGACCAGCGGAGCTTCATTTTATCCATCGTCTCCCGAAGATCGGCCAGTTCCGCTTCAATCTTGTCTCGCCGTTCTACGGACGTCGGGTCCGTTTCTTTTTTCAACGACTGTCGTTCGATTTCCAACTGGATGACCTTGCGGTCGATGACATCGATTTCCGCGGGCATGCTGTCCAGTTCGATCCTCAGGCGGGAGGCCGCCTCGTCGATCAGGTCCACGGCCTTGTCCGGCAGAAAACGGTCGCTGATGTACCGGTTGGACAGCGTCGACGCGGCGATGATCGCCGCATCCTTGATGCGCACCCCGTGGTGCACCTCGTAGCGTTCCTTGAGTCCCCGGAGAATGGCGATCGTATCCTCCACCGTCGGTTCCTTGACCAGAATGGGCTGGAACCGGCGTTCCAGGGCCGGATCCTTTTCGATATACTTCCGGTATTCGTTCAAGGTCGTCGCTCCGACACAGCGGAGCTCTCCCCGGGCGAGGGCGGGTTTCAGCATGTTGGACGCATCGACGGACCCTTCCGCCGCTCCGGCTCCGACCACGGTATGAATTTCGTCGATGAAGAGGATGATCTCCCCCTCGGCGCTCGTCACTTCCTTGAGAACGGCCTTCAAACGTTCCTCGAATTCCCCCCGGTACTTGGCCCCGGCGATGAGAGACCCGATGTCCAGGCCGATCACCCGCTTGTTCTTGAGATTCTCCGGAACATCCCCGTTGACGATCCGCTGGGCCAGGCCCTCCACGATGGCGGTCTTGCCGACGCCGGGCTCCCCGATCAAAACGGGGTTGTTCTTGGTGCGCCGGGAAAGAACCTGCATGATCCGCCGGATTTCCTCATCCCGGCCGATCACGGGATCGAAGGCCCCTTTTCGCGCCAGTTCGTTGAAATCCTTGGCATACCGTTTCAGGGCCTGGTACTTTTCCTCCGGATTCGGATCGGTGATCCGCTGGTTTCCCCGGATGTCGAGGAGCACCTTGAAAATGCCGTCCTTCGTAACGCCGTTGATCCGCAGAACCTCGACGCCTTCCTTGTCTTCCGCCATGGCGATCAGGACGTGCTCGGCACTGACGTATTCGTCCTTCATCCTCGCCGCCTCGGCAATGGCTCGATCCAGCATCCGGTTCAGACGGGGGGCCAGATAGACCTGCCCCGTTCCGCCTCCGGAAATCTTCGGCATCTTGTCCAGAGACCGCCTCAGCCCCTCTTCGGCTCTTGCCGTGTCGACCCCCGTTTTCCGGAGAATCTCCCCGACAATCCCCTCCTCCTGCTGCAGCAGAACCAGCAGCAGGTGTTCGGCATCGATGGCCTGATGGCCGTACTGGCCGGCTATGTTCTGGGCCTCCTGGAGGCCCTCCTGCACTTTCAGGGTAAACTTGTCGAAACGCATATTTCCTCCCTATGCATTGGGTTTTTCAATTCGCACAAAAACATTCCCGTTTTTAAAGACACTGACCGTTCCCGTCGATTCGGAAATGACAATGGCCACGGCATCGGTGATGCTCGTAATCCCGGCCGCCGCGATATGGCGGCTCCCCAGCCCCTGGGGGAAATCCTTGCTCTCCAGAGCCGCGCTCAGATGCCGCCCCGCCGTGACGATCACCCCGTTGTTCTGGATGACAAACGCCCCGTCGATGGCGGACAATTCCTTGATCGTTTCCTTCAGGTCCGTATTCAGGATATTCCGTTCCTCCTCCCGGTACCCCATGAAGGGATTGATGATCATCTGGCGGGACAGCTGCAAAACCTTTTCGTGGTCCCCCAGGACAAAAATCGTCCCGACCTTCCGGCCTTCCCTGCCCTGTGCCGCCAACTCCAGGGCAATGGACAACAGGGTGCCGAACACCTCCGGATATCCGACCTCCGTGATGTCGGGAATGTCTTCCGACGTCAGGATTTCGAATTCCTTCCCCACATCCAGGACGAAAAGACTGTCCAGGTACTCGAATTTCGGAACACCGCTCAGGCAGACGATACGATCGCCTTTCTTGAACTGGCCCATGACGATCCCCTTGGTAATGGCGATCTTCACCTGGCCGATCCGGGTCAGATTCACATCGGGAACATTCAGAACGGTGACGTGATCGAGAAAAGACTTGGGGACCTCCTGCGCGCCCTTGGTCACGAGGATAATCTGGAAGTCTTCCATGGCCTTGACCAGGTGCTGATCGGGGATCATGTCGGCGTAAAGCAGCACCGCCTTCGCTTCGATATTTTTCGCCAATTGAAACGCAAATTCAAGCATCATCCTGTTCATTGTCTTCACTTTCAATCCCCGTCTTCCGAATTCCGCCGGACCCGTAAAAAAACCGAAAAACAACCCGCCTGCCCCCCCGGAACGACAAAACAGCCGTTTTCACGGGGCCGTCAATTTTGACTTCAAAATAAGCATCGCCGACATGGGTGTCAATATTTGGACACCCGGCGAAACCCCAAAAAAACTTGACTAATCTCCAGAATCCGTTATCAAAAGAAGATAAAAATAACCGCTCATGACGGAGGATTATCTTGAAGTTACCGGCCGTAACGGGCACGCTTGAAATGTATATCGCCGAGATCAACCGGATTCCGCTCCTTTCGGCGGAGGAGGAATTCAGCATCGCCGTCAATCTCAAGAAATACAAGGGGATCAAGGAAGCGGAGAAACTGGTGGTGTCGAATCTGCGATTCGTCGTCAAGATCGCCTACGAATACAAGAATTACAACGTGAAGCTTGCGGACCTGATCCAGGAGGGCAACATCGGCCTCATGCACGCCGTGAAGAAATTCGATCCCTACAAAGGATACCGGCTCATCTCCTATGCCGTCTGGTGGATCCGCGCCTATATCCAGAACTACATCATCCGTTCCTGGAGCATGGTCAAGATCGGCACAACCCAGGCCCAGAGAAAGCTTTTCTTTAAATTGAACCGGGCCAAAAAGGAACTGGAAGCCATGTCGGAGAGAAATCCCGAATTCAAGGAGATCGCCGAATCCTTGAACGTCAAGGAAATTGACGTGGAAGAGATGGGACTGCGCCTGAGCAACCGGGATGTCTCCCTGAACGCCTACCTGAACGACGAAGAGGATGCGACCTACCTGGATTTCCTGACCTACCAGGGTGACGACCAGGAAATGGAGCTGATCCGGAAACAGGAGATGGAACTCGTTCAGAAGAACATCTCGGGCGCCATGGAAAAATTGACGGAAAGGGAGTCGTTTATCATCCGAAACCGGATCATGGCGGACGAACCCATGACCCTGCAGGAAGTCGGCGACCATTACAACATCACCCGGGAGCGGGCCAGGCAGATCGAAAAACAGGCCCTGAAAAAACTGCAGCTGGCGTTACCCTACGTCCAGGAAGAGAGGCTGCTACTCAGCTGAGAACGCATCCGGCCGGGCGAGATTTTCAAAAGAGGTGTATTTTTCCAGGAAAGCCAGCTTGACCGTCCCTGTCGGGCCGTTTCGCTGCTTTCCGATGATGATTTCCGCGATGCCCTTGTCCGGGTTGTCCTCCGACCTGTTGTACACCTCGTCCCGGTAGATAAAGGCGATCACGTCCGCGTCCTGCTCGATGGCACCCGATTCCCGGAGATCCGCCATCTGGGGCCGCCGGTTCGTCCGGTCCTCCACCTTGCGGTTCAGCTGGGACAGGGCAATGACGGGAACGCTCAGTTCCTTGGCCAGGCCTTTCAAAGACCGGCTGATTTCCGATATTTCCTGTTCCCGGGATTCCTTGTAAGCACCGCCCTTCATGAGCTGGAGGTAATCCAGGATGATCAGCCCCAATCCCGCATCCGCCTTGAGGCGCCGTGATTTGGCCTTCATTTCCAGGACCGTGATGCCCGCCGAATCGTCGATATAAATCGGGGCTTCCGACAGGTCGCTTGATGCCTTGACCAGCTTCTTCCAGTCCGTCTCCCCCAGGAAACCTTTTCTCAGGCGCTGGGAATCGACCCTTGCCTCGGCCGACAACATACGGAAGACCAGCTGTTCCTTCGCCATTTCCAGGGAAAAGACAGCCACGGGGACACCCGACTTCAGGGCCGCGTTCTGGGCGATGTTCAGGGCGAAGGCGGTCTTCCCCATGCTCGGACGGCCGGCGATGATGATCAGATCCGATCTCTGCAGTCCCGAGGTGATTTCGTCGAGCTTGTCGAAACCCGTCGGCACTCCCGTGATCAGATCCTTTCTCTCGGCAAGCCTCTCGAGCTCCTTGAAATTGTCCTTCACCACCTCCCGGATCGTATAGAAGGACGGCCGGATCTTGTTCTCGGAAATTTCAAAAATCGCCTGTTCCGCCTGGTCGAGTACCGAATCGACATCCGACCCGGCGTTGTAGGTTTTCTGAAGAATTTCCGTTGCCGTGGCAATCAGGCTCCGGAGAATCGCCTTCTCTTTGACGATACGGGCGTAGTAAGCGATGTTGGCCGCCGACGGCACGCCGTCGACAAGGGACGCGAGGTAAACCATCCCGCCGACCTGATCCAGCTGCCCGCGGTCTTTCAGAAGACTGCTCAAGGTGATGAGGTCGCTCGGTTCTCCCCGGTCGGAAAGGTCCGCAATGGCGTCGAAAATCTTCCGGTGCCCCTCGCTGTAAAAGTCGGCACCGGTCATGATTTCCAGAACGGCATTGAGGGATTGATTTTCAAGTAAAATCCCCCCCAGAACCGATTGTTCGGCTTCCATGTTCTGGGGGGGCACTTTGTAGATGGATGTATCGATATCCGTTTTTGCGGGCATAAGCGCAGCGACCTGGTAAATAAGTGTGATCCGGTCTGCCGTCAACTCGGGTGACGTTGCGGGGAAGTCACAAAACAAACCGTCACGTCCGTTCCGATCAAACCGGCGTCACCAAACGGATTATTCTTCCCCGACAACCACAACCTTGATCTCGGCGCTCACTCCGGCGTTGAGTTTTATTTTCACGGGGAATTCACCCAGGGTCTTGATCGGCTCGTCCAGGACGATGTTTTTCCGGTCGACTTCGATCCCTTGCTGCGACAAGCTCTCTTCGATGTCTTTGGCGTTCACGGACCCGAACAGTTTTTCCTGTTCCCCGACTTTCCGGGCGATGGTGCAGACAACCGCCGCCAACTGGGAGGCGAAATCCTCCGCCTTTTTCTTTTCTCTTTCCATCTTCTGCAGGATCTGTTTTTTCTCCTGCTCGATCATACGGATATTCCGGCTGTTGACCTCGGCGGCGAAACCCCGGGGGATAAGAAAATTCCGCCCGTAGCCGTCGGCGACCTTGACGACATCCCCCGCTTTGCCAAGAGCATTGACATCTTCCTTCAAAATAACCTGCATCTGAATCCTCCTGTACTTTCTGAAACTCCTCAGGCAACAACCCGTAACCAATCCGGTTTTACGCGGGAAGAGATAAGGAGTGCACCCTGCAAAAAGGGAAAGCTTTCCACGTTATGCCAGGCGGGATGGGAATGGGATCCGCCGCCGCGAAGGGAAACACCGCCCCGTCCGGAAAAACCGGCCGGCAATCCTCCCGTACGGCAAAAAGACAGGGTCCCCCGTCCCGTTTTACTTCCCGTCCGACACGACAAAGGGCAGCAAGGCGATCGCCCTGGCCCTTTTGATCGCAAGGGTTATCTCTCTCTGGTGTTTCGAGCAACTTCCCGTGATTCTCCGGGGCATGATCTTGCCGCGTTCGGTCAGGAAATCATGCAGCGACATGGGATCCTTGTACTCGATTTTCAAATTGGAATCGGAACAGAACCGGCAGAATTTTCTCCGGTGGAAAAATTTCTTCTGAGGCCGGGACGAACCCTGGGGACGGGACTGATAATTTCCTGCTGTCATTTTCCTTCCTCCTTCGTATCGGCGCTTGCAGGCGATGCTTCGGCCGCGGCGGTTTTATCCGCCCCTTCAGGGATGATCATCTTGGGCTCGGCACTCTCCGCCGCGCCTTCCGCTGCCGCCTGGCCCGCCTTGGCCGCCGCCGCGACGATTTCATCGACTTCCGCCGCCGTAATTTCCTCGGAGGTCTTGACGGTGAGGAATTTCAGGATTTTATCGTCGATTTTGAGATTGCGCTCCAATTCATCGATGATATGGCTGTCCCCTGCAAAATCGAAGAGAACATAGAACCCCATGTTCTGCTTTCTGATCTCATACGCCAGCTTTCTTTTGCCCCATTTTTCGACCTTGATGATCAATCCTTTGCGCTCCGTCACCATGTTCTGGTAACGTTCGATTATCTCACTGACCTCGGTGTCAGGGAGATTCGATAAAGCAATAAAAACAACGTCGTACCTTCTCAATGACCTACCTCCTCTCGGCTCTGAAGCCCGATCCCAAGAATCGGGCAAGGAGTCCCCAAAATTTAGGATATTACAAAGTAACCCGGTCTTCTATTATAGAAGATCGAAGAAATCAAGATTTTTTATACCGGCCGGATCGCGCCGGGGGCTTCAGATATACCGGAACCAGTAATCCTCGATGAAACGAAAATTCTGTTGCACCGCTTCTTTGCCGGCGAGGATTTCTCCGTGGCCGCTTAGGAGAATCTCGACATCGAGGTTTTTGATCCGCCGGATGCTCTCCTTCAGGCGGGGGCCGCTCCCTTCGGGCAGGTCCGTCCGGCCGATCCCCTGATTGAAGATCACGTCTCCCGTAAACAGCACCTTTTTCTCCGCCCAGTACAGGCAGACCGATCCGGGCGAATGGCCGGGCGTGTCAAAAACTTCGAGGTTCACATCGCCTATCTGAAGCATCCCTTCGGACAGGTAAAGGTCCGGCCCGGGTATGTCATAATTCGGACCGGACCACTGCTTGATGAACCGGTACTCCTCGCGGCTCATGGCCAGAAGAGACGGATTCTGCAGACGGAAGGCCGCCTCCAGGTGATCCGGATGCCCGTGGGTAATCAAGACGTAATCGATCGCGGAAACCGGTACCCCAAGTTGTCCGAGGCCTTGTTCCACATGCCCGAACAGGTGGTCGTGCCCCGGATCGATGAGAATTTTTTTATCCCGGTCGATAAAATAGGTATTGCAGTTGTTCTCACGATAATCCTGCCAGATGAACGCGTAGAGCCCGTCGAATATCTTCATGAAATGCACCCTCCTCCATATTTGGCGAATCCGTAAAAATCGAACCCGTCCTATCGTTATCCTGAGCGAAAGCCACACCTTTGTGGTCACTCTGAGCGAAGCGAAGCGTCTCTTTTCAACAGGATTCATCGCCGCTGATGATCCTGGGAATGACAAAACCGAACTTTTTCCCGGTTCGTTAAAATTCTATCCCCAGATTCAGCTGGGGTCTGAAAAATTCTCCCAGGGCCTCCATGTCCTCCTGCTGGAAAGATCCGTGAAATATCAGGGGCAGCAGGGTTTCGAGAGACATCCGTTCCTTTTCGGGAAAGGGATCTTTCCGATCCTTTTCCCGCGCCGAAACAAGGCGGGAAAGAGACAATGTCAACCCTAACAATCGGACTTCATTCCACTTATCCTGACCACCGGTCTCCCATACCTGCAGATTGTTATCCAAGATCGAAACGGATTTTTCGTCCAGTTTCAGCAGGTCATCCGTTTTCTTTTCCGTCTCCGACACCAGGACATCCGCCCGGAAGGCCGGGTTGACGGAGAAAAAATCTTTCCTGGATGATGCCTGCGGTTTGGCCTCTGAAAAGGCCTCAACGGCCGGGATAACCAGAATCACCGCGACGATCAGCGAGATCTTAAACCATTTCATACACTACCGCACCCGATTTGTTGATTACATATCCCGGGGACCGAGGATCAAAACCCGGCCTTGATGGAGGGGATCGTCCAATTTCATCCGGTTCAGTTTCAGAAGCGCCGCCAGGGAGACGCTTTGTTTACGGGCAATATTCACAAGCGTGTCTCCTCTTTTAACCCGGTAGGTCTTGTAGGCGGGTTTGTTCTTCTCCGCCGTCTTGCCGGGGGTTTTCTCCGGTTTGGCGACAATCGCCGGTTCCTTGTCCTTCCCTACGATTTTCAGGCGCTTTCCCACGTACAAAGGAGAATCTTGATCCAGCCGATTGATCTCCAGGAGACTGCTTAAACTGACACCGAAGCGGTCCGCAATCCGGCTCAGGCTGTCCCCCCTGGCAACGGTATAAAAGAAAAACGGTTCGGACGTCGTCTTCCTTGCGCTTCGTGTTCCGGCAACTTCCCGTGCTTCTTTCCGATCGAAGGTTTTTCCTTCATTTTCTCTTTTCAGAGAAATTTTAGACATTTCCTCTTTTTTTCCTTCGATTTTCAGGCGCCTCCCCACGTACAAAGGGGCGTCCTTGTCCAGCCGATTGATTTTCAGAAGGCTGCTCAAACTCACCCCGAAACGACCGGCGATTCCCGTCAAGGTGTCGCCCTTCTCAACTTCGTAAAAGAAAAAAGACGGGGCCGTCTTTTTTAAGACTTTCCCCTCGATCGCCTCCCGCGCCTCCGTTCGACCGGCCGCTGTTGCAGCGTTCGCCTCTTTCCGCTCCCCCGCGACTTTCAGGGGGCTTCCCACGAAAAGGGGATCATCGATTCTCATCCGGTTCATTTCCAGAAGATCTCCGACCGTTACTCCGAAACGGCCGGCAATTTGGGTCAGAGTGTCGCCCTTCTCAACGGTATAGAGAAAAAACGGGCGGGAAACCGGTTTTCCTGACGCCTGTTCACGATTCCCGACGGGTTCCTGCGGTCTTTCTCCCTGTACGAGCACCCCCGGGGCCGGACCGGGAGATTCTTTCAGGAAGAACCGGACGATGGTCCGCGAAATCGTATCCGAGAGCTTCTTCTGGAAGGACGCACTGCGGAGCAGTTTCTCCTCCTCCGGATTGGATATATAAGCGGTTTCGATCAGGACGGCGGGAATCTCCGGCATCTTCAGGACACGGAAGGGGGCTTCCTGAACCCGTTCGAACTTCAGTTCGCCAATCTGATTCAACTCCCAGAGCACGCTCATACCAAAGGATTTCGATACATTGATCGTATTCGTCTGGCACATATTGATCAGGATGGGGTTGGTTTCCTCCTTCATGTCCACCTCGCGGGCCCCTCCGACGATATCCGCAAGATTCTCGTTCTGGGCCAGGATCTTCGCCGCCACACTGCTGGCCTCCCCCAGGGACAGGCAGTAAACGGAACTGCCGCGGGCGTCACGATTTCTTGCCGCATCGGCATGAATGCTGACGAACAGGTCCGCGCCATATTCCCGGGCGATCTTCAACCGTTTGTTAAAGGGAACGTAATAATCCCCGTCCCGTGTCAGGTAGGCCTGGAAAAAACCGTGCCGGTCCAGGGCTTTCTTGAGTCGCCGGCCAATCGCCAGAACAACGTCCTTTTCGTAGGTTCCGTTTTTCCCGACAGCCCCGGGATCATCTCCGCCGTGGCCGGGATCGATGACGATGATCCTCCTTTTTTTCGAAACCTTGACCTGCTCCCGCAGCCGGCTTTCCTGCCGGCTCACTTCCGGAAGCTCAACATCGATAACCAGACGGTCCGGCTTGTCCAGGAACTGCTTCAAGGGAAAAACGTTCGCCTCCGAACCTTTTTCCAACTCGACCCGGACCAGGACATCCCCTTCAACCGACGCAGCAACCGCCAGTTTCTCGATACCCGATTTGTCGATCCTCGTTTCCCGGGGAACCGACTCGGAGCAGGCCGTTTTACGGAAGGTAACGATCAAGATGCCATCCTGCCGGGAGGTTTCAAAGACAGGGGGCTCCGTCAGGTCAAAAACAACCCGCGTGTGATCCGGGGCGGTCCAGTAGCGCATGTTGGTCACGCTTCCCCCCGCCCGGGCATCGCCCGCAGCAGAAAAAAATGCCGCCAAGAACACCAGCAAAACAAAAATTTTAAATATTTTCCCATTCATGGCGTTATCTTTAACAAATCGAGGCTGATCGCGCAAGACAGAGGATGATCCCAGCCGGTCTCTTTCTTTTCCGCTCACCCAAGCTCCGCGACGGGCAAGGTTATATTCGGCAAAAACAGTTGAGAAACCTCGTTGATTCAGATAGATATGTATTGTGAAGGCACATATCAAAACCAAACCAACGAGGTTATTTGCATGATA